>JAEEGJ010011935.1_pt1 | contig 21761 bp, 20 predicted proteins | sample 8958761 | NCBI WGS metagenome assembly JAEEGJ01 (sample SAMN16246546, study PRJNA631951) | gut metagenome | biome: gut microbiome; feature: rumen; material: RS-attached | host: Bos | place: Iran: Karaj | collected 2018-10
CGTTTTCGTTTCGTAGCGGGAGGCGGACTCGAACCACCGACCTCCGGGTTATGCGCCCGACGAGCTACCAACTGCTCTATCCCGCGATGTTTGGGACTGCAAAGGTAGCAATTATTTTTTAGAATCCAAATTTTGTGCGGAGATTCCGGGGCGGGCCCGGAATGGCGGGGCACTATCGGATCCGGATCTCCTCGTCCATGCGGGCAAGGATCTGGGGCTGGCTGAGCTTGCGGAAGGTAGCCACCAGCGGGTTCTCAGCGCGGGCGCGGGTCTCCTTGCCGAGCATTTCGAACACCTGGTCCATCGGGGAAGGCGGGGCGGGGTAGCCCTTGACCTTCCACTTGGTGAGGTCGGGCTCGCCGGCCAGCGTGGCGGCATAGTGGATGGCGTCCTCGAGGGTCCCGATCTCGTCCACCAGGTTGATGGTGAGGGCGTCAGCCCCGGTCCACACACGCCCCTGTCCTACGGCGTCCACGGTCTCCTTGGGGATGCCGCGACCCTCGGACACGAGGGTGGTGAAGCGGTCGTAGACCGCCTCGATGGAAGCCTGCATGTAGTCATACTCTTCCTGGTCGAAGGGACGCATCAGGCCGTACATATCGCCGTGTTTGTGGGAGGTGACGCTCTCGATGCCCACATGGGCGATGTCCTTGACGGTCTTGGAAAGGTCGGGGACCATGCCGAAGACGCCGATGGAGCCGGTGAGGGTGGTGGCGTCGGTGAAAATCTTCTCGCAGTTATTGGAAATCCAGTATCCGCCGGATGCGGCATAGTCGCCGTAGGAGGCGACGACGGGCTTATCGGCCTTGAGCAGGTCAAGCTCGTTCTTGATCTTCTCGGATGCCAGCACACTGCCGCCAGGAGAGTTGACGCGCAGGACGACGACCTTGACCGTCGAGTCGGCACGCACCTTGGCAATCTCGGAGGCGAAACGGTCGCCGGCGATCTGGGACTTGCCGTTGCCGTCCACGATTTCACCGTCGGCGTAGATGATGCCGATCTTCTGCTTGGCCTTGCTCGGGGTGAGCTTGGCATCTACGTAGTCGGCGAAATCAATCCACTTGATATCCTTGTACTTGTCCACGACAGCCAGGGCGGCGAGCTTGTTCTGGAGCTCCTCCCGGGTCATCAGCTCATCCACGAGCTTGCAGTCCACGAAATCCTGCGGAAGGTTGAGCTTGAGCCCCTCGATGGCGGCGTCAAGTTCCTCCACGGAGATGCCGCGCGCCTCGGCGATCTTCGCCCCGACGGTCTCCCATATCGAGTCGATCATACGCTGGTTCTGCTCGCGGTTCTCGGCGCTGGCACTGCCGCGCGTGTACATTTCTCCGGCGGACTTGTACTTGCCATGACGGATGAGCTGTACGTTGACTCCCAGGCGGTTCAGCAGGTCGCCCAGGAAAACCATCTGCGAGCCGATGCCGGTGAACTGCACCGTGGCGCCGAGGCTGGAAGTCATGTAGATCTTGTCAGAGACGGATGCGAGGTAGTAGCTTCCGGTGCCGGGGGTCTCCATGTAGGAGACGACCGGCTTGCCGCTGGTGGCGCGGAAATGCGCGAGGGCTTCACGCAGTTCTTCCATCGACGACACGCTGGTGGTTCCGCCGTCCGTACGGAGATAGATATACTTGACGGCAGGGTCCTGCGCTGCGGCGTTCACGGCCTGCACTGCATCCCAGATGCCGACAATCTTGGTGGGGGCGCTGCCTCCCAGCAGGAGGGAAGTCGGATCCATCCCGCCGAACGGGTTGGCTTCCTGGCTCTGCTCGCCGAGGGAGACCTTGGACAGGTCGAGGCGGAGCACACCGGACTTGGGAAGGGTAGGTTTGCTGCTGCCTGCAGCAGCCATGGAGCCGATCATGCCCATCGTGAGGATGAAGAAAATGACTCCGATCAGGAAGAAGCCGCAAATGACGGCCAGGACCATTTTGACAAAATCTTTCATTGCGAAAAGGAATATTTGACAAAAGTAGATAAATTTGCAAAATAATTCAAATATCGATGGCACAGAAACCTTCCATACCCAAGGGGACCCGCGATTTCGGCCCGCAGGAGACCGCCGAACGCAACTATATCTTCGACACGATCCGTTCGGTATTCCGCACCTACGGCTATGCCCAGATCGAGACGCCGGCGATGGAGAATCTTTCCACGCTCCTCGGCAAATACGGTGAGGAGGGGGACAAACTCCTCTATCGCATCCTCAATTCCGGTGACGCTTTCGCCCATGTGGATCCGGACAAGCCGCTGACCCCGCAGGTGAGTGAGAAAGGCCTTCGCTACGACCTCACGGTACCTTTCGCACGGTTCGTGGTCCAGCACCAGGGAGAGCTCTCCTTCCCCTTCAAGCGTTTCCAGATCCAGCCGGTCTGGCGGGCGGACCGTCCCCAGAAGGGCCGCTACCGCGAGTTCTACCAGTGCGACGTGGATGCCATCGGCTCCCGCAGCCAGCTCTGTGAACTGGAACTCGTCCAGATCGTGGACAAGGTTTTCGAGAAACTGGGCGTGCGCGTGCTGGTCAAGATCAACAACCGCAAGGTCCTGACCGGCCTGGCGGAGATCTGCGGCTTCCCGGACAAGGTGGTGGACATCACGGTGGCCATCGACAAGCTGGACAAGATCGGCCTGGAGGCCGTGCGCGAGGAAATGCTCGCTAAGGGCCTCACGCCTGAAGCGGTGGACATCCTCGAGCCGGTGCTGACCCTGAGCGGGAGCAATGCTGAGAAACTGGCGAAGATGCGCGGCGTGATGGCCGGCTCCCAGACCGGCCTCAAGGGCCTGGACGAGCTGGAAGAACTCTTCGGCTACATCGAGGCCGCCGGAATCCGGACTCCGGCCGAAATCGACCTCTCGCTGGCCCGCGGCCTGAATTACTATACCGGCGCCATCTTCGAGGTCAAGGCTCTCGACTGGCAGATCGGCAGCATCTGCGGCGGCGGCCGCTACGACAACCTCACCGGTATTTTCGGCCTGCCCGACATGTCGGGCGTGGGCGTGAGTTTCGGTGCCGACCGCATTTACGACGTACTCAAGGGGCTGGACAAGTTCCCGAAAGACCTTTGCAGCGCGACCCATCTGCTGCTGGCGAACATGGGCGCGGACGAGGTCCGCTACCTGCTGCCCGTCGCCTCTGCCCTGCGTGCGGAAGGCGTGGCGGTGGAGATCTACCCGGATGCCGCCAAACTCAAGAAGCAGTTCGACTACGCCGAGCGCAAAGCCATCCCCTTCCTGTCCATCACAGGGGCATCCGAGATGGAGCAGGGGGTCGTGAATCTCAAGAATCTCAGTTCCGGTGAGCAGAAGTCCTTCGCGAAGGAGGACATCGCCGGGATCCTGGCTTTCCTAGAGCAGTAGCATTACCGCAAAGACATACAGGAGGAAGGCTTGGAATTTGAGCCTTCCTCCGTTGTTTTCGGACAGGAGCGACTCGGTCACGTCGATCTCGCGGAGCTCCGTGAGCTTCTCCTTGTCGGGCAACTGCCGCAGGCCCCACTTCGTGACAATCAGGCCGTCCTGGATATAGGTGGCCCCGCCGTTGGAGCGGTTGATGGTCCGCAGCTTCTTGCGGTCGGCGAAAAAGCTGGAGGCGAGCACCTCGGGCGCCGGGGTGAATGTCTCCATCGCCGCCGGCGTGGCGGCCGCCAGGACCATCGGCGTGTAGCCAAGGGCGGAGGCCTCGCGCATCATGGCGGCGATCTTCTCCCAGGCCTCCGGACGGAGGCGCTCCGGATCGTAGACGGATACGGCGAGCAGGTCTCCGGTCAGGAGCAGCTCGTCGACGTATTCTCCCTCGGCGTTGCTGAGCGAGAGCGTGGGCGTGCGGTCGTCCAGCGGGTCGTCGATGTCCTCGGGGAGCATCAGTTCGGCCCCCGGCTTGAACGGGGTGAAGTCCACCAGCGGGATGGACAGCGAGGAGTACAGCAGGAAGAGGCAGACGGAGACGGCGGCGATGGGGAAACTGACGTATTTGACCTTGCGGGTCGGCTCCTGCTTGCTCAGCGGGAAGCAGGCCAGGGCCCACAGTCCCAGCAGGATGATGTTCTTGACCAGGCTCTGGACGTGGGTCAGGTGGATGATCTCTCCGAAGCAACCGCAGTCCATGTTGGGGTTCCAGATGACGAGCGCGACGGTCAGGAGGGTGAAGAATCCCATCAGGATCCCCGTGGCGACGCACGTGACCTTGCGCCAGACCCCAGTGATCAGGGCGGCGCCCAGCAACGCTTCCAGCAGGGCCATGCCGGAGCCGGCGAGCCCGGCGAGTCCGGACAGGAAGCCCAGGTGCAGGAAGGAGAGATACTCCTCCACGACCAGCTTTGCCCCTTCGGGATCCATCAGTTTGAGGACACCGGAGATGAAAAGAACGGTCCCGAGGAGGACGGCGCTAATCCTTCTGATGACTCTCATAGACAGCCTTGATCTTGTTGAAAATGACCTCTGGAGGGAGCATCTGCCCGTCGGCGTCCGAGCAGTCCACCGGGATGAAACGGGGGTCCAGCGACGCCTGGCGCAGGTACATGTCGCGGACGCGGCGCTGGAAGGCGATGTCCGCTTCGTGGATGTCCTGCTGTCCGCGAAGGTAGCCGCGGTCGGCGCCCCCGCGCTGCGCAGCCAGGCTCTTCTCCACGAAGCCGATCGGAACGTCGAGGAAGATATTGAGGTCCGGACGCGGGAGTCCGAACTGTCCGTATTCGGTATTGTTGATCCATTCGCGCAGGTCCTCGGCTTCGTCGTAGGAGCTGAGCTTGGCGCACTGGTAGGCGATGTTGGAATAGACGTAGCGGTCCAGCAGGACGGTGCCGCCCTCCTGCAGGGTGCGGCGGATCTGTGGGGCGGCGTCGCGGCGGTCCTCGGCGAAAAGCAGGGCGACCAGCTGCGGGTGGACGCTCTCGATGGAGCCGAAGCCGCCCCGCAGGAACTTGCCGATCAGCCCGCCGTAGACGGGCGCGTTGTAGCGGGGGAAGTGTATGTATTCCAGTCGGTCACAGACACTTCCGAGATACTCTCTGAACAATCTGACCTGGGTGGACTTGCCGGCTCCGTCCAGGCCTTCCAAGACAATTAGCATAACCTTGCAAAGATATGGAAAAAATCTCTATTTTTGCCGTATGGCAAAGATAATGGCAGTAGTCAACCTGACCCCCGACTCCTTCCACGCGCCCAGCCGCGTGGCGCCGGAGCTGGCTCGCGCCCGGGTGGATGCGCTGCTCGACCAGGGGGCGGATATCATCGACCTGGGTGCCGTCTCGACCCGTCCCGGGGCACCCGAGGTGTCCCTTGAGGAGGAGTGGCGCCGGCTCGCACCGGTGGTGATGCGCTGGGATGCCGGCGTGCCGTTCTCCGTGGACACGACCCGGGCGGAGATCGTCCGGCGTGTCTACGAATGTGCGGGCCCTTTCCTGGTCAATGACATCTCGGCAGGGGAGGACGACCCGCGGATGCTGGAGACGGCCGGCCGCTTCGGGCTGCCGTACGTGGCCATGCACAAGCGGGGGAACCCCCGCACGATGGACTCGCTGACGGATTACGGGGAGGGGATTGTCCCCGCCCTGGCGGCGTATTTCCGGGATTTCGCCCGGCGGGCCGAAGAGGCCGGCGTCAGCGAATGGATCCTGGATCCGGGCCTCGGCTTTGCCAAGACGGCGGCGCAGAACTGGGAGATCCTGGAGCGGCTCCGGGAGCTGCAGACCCTTGATAGACCCATCCTTATCGGTGCTGCCGACAAGCGCTTCACGGCCGGCGACACGGAGCGCGCCCACCGCCTTGCGCTGTGCGGCGGTGCCGCCATCCTTCGCGTACACGATGTCGCGGCCGCGCGCCGGACCCTCGATAATTACCTTGCAGATGAGAGCGAACGTTAATCCCATCCTGGCAGGACTCCTGTGCTGCCTCTGTCTCCTGTCGGCCTGTACCGGCCGCGATACCAAGACCATCCGGATCATCCAGAAAGTGCGGGTGGAGGCTCCGGCCGGCACCGTCCCGGTCCTGCCCTGGCAGATCCGGGTTACGTACGATGACCTTTCGCAGGAATGGAGGCAGGTCAAGTGGACCAATGCCAGCCGGGAGACGGAGGAAGAGCAGGCCGCCCTGCCTGCCGGGTCCGTGTATCGCGTCCAGGGCTATATCCTGGGCGACAACGCATCCGAAGAGGGATTCCCGGTCGAAGCGGAGGTGAGCGTCACGGAGACGGTCCCGCCCGCGCCCGTCCCGGTGGCGCGGCCCCTGCCGCTGCAGGCGGTCCGCCTGACGGGGGACAACCGCCTGACCGGCAACCGCGACCTGGACGTCCGTCAACTGCTCTCGCTGGACATCACGCAGATGCTCTACAATTACCGCGACACATACGGTCTTCCGACCGAAGGGTATAACCGCCCGCGCGGCTGGGACTCCGTCGACACCAAGCTGAAGGGCCACGGATCCGGGCACTACATGTCCGCCCTTGCGTTCGCATATGCCGGGACGGACGACCCGGCCCTGCGCGACTCCCTCCTGCAGCGGATCCGCCGGATGGTGGACGAGCTCCGGATGTGCCAGGAGCGCACCTTCGTGTGGTCTGACCGGCTCGGCCGCTACCTGGAGGCCCGGGACCTCGCTCCGGAGCCGGAACTCGCCCGGCTGAAAGGCACCTGGGAGGCCTTCGACGTCTACAAGCGGGGCTATCGCAACTATGGCTACGGCTACCTCAACGCCATTCCCGCCCAACATCCCGTCCTCGTGGAATACTACCGTCCCTACAACAACCGGGACTGGGTCTGGGCCCCGTACTATACCATCCACAAGCAGCTGGCCGGCCTGGTCGACATCGCGGAGAACGTCGGTGACCGCGCGGTTGCGGACAAGGCCCTGCTGATCGCCCGCGACATGGGCCTGTGGGTCTGGAACCGCCTGCACTACAGGACTTTCGTGCAGGAAGAGGGGACGCAGGAGGAGCGCCGGGCGCGGCCCGGCAACCGCTATGAGATGTGGAATATGTACATCGCCGGCGAGGTGAGCGGCATGCAGGAGGTGCTCTCACGCCTGTCCGGGATGGTTGGCGGCGGGGAAGAATCGGCGCGTCTGCGCGAAGCGGCCGGCTACTTCGACGCTCCGGCCTTCTACGGCCCGCTCTCCCGGGGGGTCGACGACATCCGCGGCCGCCACGCCAACCAGCACATCCCGATGGTCATCGGCGCCCTGCAGCGCTACCGGACGCAGGGCGATCCGGCATACTATGCCATCGCCCGCCATTTCTGGGAGCTGGTCCAGGGGCGCTATGCCTACGCCACGGGCGGGGTCGGCAACGGTGAGATGTTCCGTGAACCCTACACGCAGATGTTCAGCCTCAACACCAACGCCCGTACGGGCCGCGGGGGCAGGGTCCATCCCGATCCGGATATCAACGAGACCTGCTGCGCCTACAACCTGGCCAAGCTGACCCGGGACCTGAACGGATTCGACCCGGACGACGCCCGTTACATGGACTACTACGAGCGGGTCCTGTACAACCAGATCGTCGGCTCCGTCCATCCGGAGCATTACGGCGTCACGTACCAGTATGCCGTGGGCCTGCATGCCGCCAAGCCTTTCGGCAACGAGACCCCGCAGGATTCCTGCTGCGGCGGCACGGGTGCCGAGAACCATGTCAAGTACCAGGAAGCAGCCTATTTTGTGTCCGACAACACCCTGTGGGTGGCACTCTACCTGCCCACAGAAGCGGTCTGGGCAGAGAAGGGCGTCCGGTTCCGCCAGGACTGTGCCTGGCCCGCGGAGGAGTCCGCGATCACGATTGAGCAGGGCGGACGCTTCGCGATGAAGCTGCGCGTGCCCTACTGGGCCGGCAAGGGCTTCGAGATCCGGCTCAACGGCAGGCGGATCGCCCGTTCCTTCGCCCCCTGCTCTTATGCGGAGATCCCCGAACGGGACTGGAAGGCGGGCGACCGTGTGAGCGTGCGGATGCCTTTCGCCCCGCACGTCTTCTTCGGCCCCGACAAGATGTCCGTTGCCGCCACGGAAGGGGATGCGCAGACTCCCTTCGAGCCGATGTGGGAAGGGGCCCTGATGTACGGTCCGCTGGTGATGGCCTCGCCCGACATCACCACCTGGGAGGAGGCGGAAGTCTCCCTGGGGTCCGCCCTGAAAGAGATCGTCCCCGGCGGCGCGGACGCCGGCACGGGGACGATGGGTCATGTCTTTACGTTATCCCTGGACGGGAAGAAGTTCTATCCGGATTATTATCTGACGGAGCACGCGACGCACTACCTGCGCCTGGACCTGCATTAGTCTTCGAACAGGGGCTTCCTCGGGTCCATGTTGCCGCTCTCGTACTGCTGCGGAATCCGGGAGAAAGCCCGGATCACCAGCACCAGCAGCAGGATGCAGGCGGCGAAGACGATCCAGTAGCGCATGCCCGGCAGCACCTCTACCCAGGACTCCACGTCCTTGAAGGCGTCGATGTTGGACATCACCAGCGAGAAGGTGTTGTTGGCGAAGTGCATCAGCATCGTGAGTTTCAGCGAACCGGTCTTGTAGTAGACATATCCGAACAAGCAGCCGAGCAGGAAAGCCGGGATGGCCTGCCAGGGATTCAGGTGGATGAAGGCGAAGAAGACGGCCGAGATCACGATGGCCCAGACCGGCTTGACCTTGTTGCCGAGCAGGCCGCGCAGGACCATGCCGCGGCAGAGCCACTCCTCGAAGAACGGGGCGAAGATGCTCACGCACAGGAAATTGACCCAAAGCGTACCCTGGGTTAAGCTGGTGAGGGCTTCTTCCAGCCAGGATGGCATCTCCGGCATGTAGGCGAGGATGGCATCGGAACAGAATGCGGCGGAGATCGTGGCCAGCACGACGAACACGGCGCACAGAGCGCCGCCCAGCGGGCTGAAATGGCTGCTGTCCAGCAGCAGGCCGTTCCGGGTGAAGCTGTTGTTGCGGCTCTTGATGCTGGCATACAGCATCGGCGGGATGAACATCAGCGGGTAGGAAACCAGCATCGCATACTCCATACCGGTCTCCCTGCCGAGGATGGCGAGGAAGGGGATCTGGACCAGGCCGCTCACGAGTGCACCCGCCAGAAGGAGTCCAAGCAGGATGAACATGTCCGCCACGCCGGGGACGTAGTAGGTGAATTTCTCCAGGAAACCGTAGTTCCTGGGCTTGACGCGCTCTGCCATGGGATTATTCGTAAAGCGGGGTGGGGTAGACTCCTTCGCGGGCCAGTTCGGCGAATTTCGCCACCACGGCGGGACGGTCCTCCTTGTAGGTCACGCCGAACCAGTGGGAAGGCGTGGAGAGGACGTCGCACTTGGCGCTCCCGTCCTTGATCATGCAGTCGATGGCGTAGGGGATGTAGAATTCTTTCTTGAGCTCCTGGATGTTCGCCTCCAGGAAGGTCTCGAAGATGGCGCCGCTCTTGGCGAAATAGTCGGGCGTGAAGCCCCACATGTTCATCGAACAGAGGTCCTTCGCCGCCAGTTCCACATGCGCTCCGGTGAGGGAATTGTCGCCGCGCACCACGCCGTCGGCGTCCTTCTGGATGTTGAGGTGCTCCACGACGTCGGTCAGGTGCTGCTCGGCGTCGTAATGGCAGATGCCGCGGGACACGCCGCCGGACTCGCTCAGGGTGTGGTCCAGCTCGAAGCCGACGATGGCGTAGACGCCCGTGCTGCCTTCGTGTGCACGGCACCAGTCGCCCGCGATGCGGAAAGACTCCTTGCCGTAGTAGTCGTCGCCGTTGATCACGACGAAGGGCTCCTTGATGACGTCAGCGGCCATCAGCACGGCGTGGGCGGTGCCCCAGGGCTTCTGGCGCTCCGGGTTGAGGGTGAAACGGGCGGGGATCTTGTCCAGCTCCTGGGTCACGAACACGAACTCGAGCGGGCTGCCGTCGCAGCATTTAACGTTGCTGTATTTGCGGGCGACGGTCTCCTTGAACTGGTCGAGGAAATACTCCCGGACGATGTAGACGACCTTGCCGAATCCGGCCTGTACGGCGTCATAGATGGAGTAGTCGATGATGGTTTCGCCGTTGGGGCCGAGGCCGTCCATTTGCTTGAGTCCGCCGTAGCGGCTGCCCATGCCGGCTGCAAGGACAAGAAGTGTAGGTTTCATATTCCGTATCAGATTTAGTTTTCTTTCGCAAAAATAACTATTTTTGTGCAAATAATTATGGCCAGGCAGAAGTATTCCAAGGATCTGTGGAACCGCGAGAAGGACGGAAGCAGGAAGGAGCAGCGCTCGTTCCTGCGCTACGCAATCGTGGCCACGGCCATCTTCCTGCTCTTCCTGCTCGTCAAGAAAGACGGCATCATCACCTGGGTGCAGGCCGGCTTCACGCTGCGCCGGCAGCGCCGCCAGATCGAGCTCTACCAGAAGGAGAACGTCGAGCTGGACAAGAAGATCCGGATGATGAGGGACAACCGCGACACGCTCGAGCGCTACGCCCGCGAGCAGTTCTATTTCGCGGAGCCAGGCGACGACGTATATATTATCGAGTAGTATCTTCTACTAACAACCCCCTGCGGATGACCAGCCGGCAGCCCGTCCCCTCGAAGGTCTTGCCGCCGATGGTGACCGTACCGCGCGGTTCCTCGCGGTAGCGGCGCAGCAGGGCGGTCAGCTTGCCGAAGGTGGGCCCGCTCAGGCGGTACCCTTCCACCAGCCTCCAGAGGGCATATTCCCAATGGTCGAGGGCCAGCACCGCGTCGATGCGGATGGCACCTTCCGGGGTCGTGAGCCCGTCCTGCACGGAGCGGAACCAGTCTTCTGCGATGTCATCCACCACGGCGATGTGCTGCATGTCTTCGCAGAGAGTGTGCAGGAAGGCAGGGTTGATCTGCCCGAACACGGGGAATACTTCGTGGCGGATGCGGTTGCGCTTGAGGGAGCAGTCCGCGTTGGAACTGTCCTCGCGCCAGGGGAGCCCCTGCTCCTCCATCCAGGCGCGGATGTCTGCGCGGCTCAGGCCCAGCAGCGGGCGCACGACCCCGTCGCGGTCGCCCATGCCCCGCAGTCCGCGGGTGCCAGTGCCGCGCAACAGGTTGAGCAGCAGGGTCTCCGCATTGTCATCGGCGTTGTGCGCGACGGCCACGGCATCGAATCCCTGCTCCCGGCAGAGCTGCGCGAACCACGCATAGCGGAGCTCCCGGGCGGCCATCTCAAGGCTGATGCCCTGCCGCTCCGCATGCTCGCGGGTATCGAACCGCCGGACGAAGCACTCCAGGCCGCGGGCTGCGCACCAGTCCCGGACGAAAGCCTCGTCCCCGTCGGATTCCTCCCCGCGCAAGCGGAAATTGCAGTGCGCGACGCCAAACCGGGCTCCGGGGAATAACTCCGGGGCCCGGTTTGCCAGGTACATCGAGTCGATGCCCCCGCTGACGGCGAGCAGGATCCGCTGCATCGTTATTTCTTGCCGAGGGTGTAGGAGAAGCGGAAGGAGAAGAACTCCTTGAACTGCACGCGCTGCGTGGGCTCTCCTCCCTTCTTGCCGGCGATCAGCACAATCGGGTCGTAGATGGTCCAGGTGTCGAGGCCGAGTTTGATGAAGCGGCCGACGCGCAGGCTGAGCTTGTTGTCCCAGTTGACGCGGGTCCACACGAACGGGTGGTTGAGGTAGTCCGTGAAGAGGACGAGCTGCGTCTCGTAGGTGAACACGTCGTTGATCGAGGCCTTGAGGTTCATCTTGAGCTGGGCACCGAGCTGGAAGAGCCTGGAATAGTAGTTGTCTCCGACGAGCGGGTCCAGGTTGCTGTCACGCAGTTTCATGCCGTAGCCCTTGCGCAGCTGCGGGATGTTGCAGAACGTGAAGCCGCCGGTGAGCGGGGAGAGGTTGAGGCTGAACCAGGGAGCCGGGTCCCAGGCCATACCGAGACCGAAGGTCAGGTAGCCGGGGGAGAAGAAACCGGACTTGAGCGTGCCGCTCCACTTGTTCGTGGCCGCATCCAGCTTGTAGGAGTCGTAGCTGTCGGTGAACTGGGAGCGCAGGGTCAGGTCGGCGGAGTATTTCCATTTGCTGTCGGCCGAGGTCTTGTAGCCGAAACGGCTCTCGAACAGGAGCCGGTCGGAACTCTTCTGGATGAGGTTCTCCTTGTCGGCGGACCACAGGAAGCCGTAGTCCAGCTGGAGCCGGTTGGTCCAGCTGGCGAGGTCCTTGGCGTAGTTGGCGTTGGCGTCGATGCCGGCGAAGAGCGTGGCGGTGTTGTAGCCGCCGGCGGCCCAGCTGGTGAGCGTGGTCTGGTTGAAGCCGAGGTCAAAGTCGGCATATTTCTTCCAGTACTGCGGTTTCTGCACCGCTTCCTCCTGCTCGGCAGCCTCCTTGGCGAAGGCCTCGGCGGCAGCGGCAGTGGCTTTGCGCACGTCGTCCTGGGCGAAAGCGGCGAGGCTGCAGCCCAGAGCGGCTAACAGGATGACGATTTTCTTCATAATCAATTCTATAGGCGTTAACGGTTAATACGAGATTGCAAATACGACCCGGCGGTGCGAAGGCTTGCCGGAGAAGATGTCCGTGCCTTCTTCTTCGCAGACGTAGCTGTCCATGGGGATGCAGCGGATGGTGGCTTTCGTGGCGTCCTTGATGGCCTGTTCGGTCTCCACGGTGCCGTCCCAGTGGCAGAGCAGGAACTTGCCGGTCTGAATCTTGGTCTTGAACTCCTCCCAGCTGTCGCACTTCTCCACGTTGGCGTCGCGGAATGCGAGCGCCTTGTCGTAGATGCTCTGCTGGATGTCCTCGAGCAGGCCGGCGATGTGGGCGGCGATGCCCTCCAGGGCCATTGTCTCCTTGGTGAGGGTGTCGCGGCGCGCCACCTCGACCGTGCCGGCCGCCAGGTCGCGCGCACCCATGGCGAGACGCACAGGGACTCCCTTGAGCTCCCATTCGGCGAACTTGAATCCCGGGCGGACCGTGTCGCGGTCGTCGACCTTGACGCTGTGGCCGAGGGCCTCGAGTTCCTTCTTGACTTCGTACATCTTGTCGAGCACGGCGCTGCGCTCCTCGTCCGTCTTGTAGATCGGGACCATCACGACCTGGATCGGGGCGAGCCGGGGCGGCAGAACGAGTCCGTTGTCGTCGCCGTGGGCCATGATCAGTGCGCCCATCAGGCGGGTGCTGACTCCCCAGGAAGTGGCCCAGACATACTCCTGCTTGCCCTCCTTGTTGGTGAACTGCACGTCAAAGGATTTGGCGAAGTTCTGGCCCAGGAAGTGGGACGTGCCGGCCTGGAGGGCCTTGCCGTCCTGCATCATGGCTTCGATGGTGAGGGTGTCCAGGGCGCCGGCGAAGCGCTCGTTGGGGCTCTTGTGGCCGACGATGACCGGCAGGGCCATCACGTTGCGGGCGAAGTCGGCGTAGACCTGCACCATCTCGTGGGCCTTGGCCTCGGCCTCCTCCGCGGTGGCATGGGCGGTGTGCCCCTCCTGCCAGAGGAACTCGGCGGTGCGAAGGAACAGGCGGGTGCGCATCTCCCAGCGCACGACGTTGCACCACTGGTTGCAGAGGATGGGGAGGTCGCGCCAGGAGGTGATCCAGTTCTTATAGGTGCTCCAGATGATGGTCTCGGAAGTGGGGCGGACGATCAGCTCCTCCTCGAGCTTCGCTTCGGGATCCACGACCACACCCTTGCCGTCGGGGTCGTTCATCAGGCGGTGGTGCGTGACCACGGCGCATTCCTTGGCGAACCCCGCCACATGCTCGGCCTCGCGGCTGAAGAAAGATTTCGGGATAAAGAGCGGGAAATAGGCGTTCTGCACGCCCGTGCGCTTGAATGCCGCGTCCAGCGTGGACTGCATTTTCTCCCAGATCGCGTAGCCGTAGGGCTTGATCACCATGCAGCCGCGTACGGCACTCTGCTCGGCCAGGTCGGCCTTAAGTGCCAGATCATTATACCATTGTGAGTAATTGTCAGATCGCTTGGTAACCTCTTTTGCCATATTCTTGTTGAAAAACTGCGTTTTTTTTCGAAATTTGCATCTAATAAGTAATAATGACCCAAGTTTTATTCACTAATAACTGATAGGCATTAAACTTGTAACTGCAAAGATAAAACTTTTTATTTAGGAGACGAAATTATGAAACGGAGCACGACACTTTTACTGCCACTACTTCTTCTGGTCCTGGCGTCTTGTGGAACGCCTGCTCAGTATTCACAGCAGCGGTTCCAGGACGGCATCTATGCCGCTCCCGGCGAGGAACCGAAAGTCGTCCAGCTTTATACAGAAGAAGATTTTGAGGCCATGGCCGCCGCGAATATCGCCCGCAAACAGCAGGGCACCCGGGATACATTGGTAGTCGTCCTGGACGATCCATGGGGCTATTCATGGCGCTATCCTTATTCCAGCTGGGCCTGGGGTGGCCTGGGCTTCGGCTCTTACTACTGGCACCGCTGGCGTTTCGGCGGATGGTACGATCCCTGGTTCTATGATCCCTGGTATGGAGGATGGGGCTACGGATGGTACGATCCCTGGTTCGACCCCTGGTATGGTCCTTACTATGGCGGCTATTATCCCGGATATTACGGCTATGGCTGGAATTACGGATGGTATGATCCCTGGTACGGCCCTTACTACGGCGGATACGGCCACTGGTATCCCGGTGGCTGGAGCAGCGGCCGGATCCACGGCAACTACGTCTACACCAAGCGCTCTCTGACGGAGCCTGTCGGACGTCGCGAGACGCGTCCCGGCAGCGGCCGCAACTACCGCTACGGCACGCCCGGCTCGGCCGGCAGCACCACGATCGGTACCCGCAGCGGGTCCAACACCGTGCGCCGCTCTCAGTCCGGAGTCCGGACCGGTACGTCCGGCAGCACCACGACAGGTTCTGCAGCCCAGCGCCGCGAGCAGGGCTACAACCCGAACCGTTCCTACAACAACCGCGACCAGCAGTCCTCCTCGCAGAGCCGCACGCAGACCCGCTCGTACAACAGCAACAGCAACTCCGGCAACTATAATTCCGGGGCAAGCCGCAGCACGGGTGGCGGATACAGCAGCGGCGGAGGCGGTGGATACAGCTCCGGCGGCGGCAGCTTCGGCGGCGGTGGCTCCTCCTCCCACAGCGGTGGCGGTGGCGGCGGCAGCCGCGGCGGTGGCGGCCGCAGATAGGATCCGGGCCCGGCCAGCGCTGACTTAGACCCTTGTTGAACTTTCAAAAGACGATGAAAATGAAAAAGATATTTGCAATCGCGGCCTTCCTTGCCGCAGCGGCAGGTGCCGGCGCCCAGAATATGTACGACGCCATCACCTACAGCCAGAATAACTACTTCGGCACGGCCCGGAGCATGGCTTTGGGCAATGCTGTGACCGCCCTTGGCGGAGACCTGGGTTCCATCGGGATCAACCCCGCCGGTGCTGCCGTAGCCGGCTACGGCCAGTTCGCCATCACGCCGGGCCTGTCCATTTCCTCAGTCAGCTCTTCCTACTCTCCGGAAGGTGAGCAGAGGTACGGCGCCGCCTCCAGTCTGTCGAACACCCGCTTTACGCTGCCGAACCTCGGCCTGTCGATGAACTACAAGACCGGCCGCGCCCGCGGTGTCAAGGCCATCACCTTCTCGGTCCTGTCGAACCAGACCAATGATTACAATTTCGCTGCAGAAGGTTTCGGCGTCAACGAGCATACCTCCAAGATCGCTGAGTTCGCGGATGCTGCATACGGCTATTCCGAGAGCCTGCTCGCCAAGTATTCATCCTTCAACGATACGGACATCAACTGGGATATCCTGACGGCTTACCAGGGTGGCATGTTCGGTCCTTACGGCTGGGACGCTCTCTATGCCGGTGTGACGGAGACGATTTCCGACGACGGTGACTACCACTATGTACCCGGGGCGCTCTCCCAGACTTCCGCACTGACCAAGCGCGGCACCAAGAACGACCTGATCCTCAACCTGGCGTTCAACGTTTCCGACCGCGTGTATTTCGGATTCAATGTCGGCCTGCCTACGGCCCGTTACCATTATTCCGAGTCCTTCTATGAGTCCGCCGTCAATCCGGATCTCTTCCCGATCATGTACGATGATGAGGGCGGCACTTATACGACTTATTTCCTGCGCGGTACGTACAACTACAAGTACAATGCTGATGTCGACGGCATCTATGCCAAGGTCGGTGTCATCGTCCGTCCGGCCGACGGCCTGCGCATCGGCGCATCCTTCCAGACCCCGACGTCCTACACCATCTCCGAGACCTGGCAGAACTATGCTTCCACGACATTTGACGATCCGTACTACGACGATAACGAGACTTCTCCCGCCGGAGAATACTCCTATAGCCTCCGTTCGCCGTACCGTGCGTCCTTCGGTCTCGCCTACGCCTTCGGCAAGCAGGGTCTTGTCAGCGTCGATTACGAACTGGCCGATTACAGCGTGATGCGGTTCAGCAACATCCACCGCGAGCGGCTGGACTCCGACGAATTCATCGTCGAGAACATGACCAACAAGAACTTCGCCGGCCTGGCCCATGCCCTGCGCCTGGGTGCCGAGTGGAAGCTCACCCCCGAGTTCGCTCTTCGGGCAGGTTATTCCCTGTCCACTTCCCCTGAGCGTTACTGGACCAACAGCGATGGCATCTCTGTCGATGCCGGAGACTATCATGCCGATTTCTACGACTATTTCAACCGGGTCAAGAACCTGGTGACCCCGCACTACTACGGTGACCGTACACAGTCGGTCTCGCTGGGTGCCGGTTATTCCTCGGCGGGTTCCTTCTTTGCCGACTTTGCCTTGCGCTTTACGAAATATCCGGTCTCGACCTTCGCTCCGTACTACGACTACATGAGCTATGACAAGGCCGGCAACCTGCTGGATATCCCGGCTCCCCGCATCCTCCATGAGAGAACCCTCTGGAATGCCTGCGTGACCCTGGGCTGGCGCTTTTAGGAAAGGAAATCCCCGATATCTGACCGATGGAATTGACCGCAAGACAGTTGGCTGAGGTGCTGAAAGGGACCGTGGATGGAGATCCGGAAGCCAAGGTAACCAGTTTTGCGAAGATTGAGCACGGCAAACCCGGCCAGCTCTGTTTCTTCGCCAATCCCAAATACGAACAATATGTTTATACCAGCAGGGCTTCGGTCCTGCTGGTTAACCGTGATTTCGAGCCCAGACAGGCGGTCACCCCGACCCTCGTGCGTGTGGACGACGCTTATGCAGCCCTGGCGGACCTGCTCAAGTATATGGCCGAGCAGAAGAAGAAATACCGCCGGCGCAGGAGCCTGCGCTCCCGGATTGCCTGCAGTGCGAAACTCGGCCGCAAGGTGAGCGTCGGCGATTTCGTCACCATCGGCAAGGATTGCCGGATCGGAGACTGCACGGTTATCCACGACAACGTCACCATCGGTGCCGGCACGAAGATCGGTTCCTACTGCATCATCTATCCTGGAGTCCATATCTTCCCGGGGATGGTCATCGGGGACCGCGTGATCCTGCATGCCGGATGCATCATCGGGGATGACGGTTTCGGCAACGCCCCGCAGCCGGACGGTTCGTGGCGCAAGATCGAGCACGTCGGCAACGTCATCATCGGCAATGACGTGGAGGTCGGCTCCAACACCACCATCGACCGCGCACCGATGGAATCCACCATCATCGCGGACGGCGTGCGCATCGACAATCTCTGCCAAATCGCCCACAACGTAGTGGTGGGCAAGAACACGGCGATGGCGGCCCAGACCGGCATCGCGGGCTCGACCACGATCGGCGAGGGCTGTATCCTGGCCGGCCAGGTGGGTATCGTCGGGCACATCAAGATTGCCGACCACACCACCGTCGGCGCGCAGTCCGGGGTGATCGGCAATATCCGAAAATCCGGCGAGGTCTGGTGGGGTACACCCGCCATCGCGCACCGCACATTCCTGAAAGCTTATGCCAAGTTCAAGCAGTCCGGCGAAGAATAGGCAGAATTTAGAATATTATTTGTATCTTTGCCGCCCGAATGAACCAACAGACACTTACACGAACGTATAAGTTCGAAGGCCGGGGGCTCCATACCGGCAAATATGCACACCTTACGCTGAATCCCGCTCCGGCGGATTACGGCATCCGTTTCGTGCGTACGGACCTGGATGTAGAGATTCCCGCACTGGCCTCCAAGGTCACCCGGACGGACCGCAGCACGACCATCTCCGAAGGGGAGGTGTCGGTCGTCACCATCGAACACCTGATGTCCGCGCTGACCGGGCTTGGCGTCGACAATGCCCGGATTGAGATCGACAACGAAGAAGTTCCCATCCTTGACGGCAGCGCCGAGCGCTATGTCCGGGCGATCGCCCCGGACGGCCTGGCGGAACAGGATGCCAAGCGCGTCTGGCTCTCCTTCACCGAACCTTTCGAGGTCAAGGACGAGCAGACGGGGTCCTGGGTCCGGATCGAACCGGCCGACAGGATGTATTTCGAGGTGACCGTGGACTTCAACTCCCGGGTACTCGGCGTCCAGAATGCCCATTGGTCAGAGAACGCCGACTATGTGGGACAGATCGCGCCCTGCCGCACGTTCGTCTTTTTCCATGAGCTCGAGTTCCTGGCCGCCCGCGGGCTGGTCAAGGGCGGCGACGTGGACAATGCGATCGTCATCGTGGAGCATCCCGCTACCAAGGAGCAGATCGACGGCATGTGCAAGTTCTTCGGCCAGCCCCGCCTGGCGGTCACGTCGCAGGGCTACCTCAGCAACATCAAGCTGCATTTCCCCAACGAGTGCGGCCGGCACAAACTGCTGGACCTGATCGGGGACATGCGCCTGATGGGCGGGTTCCCCAAGGCGCGGATCACCGCTTACAAGCCGGGCCATACGATCAACAGCGTCGCCACCCGCACATCCCTTACCAAAATCAAGTAATCATGGCGAAAATCCACCCCCTGGCCACGGTCAGCCCCGATGCCAAGCTTGGCGAGAACGTCGAGGTCGGGCCCTACGCTTTCATCGACGCGAACGTCGAGATCGGCGACAACAGCAAGATCCATCCCCACGCCACCATCTATCCTTATGTAAGGATGGGACGCGACTGCCAGGTCTTCCCGGGCGCCGTCGTTGGCGCCATCCCGCAGGACCTCAAGTTTGACGGCGAGGTGACTTACGTGGAGATCGGAGACCGCGTGACCATCCGCGAATGCGCGACCATCAACCGTGGCACGCGCGCCAGCGGCAAGGGCGTGACCAGTGTCGGGGACGACACGCTCGTCATGTCCTACGTCCATATCGCACATGACTGCCGGGTCGGCAAGCATTGCATCCTGGTCAGCTACGTGGGTATCGCCGGGGAGACGGACGTGGACGACTGGGCCATCATCGGCGGCAACACCGCGGTGCACCAGTTCTCCCACATCGGCACGCACGCCATGGTGGGCGGCTGCTCCGCCGTCAACAAGGACATCCCGCCGTACTCCATCTGCGGCCGCACCCCGATCTGCTATGCCGGCATCAACATCGTCGGCCTGCGCCGCCGCGGCTTCTCGACGGACATCATCCGCAACATTAAGGATATCTACGATACGATCTATTATCAGGGATATAACATTTCCGACGGCTGCGCCAAGGTGGAAGCCGGCTTCCCGCAGTCCGAGGAGCGCGACGCCATCCTGTCGTTCATCCGCAATTCCAAGCGCGGCATCGTCCGGGCCATGGAGGTGGGCGTGAAGGGGGCGATCGAGTAGTGACCCCGGTCCTGACCATCGCCTGGTGCCCTCCTGTAGAATACTTTGCGCTGCTCGCAAAGTATTCTTCGGTTTATATGGAGGCATGTGAGAACTACCAGAAACAGTCCTACCGCAACCGTTGCCGCATCTATGCGGAGAACGGCGTACAGAACCTCCATTTCCCCGTCAGGCACCGCGACGGGACCTTCAGCCTGCCGATCCGCGAGATTGAGGTGGATTATTCTACCCCCTGGGTGGCGAAGGCGGAGCGCTGCATCGAGACCGCTTACAGTTCTTCGGCTTTCTTCGAATACTATCGGGACGAGTTCTTCGCCATCCTGGACGCCCAGCCGCGGACGCTCTGGGAACTGGACATGCGGACCATCCGTTTCTTCATGGCCAAGATCGGGCTGAAGACGGAGATCCTGCCGACGGATTCTTTCGCGGCGGACCACGTGGACATCCATCCGAAAAGGCCGAACGCAATCCTGCAGGAACTTGGATTGGAACGGCCTTATTATCAAGTTTTTTCCGAACGGAACGGTTTCATCCCGAACCTGTCCGTGATGGACCTCCTGTTCAACGAAGGTCCGGCGTCGCTGGAGTTTATTCTGTGATGGATTCCTCCCGGGCGACCTTGTCCTGGTAGGTCCAGGTCTGGGTGCCCACCCACTCCCGGGTCTTCGTGGCGGAAAGGACGCCGTACAGCTCGATGAAGTCTTCTTCGTACTCGAGGAACTCGAAGATCGCGTCGTGGTCGGCGTTGTTGATGTCCTGCTCGAACTGGGCGACGGCCTTCTCCATGGCGTCGAAGTGGGTTGTATAATAGGAGACGACCTTCTCCGTGAAGTGCTCTGAGAAATACTTCTTCACATTCTCGATCTGGCTCTCATCCTGGATGCCGCCGCGGACCTCATAGGTGAATACATAATTCTGCTCCTTGTCTTTCATGCAGGAAGTCAGGCAGAACAGGGTGGCGATGACCGCCAGTATGGTGAAAATCTTGCGCATAGGTCAATTGTTTTGGCAAAATTACAAAAAATTCCTATATTTGCATCCGTGAATGTGAGAGAAGGCCCGGGGAGGTCTTCTTTTTTATTGGTATGGACAGGACAGAATTCGAAAAAGTGGTGGAGAAGGCCGTCGCAGAGCGCGGCTGCTCCCTGGTGGACATCATGTTCAACGATGACGACAACGTATTCGAGGTCACGATCGACAAGGCGGACGCCGATGTCACGCTGGCCGACTGCGAGTATGTACACCGCGCCGTGCTGGCGGCGTTCGACCGCGACGTCGAAGACTACGCCCTTACTGTCGGTTCCGTGGGGATCGACGCCGCGGAAGCGGACGAGATGCTGAATACAATCAAAGAATAGACAACGATAATGGAAAAAGAAAAAGTTATTACGCTCATTGACGCCTTCAAGGATTTCAAGGAGGAGAAGAACATCGACCGCCCTGTGATGATGCAGGTCCTCAAGGACGTCTTCCTGACCCAGATTGCCAAGACCTACGGTTCGTCGGACAACTTCGACGTGATCGTCAACGTGGACAAGGGTACCTGCGAGATCTACCAGAATTTCGACGTGGTGGAAGAGGTCGAGAACCCGCATGCGGAGATCACCATCGAAGGGATCCGCGCGGACGGCGGCGACGCCGACGACTACGAGATCGGCGACCAGTATGCGAAGCTCCTTCCGCTGACGGCGTTCGGCCGCCGTGGCATCCTGAACATCCGGCAGAACCTGCAGGGACGCATCATGGACATCGAGAAGGCGAACGTCTTCAAGAAGTACTCCGAGAAGGTGGGCGAGCTTTTCTATGGCGAAGTCTATCAGACCTGGTCCAAGGAGGTCCTGATCCTGGACGAGGACGGCAACGAGCTCCATATCCCCAAGAGCGAGCAGATCCCGGGCGAGCGCTTCAAGAAGAGCGACTCCGTGCGTGCCGTCATCCAGAGCGTGGAGATGCGCAACAACACCACGCCGTACATCACGCTCAGCCGCGTGTCCAACGAGTTCCTGGAGCGCCTCTTCGAGCAGGAGGTGCCGGAGATCGCCGACGGCCTGATCACCGTCAAGAAGGTGGTCCGCGTCCCGGGCGAGCGCGCCAAGGTGGCCGTGGAGTCCTATGACGACCGGATCGACCCGATCGGCGCCTGCATCGGTG
>JAEEGJ010011942.1_pt1 | contig 21749 bp, 17 predicted proteins | sample 8958761 | NCBI WGS metagenome assembly JAEEGJ01 (sample SAMN16246546, study PRJNA631951) | gut metagenome | biome: gut microbiome; feature: rumen; material: RS-attached | host: Bos | place: Iran: Karaj | collected 2018-10
AAAACAAAATGTATCTCCCCGGTTATAAGCTCGATTCAAAGCTTAAGGCAACAAACGACATAAGAGCTGCTGCATCAGGAAAAGATTATATCATACTTGCAACACCGTCCCTGTTCCTTGAATCAACAATTAAAAAGTTCACGGACTTACCGGATATTCAAAAAGGCATTCCAATAATCGGCTCCGTTACAAAGGGCTTTGTTCCTTCATCGGAAAATTATCCAAAGCTCATTCTTGAAACAATGGAAGAAGCCCTGCCATCATGTTATAAGGACTGTACCGTTTATGTTGCCGGTCCGAGCCACGCAGAGGAAGTGGCGCTTGGAAAAATCACTGGTCTTATAAGCGCAAGCCTTCATCACCGCAATGCAGTAAAAATGCGCGACTTACTAAGAACCTCAAGCTGCATTATGCCTTATGCAAGCTTTGACCCTATTGGCGTTCAGATTTGTGCAGCGGTTAAAAATGTAATTGCAACCGTCTACGGAATGCTCGACGCAATGGCAGAAACAAGCGAAATCTTTGGCGATAATACAGAAAGTCTTCTTCTTGCAGCCGGCGTCAGCGAAATGATGAAGCTTGGAATGGCAATGGGCTCACCTTATCCTCAGACATTTGCTTCAATAAGCGGGGTAGGAGATCTGGACGTAACATGTAAGTCAAAATATGGCCGCAACAGACGTTTTGGTCAGGATATTGTTAAAACCAATATGCTCGATAAGTTCGAAAATCTTGATGATTTGATTGCGAATATAAAGAAAGTCGGATACTTGCCGGAAGGTGCAGTTGCCTGTAAGTACGTAAAGCAGATTACAGAGCAGAAAAACCTTAAGCTGCCGATTTGCGAAAGCCTTTATAAAGTGCTGAACAAGGAATGCAGTCCAAAGGAATGCCTTATACAACTTGTAAGCCGCGACAATATGAAGGCTCTTGCTTTGAGCATGAAGAGAAAATAAAGAAGGAGTGGTTGTATGCTTGAAAAAATTACGAGTACATTCAGCGGAATTGTAAGAAAACTCAGTGGAAAATCCACAATCACAGAAAAAAATATTGAAGATGCCGTTGAAGAAATAAAAATGGCCCTTCTTGAAGCGGATGTAAACCTCCGTGTTGTACGCCGTTTTGTAAACTCTACGATTGAAGAAGCAAAGGGCGAAAAGGTACTTAAATCCGTAAATCCGGGCCAGCAGTTTACCAAAATTGTTTACGACAAAATGGTTGCAATGCTCGGAGATACAAAGCAGGATTTGCACCTTAAAGGTCCCGATACACAGTCTGTAATCCTTATGCTCGGACTTCAGGGTTCCGGTAAAACAACTGCTTCCCACAAGCTTGCTGCCCGCCTTAAAAAAGAAGGCCGAAATCCTCTTCTTGCAGCCTGCGACCTTGTTCGTCCTGCCGCTGTTGAACAGTTGAGTCAGCTTGGTGAAAAAATTGGTGTTCCGGTTTACAAGGAAAACAATAAGGATGCCGTTCAGAACGCTAAGGATGCAATCAGCTTTGCCCGCAAAAATGGAAACGATGTAATTATTATAGATACTGCCGGTCGTCTTCAGATTGATGAAGAGATGATGGCCGAGCTTGTAAAAATTAAGAAAGCTACCGATCCTGTTGAAGTTCTGCTTGTTGCCGACTCAATGACCGGTCAGAATGCAGTGGAAATTGCAAAATCCTTTGATGAGCAGCTTGGACTTACAGGCGTTATCCTCACCAAGTTTGATTCTGATGCTCGTGGTGGTGCGGCTCTTTCTCTTAAAACAATTACCGGTAAACCAATCCTCTTTATTGGTACTGGTGAAAAAACAGAAGATTTTGAGATTTTCCACCCTGAACGAATTGCAAGCCGTATTCTTGGTATGGGTGATGTTGTTTCGCTCGTTGAAAAAGCTCAGGAAACAGTTGATGCCGAAGAAGCCCTCAAGCTTCAGAAAAAGCTCCAGCGCAACGAGTTTACACTTCAGGATATGCTTGAACAGTTCCAGTCTGTTAAAAAGATGGGAAACATGCAGTCTCTGCTTGATATGATGCCTGGAATGTCCGGCGTAGATGCTTCTCAGATGGATTTGGGAGCCTTAAAGCGCAACGAAGCAATCATTCAGTCAATGACATACAAGGAGCGTTTGAATCACCTTATAATCGGACCAAGCCGCCGCAAGAGAATTGCCAAAGGTTCCGGCACAACCGTTGCCGAAGTAAACAAATTGCTCAAACAGTTTGAAAAAACAAAGCTTATGATGAAAAAAGTCAGCCGCAACAAAGGCATGCAGGGTAAACTCATGAACCAGATGGGCATTAACCCCGGCATGATGGGAGGCGCTGGCGGTCTCGGTGGTATGGGTGGTCTCCCTGCCGATATGGACCTCAACAGCCTTAAAGGCATGGACATGAAAAAACTCCAGGAACTGGCAAAACGCTTTAAGTAAAGCTTAATTTACCTCTATCACGCTTACACTTCTTCCATCCGCCGTATACTCTTTCCTTGGATTCGTATTATCGGTAACAGGTGTAAGCCCGATATAATAGTTGTAGTAATATTTTCCTTTAGGTAACGGCAGCGACAGTTCATAAAATCCTGCTGAAGTTTCTTTAAGCTCGTAAATCCACGGATCCCAGTTTGTAAAAGTGCCTGCCAGATGAAGCTGCAGCCCGGATTTTCCCTTGTAAATAAAGCGAACCGCATCTGATTTTGTGATTTCGGTATTATTTATAATGCTGTGCTTATCTTCAACAACAGAAAAGTAAAGATTTATGTTTTCGTCGTAATATTTATTCGGATTCAGCGGATCTGTAGTCCAAAGACCGTCCATTATCACCCTGTACTTAATCTGCGTTAATTTATGCTGCCTTTCGTAACAGTAAAAAAGATGCTGCGGTACTTTGTTCCCGTCAACGTCAATATGATTAAGCTTTGTATACGGATGAATGATTTTATAATCTTCAAAATCAAATGCAATTCCCACAGAACGATTTTCAGGGCTCGCAGTAAAAATAATATAATTTTCGGTAATTACCGGTGCACACGGCTTTTCAATATTGTGAATCGCCACATCCAGCTCATACGGCTGATAAATAATTTCCGCCTCTTTAGAGAATCCCTGTACCGCTGCAGCCCCCATCCACACAAGCATCGTGGCCGCAATCGAGAAAAATCTTCGTCTTTTCATATTTCATCTATCGGCAAAAAAGAAATGAAGTTTAGCAATTGCATAATTAAAGTTTTGAAAAATGCGAACCGTTGTAATTGCATTTATATATAAGAAAAGTTAAAGTCAATCCCTCTTTTTACCGTAGATTAAATGAATAGTAGTATACTTGTAATTTATGGGAAATGTGGGGTAAAATTAAAATAGTATGCCAGGTCTAAGTCAACTTAAACAATTCGAAAAGGATATCCTGTCTCTCGGTGACGAAATTACGCTTCGTGCTTCTCGTGGTGAAAAGCCTGTCAAAGTTCCTATTCCAAAAACTATAAAAGTTGATAACGATGCAGAAGATTTCGTTCTTGGAATGCCGGAAGTACCGCTTGAGAAAAAGGCTTCCGTAGTTGATGATGACCTTTCTGATATAACCGGTGGCGGCAGTAAAGCTTCAACCTCATCTTCCAGTGAAGAAGTAGTAGAGCAGGGCGGCCCTGATTTATCATCCCTTCTTGCCCCAGTAGTTGATTTTTCTTCAGAATCTGGCGGTGATGATTCTGGTATGCCAGATTTGTCTATGTTTATGGACGAACCGGAGCCTGAAGTTCAGGAAGAAGTTCCTCAGCAGGAAGAACCTCAGGAAATCTCTGTTGCAGATATGGGCCTGGATGCACTTCTTGCAGGTGCCGGCTTTGACGGTTCTGAAGGAGCCGGTTTTGAAGAAGCTCCGAAGACAGAATCCGATGATTACCTTTCAGATTTTGATAACGTTGTAGTTGAAGAAGATAAGATTTTTGATGCAACAAAATCAGAATCAGATAAAGCTCCTCAACAACCAGCTGCAAAAGAACCTGAACCACAAATACCAGCTTCAACAGAATCATCTGCTGGTTTTGATATGCCGGATGAGCTAAAAGCTATTTTTGGAATGAATCAGCCGGCAGCAGAAGAAACTCCTTCAGCTCCGGAACCTTCTCCATTTGATATTCCGGAAATCCCTGAAACACCGTCATTTGATGAACCTTCAGGAGCAGCTGCAGAATCCTTTGATATGGATTTTGGAAGCTCTGATTTTGGTTCTGAAAGTGTAACACCAGCTGCTGCCGAAGAAGACGATTTTTCTGTTCCAGATAATTTTGATATGCCGCTTGATTTTGATGCACCTGTTCAGCTTGAACCATCAGATGAAGAGGGTGGCGTAAACATAATAAAAGATGCACCGGATGAAGCACCATTAGATTTTGAAACTCCTTCTGCCGGTGATTTTGACTTACCAGAAACAGACAGCTTTGATTCTTCAGATTTAGGCGACCTTGGTCCTCTTCCTGATTTTGATGCACCTTCTTCTGATTTTTCAGATGATTTTTCAACAGATTTTTCTGGTGATGATAACGTTTCTGACGATGACAACCTTTCCGGTGCAGTCCCTGAAGGCTTGTATAATCCTGATGATATAGAACTTCCCGGCGGAGCTGGAGAAGATTCAGGTGCCGGTTCTGGTGATGATTTTGGTTCAGATTTTGGTGAACCTTCATCTTCTGGTTTTGAATCTGTTTCTCTTGATGATTTAGACTCAATGCCTGATGTTTCAGTGCCATTCGATGACATTCCGGCCGGCGAAACAGAAAGTGGTGAAGATAATTTCGGCGATATTTTTGGTTCTGCCGGTGGCGATGTTCCTGATTATGAAGGCTTTGATTCCGGTTCAGATTCAGGCGAAGAAGGCTTTGATTACGACAGCGGCCCGGTAGAAACCTTTGATACATCTGGAATGGAAGATGTAGATTTTGGTATTCCAGATACAGACACCGCAATGAATCCGGGCGCAGGCTCTGGTGATGATGACTTTTCTTTTGACGGCAGCGATTTTGAAATCCCGGGCTTCTCCGATGTAGAAACAGTTCAGGAACCTAAAAAAGATGCAAAGCCTGCAGCCGGTAAAAAGCTTGATGTGCCAGACTTCAGCAAGGGTATTTCCGGTGGAGAGCTTCCTCCAAACACTTTATCAGACGAACAGTATGCCAAGTTCTTAAAGAACTTCAACGAATATCCTCTTAATGTACGACTTGCCTTTGAAGACTTAATTGTTCAGGACGAGTTTACAGACGACGCTGAGTTTGAAATCATAGAAAAGATATTGAATAAAGCACCTGCACGACAGATTGCGGCAATGCTTGAAAAAATGCTCGATACTTCAATTCCTGTTCCACGCGATTATGAACACCGAACAGCAGAAGAGTACGATGCTTATAAGAAATCGATTCAATATCAGCTTAAAAATAAAATCCTGCCGGGCGCACTCGTATTCCTGCTTGCCGTTCTTGTTTCCTGGGGATTGTTCAACTTTACAAAGAACTGCATTTACATTCCTGCAAAGGCCTCTAAGTATTACAAGCAGGGATACACATTGCTCCAGTCCGATGAATATTCACAGGCTCAGATGAAGTTCGACCAGGCTGCATCATATAAAATGAAGAAAAAGTGGTTCTTCAAATATGCACGGGAATATAAAGACCATAAACAGTATCAGCGTGCAGCAGATATATATATGAAGATTTTGTACTATTTTGACCACGATAAGCAGGCCGGAATTGAATATGCACAGATGGAGCTTGATCCTCTTGCTAATTATTCAAAGGCAGAAGAAATAACAAGAAGACAGGTTCTTGACTATCACGTAAACGATGCAGACGGACTTCTTCTTCTTGGAGACATTTTCCTGGAGTGGGGAACAGAAAAACAGGATTCTGAAAAGCTTGATGCCGCACGAGACCAGTATATGAACCTCATGCAGTTATATAAGCCTAACAATCTTTATACTTCAAGAATGATGCGTTATTATATCCGTTCTGATAATTTACAGCAGGTAATCGGTTATCAGAAAATGTTTGAACGCGATGAAAAATCTCTCAGTTCAGAAGACTGGACAGAGCTTGGCGGTTATCTCCTTGAAAAAATGTATGGACCTGTATCTCCATCAGAAGAACGCTTCCGTTATCAGATTGAAGGTTTGAGAGCTTTGCTTCAGCGTGCAGTAAAAATGGATCAGGAAAATCCAGTTGCTCTTTATAATCTTGCAAAATATTACATCAATACAAGCGAAATAAAATATGTTGAGCCAACCTTGAACAAGGCAATCGATAAGTTCAATAAGGCACCTCAGCTTTCTCACAGAGATATTTACAAGTTCATTGATTCTTACAGACTGCTTGGTGAAAATTACATTAAGACAAACGATTATCTTCAGGCACAGGAGCAGTATACAAAGGGAATTACTCTTTATACCGCAGAAAAAGAAAATGCCGGCTTTACAGGAAATAAAGATGTTGGAGTCCTTTATGCAGATTTGGGAGATATAAATTATCTTCTTGCAGGTGATTATGATAATGCTGCAGTAAATTATAAAAACTCTGTTGAGCTTGGAAACGATAATCCTTCTATCCGTTACCGACTCGGTTATATGAGCTATAAGAAAAAGAATTATCAGGAAGCGCTTGGTTCCTTTATGAAGGCAGGTGAGGGTAACCAGAAGCAGCGAAATCTTCTATATTCTATGGCAAATACTCTGGCTCTCCGCAATGATGATTATGCAGCAGAAGGTTATTTCGAACAGCTTATTTCTGAGCTTGACCTTGAAATACAGAATGCCGGTGGAAGCGTTTACCCACAGACAAATGCAGACCAGTATGATTTAGTTGATCTTTATCTTTATGCCGCAAACAATTACGGTGTAGTTCTGCATCGTCTTGCAAGGCGAACAGGCGACAGTCAGAAAAATGCAGAATCTATTGTTCAGTTCCAGCAGTCAGTAAGAGCGTGGGATGCATTAACACGAAATCAGAAAACTCTGCTCAGACTTGAAGGAAGTAACCTTGCTGCAGAAAACATTAAATATGTAACTCATCCTTCTCCAGACTTTGAGCCTTCAATCTATATTGATATTCCAAAAACGCTTACGGATACAGAAAAGCTATGATTGAAGATAAGAAGGTTTTATTAAAAGAAATATTCCGAAAGCTGATTCACCTGTGCAGTGCGGCAATACCTTTTCTTTTAAAAATTGCTTACTGGCCGGTTATTATCGGCTTTATGGTAATCGTCATTCTTTATTATTTCTGTGAACTTCTAAGGCTGGAAGGTCACCCTGTTCCTCTTATTTCTCAGATAACAAATGCGGCTGCCCGAGAACGTGATGAAGGCAAAATCGTGCTTGGTCCAATAACACTTGTTTTTGGTATTCTTTTTGCAGCCCTTGTTTTACCCCTTGATTATGCCAAGGTTGGAATCTATGCGCTTTCCTTTGGAGATGGACTTGCAAGCCTTGTAGGAAAAATCTGCGGTAAGCATAAAATCCCAAAGGCCGGCGGAAAAACCTTTGAAGGCAGCCTTGCCTGTTTTATAGCAGTATTTATTTCTACATTATGTGTAACAAAGCGGGTAGAAATCAGCCTCCTGGTTGCATTCCTTGCCATGATTATAGAAGTTTTACCACTTGCCGATTTTGATAATCTGATGATTCCTATAGCAATTGGTTCCTTTTACATGTTCCTGGTACAGATATTTTAATCGCACATATAATTTAATCTTTCAAATAAATTAATCGTCCCAAAGGTACTGATTGTGCAATCCCTTAAGATACAAAATTGTTCCCACAGTCAATGTCGGTACCGCAATAATAAAGTAAAGAATAGACACCGAATGAAACAGAATTGACATTCCCACAAACAGCAATGGATATCCAATCGCAGTTTTTTGTGAACGCCTGTTATGATAATTCTGAATAAAAAGATGTACTGTACAGCTTACAATGATTACTGCAGTTGTAATATTTAAAATTGTAGAAAAACTGTAATCTACCGAAAAGTTTGGTTTTGTAATTGCAGTATTTAATGGAATATAGTGGGCAAAGAAAAAAGCCGTACAGAACAGAATGAAAATGTTTTTTTCAATATCCTGACGCTTTTCAACATCACCCATATAAACAGTAAACAGCAGAGAAAAGGGAATAAGCAGCTTGGCAAAAACAACGGCATTTCCACAAAAAACAAGCAGGTTCGAATAAGAATTAAACGCATTAAAAAGCGGAACCCACAAGCGGAAGGAATCTATAAGGCAGGAAACAAGAAAAAGATGAAAGTAGACAATATCCGAAGCCTGTGTTTTTTCAAAAATCCTGAAAAGCAGAAAGCTGGTGGTAATTACATAAAGAATCTGAACAAAAAGTGCCGCAATCACAAAATAAGGATTATAATTAGTCAGAAAGCCTCTGCCCATTCCGTAGTCCGGTATAGAAGAAATATCAAAATCATTACGAAGTATTTTTAACACCAGAATTAAGGCATCAAAAGCGAAAATACTGATTGCAATAACAAAAAGCCCAAGACTTAATCTATTCCTTGTTTTTACGGTCATATCTAAATAGTATCGGTATGATAAATAATAGTAAAGTGTAAAAGAAAAAAACCGAAAATAAAAGTGATAATTTAACTGATGAGTTCGGGAGGAACAAAGTGAAAAAAACAGTTTTATCGGGTTTATTTTTATTGATTTCTGCAGCTTGTCTTTCGGCAGGTGATGTTGCTACTTTTGTAGATAAAGGTTTCTCAGAGGATGGAAAATACTATGTTTTCGGACAGTATGGAAGAACTGATAAAAAATATCAGGGATGGGCAGAAATCTATCAGGTAGAAATATCAAAGAACGATTTTGTAGACAGCGGTGTATTTAAGATGAAGCCAACTGCTGTTACAGCTGACAAAACAGGTGAGGAAGTTTACCAGGCTCTCGAAGCAAAAAGCTTTTATCACATGAAGGAATTGAATTGCCAGAAAGCAGGACCAGACAAGGTTCTCTATATTTGTGATGATGCAAATAAAACTGGAACAGATAAAATAGTTTTCAAGGATTTTATCCATTCAGATATTGAAAAGCCTAATACTTATAACATTCAGCTTGTTCCGACAATTTCAGGTTATGGTCAGAATGTAAAATCTTCTTTCTATATCATGGTAGAAAAGAAGGATGGCGACGGTAATCTTATTTCAAGAACTCAGATTGGTTCTCCAGATGTTGTAAGAAAAGGTGTAAGTAATTATAAGATTGAACGTATTATGTGCGACAAGACAGAAAAGAACTTTATCTTTGTTGTTGAAAAAACTGTTGAAGATGATACAGGCGTTTCAATCAGATACATGGTAGAAGCCGGAGCTATAAAATAATTAAATATAACAAAACTTTTATAAAATATATGGTCCGAAATCTATAAGTTTTGACTATATTAATAATGGTTTTTAGTGGACATATAAAACCTCCTGGAATAGTTGGTATGGATTTGTTAAATCCATACCAATTTTTTTTGGAGGTTGTTATGAAAAAAACTGTTATTGAAAAAGCTGTGATGAAAAGAAAGCTTAAAGAAGTCGGAGTTATTCTGTGTCAGACTTTTATCCTTACTTCAATCACTTTATTTTCGGTGTCGCCTGTTGGCTGTAAGGTAACTACTGAAGGAATTAAAATACTCGAAGGAGATTATTCTCCGCCGCTGCTTCAGAGGTTTGCAGTACTGGATGAAGCTTCCATTGAAATGACCTTTTCGGAAAACGTAAGCCTTTCTGGTTGTGTCGTTTCGCCTGTTCTGCCTGGTGTTTCAGATTCTGATGAACATTCCACGGACGGTACCTTATCTTCGGCTTTGTCTGCTGCGGCGGGGCTGAATGGAAGTATTCCTGTAAACTCTGTGAATACAGAAAAAAATGTTGTATTGCTGAATCTTGAGCAGAGTACAGAGATTGGTAAAAAGTATGAACTGTATGGTGTTGTAAAGGATGAATACGGTAATTCTTTAACGTTCTGTATTCCGTTTACCGGTTTTAATGCAAGGCAGGCAAAAATCGTTATGACGGAGATTCAGAGTGAAAGTATAAGTTCCCAGCGTTCACAGGAAAAGGCAGCCGGAATCTATAGAAACGAGTTTATAGAGTTTCTTTCTTTAACGGACGGAAATCTTGCGGGGCTTGAGCTTTGCAGCGCTTATGATGGAGAAGAAAAAAAGTATTCTTTCCCTGCTGTAGAAGTTAAAGCCGGGGAAGTATTTGTTGTTCATCTTCGCAACAGAGGCAACGGATGCATCAGCGAGTTAACAGAAAATCTTTCCGAGGCAACTTCATCTTACACAAGCCCGGAAATACGAGATTTATGGACCGACCAGACTGCAACTGCCCTTGGAAACAAAACCGACATAATCTTTGTACGCGACAGTGCCAGTGAAAAAATCCTCGATGCACTTATGTACCGCGCCGAAAACGTTGAAGAATGGACCAAAAACTTTATTTCCTATTCCCAGCTTATCGACGACTGCAGCATTTATCCATCTGGCAGCATCGAAAACGCCTTTATCACCACCGGCCTCACCGCTACCAAAACTCTCTCCCGCCAGAATGCCCAGGCTTTGCAACAAAAGGTCTTGGCTGGAGATGAAGTTGGATACCCGGTTGCCGCTGGCCAAGATGATTGGATGGTTTCAGCGGAGGCAAGCCCTGGGGTGTTGTAATGTTTGCAGGGCAACCGTATTATAGCTTATTAACCTAAAAGGTGGCGGGAGGGAGTGAGGCATAGGGCAAAAAGACTCTGCATATGTGGATGCCGCGGGAGCGGCAGTTAAATAGTTCCTATACCACATGCAGCGTCTAGCGCAATATTGCGCGATTTTGTCCTGTGAATCACGACCGGAAGCCATTTTTTAATCAAATTAGTTATAATACGGTTGCCCTGATAATGTTTGTACATTTCGCTGTTTTATGCTACATTCTATCTTATGGTAGAATTACTAGCCCCCGCGGGAAATATAGAATCTCTCGATGCCGCAATCGGTGAAGGTGCCGATGCCGTATATTTAGGTCTCAAAAGCTTTAACGCCCGAATGAGAACCACCAACTTTGCCTGGAATCAGTTTGAAGCCGCCGTTGAGTCAGTCCACAGACAGAAAAAAAAGATTTACGTTACGGTAAATACAGTCTGCGAAGAACGCGAAACCGAACGCCTCTACAGATTCCTTTCATATTTGAACGAGGTAAAGCCGGATGGCCTTATTGTTCAGGATTATGCCATTATGCGTATGGCACAGGAGTTTTTTCCGAATCTGGAGCTTCATGCTTCTACCCAGATGAATGTAGAAAGTGCAAATGCTGTTAAGCTGCTTCAGGCAAACGGTGTAAAGCGTGCAGTTCTTGCCCGCGAGCTTGGTTTAAGTGAAATTGCAAAAATAAAGCAGGAAACTCAGGCAGAGCTTGAGGTTTTTGTTCACGGAGCTCTTTGTGTAAGTGAATCAGGCCTTTGTCTTTTTTCAAGCTTCCTTGGCGGTAAATCTGCAAACAGGGGAATGTGTGCACAGGCGTGTCGTCGTTTTTATACAGCAGAGGTTCCAGGCGGAATAGAACAGGGGTATTATTTTTCTCCATGCGATTTACAGCTGATTGATAAAATACCGGATTTGATTAAAGCCGGTGTAGATTCGTTTAAGATTGAAGGACGAATGAAAAGTGCGGAATATGTTGGAAGTGTTGTTTCTGCTTACCGCTATGTAATTGACCATTATCAGGAAGATAAAAAAGGTTCGATTGCGGCCGGTAAACGAATGCTTGCTTCGGACTTTGCGCGCTCAAAAACAACATACTGGTATGATTTTAAAAGCTTTGATGACGGGGTTGATAATGCGGCTGAAAAAATATTGAACCCGGAGCAGGCGGGCGGAACGGGTATTTTCCTTGGAAATATTGCTGCAACTAAGCCTGCGCCGAAGGAGTTGGTGGAGGCTCTTAATCAGAGTGGGGCTGGAAAGAATGCAGAAGGTGAGCGCATTTCAATTCAGCTTGCCTGTCTGAAAGGTGGCAGCTATGAGCCGGATCCGGGGGATTCAATCCGTCTTCATAAAAAAGATGATACGGGCCGCGAAAGCCATAAAGTCAGAACTGTAGAAATTGATGATAATGAAAAACGCTGGATTGATATTCCAAAAGGCTTTACTGTTGGCGACAGCGTTTATCTGCTTCAGATAAAATCGGGTTCAAAGCGTTACCAGCATATTCTGCCGAATGATTTGGGCCGGTACAGACGTCAGCCAAAGGATGAACTGCTTCCTATTCTGGATGTAACTCCTGTAAAAGATAATGAGCTGTCTTATTTCCCGGAAGGAGTATATGCTCAGGTTTCTTCAATTCCAGACTTCTTTACTGTTCAGGGCTTAAATCCTGTAAGATACATAGTAGAGTATAATTCCGAAACCTCTTACGATTTGCTTAATCATAAAACAGTACTTCCTGTATCAAAAAAGCAGATTTACATTTCCCTTGATCCGTTCTGTTCTGCGGCTCAGGAAGAAGCTTTGCAAAACGAGCTTTCCCAGCTTATTGAAGATGGCTTTAATAACTTTGTTGTAAATAATCTTGCACACATTCAGATGCTCAAGCCTTTTGCAGTAAATATGATTGGCGGACCTTATCTTTATACGTTCAACCGTTGGGCAGTTTCCTGGCTTGAAAATCAGAATGTAAATGCCTTTATAATGCCTTACGAAAACTCCAGAAGAAACCTTGAAGATACTTTTGAGCAGAATGTACGGGGCAGAGTTCTTGTTCCGGTTTTTGCTTATCCTGCTTTGTTCCGAATGCGATTCAAGCTTCCTAAGGATTATGATTTTACTTACTTTACCGACAAGGAAGAATCTGTATTTAAGGTTAACTCTACAAAAGATGGTTCGTTTGTTATGCCGGAAGAACCTTTTGCAATTACAGATAAAGTTAATTTCATAACTCAGGCAGGCTTTAAGAGAATACTTGTTGATTTCTCTAAAACTAAGGTTACCCGCAGCCAGATTAAAGCAATTTCAACTTCAATGTCTCGTGGTCAACCGTTGCCGGAAAGTTCCCGCTTTAACTGGAAGGACGGTTTTTATTCACCTCAGCAAATGGAGGAGTATAAAGCTGCCAATGAACGGAAAAAGCAGGCCGCTGCACCTGGTAGAAATCAAACCGCACAATCCAGAGCCGGTAAAAAAACTGGTGGCAGAACGCCAAATACTGCAGCCGGCGGTTCCTATAAAAAAGGAAATGCCAGCTACAGTAAGGGCCGTAAAACAAAGAACTAATAATAGTTCAAGTTGTTCAGATTAGAAAACGGCTTCTTCAGTTACAGATTCCTCCTTTGCTGATGTAGTGTCTCCTGCGGCAACAGGTTCCAGCACAGTATCATCATTTTTTTTAGGTGATTTTACTGGAGTTTCCCGTGTGGTTTCAGCAGGTGCTTCATCTGGCAGTTCTGCCGGTAATTCATTTTGTAAATCAGCAAAATCCTTCTTTTCGAACTTAGGCTTGTACTCAATATGTTCAGCAATAATAATAATTCTGCTCACATTTTTACCTTCGCTGTTTTTCCATCTGTTCTGCTTCAGCCTTCCTACGACACGCACCCCACGTCCCTTGCTGCAATTTTTTTCACATGTTTCTGCCAGTTTTCCATAAGCTTCAACATCAAAAAAAGAAACCTCATCAATAGATTCACCGTTTAAGCTTTTTGTAAAGCGGTTTACACCCAGTGAAAATCTGCATACTTTGAATCCTTTTGTCGGTTCAGACAATTCTGCATTAGCAACAAGATTCCCTTCAAGAATAATTGAGTTCAATTGATTCATAAACAACCTCTGATAATTAAATAGTGTTTTTGGCCCGGCCGGAGCTAAAAAATCAGGATAAAATCCTATACTATAAATATCTCAAAAGTTTGAGATTTCGGACCATTTTTTGAGAAAAATTTTTAAAAAAAGTGAAAAAAAATGATTTTTTTTATGTTTTGAGGCGTTTTCTACCTGGAATTGCTTACCAGACGGAGCATGTAAAGTTCAATGTATTCCTTCAGGGCTTTTTCTTCGCCTATTTTCTGAAGGTTAGGAGTCTTTACAAGAGTTTCTGCAAGGTTTTCAATTCTTGTTTTTGTAAAGGATGATGCAGAAATTGTACGGCAAACCTTTCTTGTATAATCACGGATAAGAGAGTTTACATCCTCTGTAAGATTCATGCTGGCTTCTTTTGTGATGAGCTTATTCCACTGCTTGTTCAGGTAATTCAATTCGCGGTCAAGAGTTGAACCTTCTGGAATCATTTCTTTGGCAACCTTTACAGCCTGTTCTGCAAGAGACTGTTGCCTTGTCTGTCCCTGTTTGTGTTCTGAACCGGATTCTTCTTCATCAAAAGGATTTTTAACAACAACAGCTGCGGTTTCTTTTGTTTTATCCTTTTTCTTGTTTTTGAAGAGTCCAATAATCCAGGAAAGAATAGGTAATGAGAAAATAAACGGAAGCTTTGCTTTTGCTTCAGAAAGAATGTTTGTTCTCTTAAGCATAAGAAGTCCGTTATATGGGAGAAGTTTATCATCAGCAAAAATCTGGAAGGTCTGCAGGGCTTCGTCATTATATTTTTCGTAGGCGAGGAAGCTCATAAAGTTGGCATTCAAAAGTGAATAAAGTACAGGCGACTTTTCTTCAACAAGAGCTTCAAGCCGCTGTTCAAACTTTTCATCATCATTCATTTCAGGGAGCTTTGTATAATCAAGCATTGCCCTGTACCATTCATCAATCAGAATGCTTTCAATTGTTCCATGTGCTTCGTTACAAAGGCGGATAACAAGCGAAATTACGTTTGCTTTATAAACATAATATTTTGTACCCGATTCAACCTTGAAAACAAGCAGCTCCGGAAGTCTTTTTTCTTCTGCATCGGTTGTTTCTTTCTGCAAAAATTCTTTTAAATCCTCTTCTGAATACTGGCCATAGAGCAGACGGCCGCTTTCATCGTGGAACTTAAGAATCTGATTGGAAGAGTAGAAGAAAGGACTCTGCTCAAGGTTTGTCTTAAGAGCTTTGAGAGCATTTTCCCGTCGCTTTGCAACCTGCATCTGTTCTTTTAAGTAGGAATTATAGGCTTCCGAAATCTGAATTGACTGAAGCACGTTATAGTCTTCGATTGTTCTGTCCTGAAGCTTTTCAAAATCTACTCGCAAAAGATAGCAGAGCTGGTTCCAGAGGTAATAATCATCATCATTTGTAAAGTCGTAAAAACCAGAAAATTCTGGATTGATGTAGGTTGTAAAAAAGTGTTTGATTGAGATTTCTCTGGTAGGATTTGAACTACGGATTTTTTTCAGAAGATAGTCATGATAATCTTCTTTTCTCATCATACGCAGAATTTTTGCCTGAGAAATTTCTATAAGCTTTTGAATCGGTACGGAAGATGGAATTACCATAGCCGGAACTTCGCGCAAAAACTCAAGAAAATATACAGTTTGTGTTTTTGTATTCTGATTCTGAATACATTCAGTTACATATTCCTGTGCTTTTTTTCTTTCAAGAATATCAAACGGGATTTTTTTAGGTAAATCAAACTCAGTCAGATACGGTACTGTAAAGTCTTTTGTAATTTCTTTGTATCGTTCTGAATACTTTAGGGACAAAAAGGCAATGGAAACAATTACTTTCTTATTGTTATTATCAATTACAGCGGCAATATGTTTTTCTGCAAGGCCCTGAAGCTCTGCAGTGAGTGTTCCAGAAGGATCTCCCAGATATTTTACAAGTTCAGCCTGTTCTTCAACTTTTTTTTCAGCGTACTTTTTTATCCAAATGCTGAATTCCTTAAAGTCGATGAAGGGTGAATTCTGTTTTTCTGCGTAATATCTGATTATTGAACTAAGATTTGAAGATGTCCCCATACAAGTATTTTACACCATAAATGTGATTTTAACTAGTATTAGCGGCGGTTTTTGCTTATCTAAATCTTATAACTTTTATATCCGCCGCTTGCAGTTTTTGAGTACAAAAACTGCACATTTTAATTGACGTAATAGCAATGGGTAAAAGCTTTTGCACTATTGTTTTTTCATCATTTTAAGTGTAAAGTAGAAATATGCTTACATCTTCGAGAATGAAAAACCTGCATCCTTATGTGCCTGGAGAACAGCCTAAGGACAGAGTTTACATAAAACTTAATGCTAACGAAAATCCGTATCCGCCGGCCCCAAGTGTTCAAAAGGCTGTGCTTGATTTTGTGCAGAATCATCCGGAAAAAATGGGACTTTACCCGGACCCGGATTCAAACGAGCTTCATGCGGCAATTGCAGATATGCTTAATAAAACTGGCGGTGTGCTTTGCCGTGCAGTTTGTAATGGTGATGAAGTAAAGCCTGCCGAACAGGATAAAATCCCCTTTACCGTAACGCCAGACATGATTTATACCGGCAACGGAAGCGATGAAGTTCTTTCTTTTGTGTTCTACGCTTTTTTTGATTCAGCTTCTCGTTTTGTAATGCCTCAGTTTACGTACAGCTTCTATCCCGTTTACGCCGGTTTTTATAATATTCCTTCAGATTGTATCCCCCTGAACGACGACTGGACACTCAATGTAAAGGAAATGCTTAATCACGCCGCAAAAAACAATGGTGGAATCATCTTTGCAAATCCAAATGCACCAACAGGCCTTGGTCTTACCCGTGCACAGGTTCGCGAAATGCTTCTTGCAGCCGATAAAAACGAAATCTTTATTGTAGACGAAGCTTACGTTGATTTTGGCGGCGAAAGCTGCATACCGCTTCTTTCTGAGTTCAATAACCTTGTAATAGTCAGAACTTTTTCGAAAAGCCTTTGCGGTGCCGGTCAGCGCCTTGGTTATATAGTTTCAAATCCTGAGCTTGTAAACATAGTGACTACGGTAAAAAACAGTGTAAATCACTTTCCGCTTGATGCAATAGCACAGGTTTCGGGCACGGCAGCCTGTAAAAATCCAGCTTATTATGCTGACTGCGCAAGAAAAGTTGCAGACGAAAGGGAAAGCTTTTATAACTTTTTGGTAGAAAACGGCTTTTATGTATTAAGGAGCCAGACTAATTTCTTATTTGCAAAGAAACAGGGAATTGGCGGTGACGAATTATATAAGCGTGTTAAAAAACAGGGATTATTAATCCGTCACTTTAACACACCCGGCATAGAAGATTTTGTAAGAATTACAATTGGAACAAAACAGCAGATGGATGAACTGAGAAAAGCAATCCTGGAGGCAATAAAATGAGTGCTGATAAAATGAAACTTTTAGTTATAAGCGATTTGCATGCAAATAATTCCGTGCTCGACAAAATGGACGAGATTTTTTCTCAGGCAGATGCAGTGCTTTTTGCAGGTGACTTTGCAGAATGCTTTAAGCCGGAAACAGGCGAGGGTGCCTTAAAGGCTCTCTGTTCAAAGCACGAAACAATTTTTTCAGTTCTTGGAAATTGCGATAATGAAGATTTCCTTGCCGACATGGAAGAAAATGATATCTGTGTAGAAAAAACACTTGCTTTCCACGACGGACTTGCAATTGCAGGTGCCGGCGGCGGAACTAAGTTTACCGGAAAAACTGAGTTTGAGCGCACAGAAGAAGAAATCCTTGAAGATTTTGCGATTGTTGAAAATGCAGTTTCAGAGAACAGCGACAGTACACTCTGGAAAAACCTTATTCTCATCAGCCACAATCCTCCAAAGGGACAGTTCTGCGATAAGGTTAATCCTGTTCTTCATGCAGGAAGCCAGAAGTTCACAGATTATATCCTTAAAAATCAGCCGCTTGCCGTAATCTGCGGACATATTCACGAAGGAATTGGTGTGGAAAAAATCGGCGAAACAACAGTAATAAATCCGGGCAGCCTTGGAGAAGGAAATTATGCCTGGCTTGAAATAGAAAAAAAAGTTGATTGCTGGACAGTTGTTCGGACAGACTTGTGTAAGCTTTAAAGCTTTTACGCAGTGAACTTTAAGCCGGGAGGATTAATCAGAATTATGATGAAGAAGATAACCGCGCTAATTTATTGTTTTTCACTTTTTTTTGGTCTTTTTGCAGAATCAAAGTTTTCTCATATCAGCTTTGTAACTTTTAAATCAAATCTCACGTATACAATTGGCGAAGATTGCCAGACTCTTACCGCATTAAGAACTTTGCAGCCATTTTCAATAAATAAATATGAAACAACTTACGGCTTGTGGTATCAGACAAGAATTGCGGCAGAAGATTTGGGTTACTATTTTGAAAATCCGGGTCAGCCTGGTTCTCACGGAAAAAGAGCGGCTCCTGTTACATCAGAAAATGCCTGCCAGCCGGTTACAATGATAAGCTGGTATGATGCAATTGTCTGGTGTAATGCCCTCAGCGAAATAAAGGGAAGAACTCCGTGCTACACTTACAATGGGGCTGTTCTTCGTGATTCAGGTGATACTGCTTCCTGCGATTTGTGTGAATGCAACTGGGAGGCGGACGGTTACAGACTGCCCAGCGAAGCCGAATGGGAATATGCGGCACGGCGCGATAAGGGCTCTTTTCAGAAAGGAAATCTTGTAAGCGGACAATCCGGAACTGACGGTGAAGAAGGGCTTTTGTATGCGTGGACTTTTGAAAATGCAAGTTCAACTCACATTGTAGGAACTGCGGGTGTCCCGTTTGACCCAGATACTCTTGCCATGCCGGCAACCGGAAATGCCAACAAGGCCGGGCTTTATGATATGAGTGGAAATCTTCTGGAGTTCTGCTGGGATTGGTTTGCAGATTATACTGCCGATAATGAATACGGGCCGGCGGTTGGCTATGAAAGAGTGAGCCGTGGTGGAAGCTGGGCTTCTTTTACAATGTTTTATTATGCCGGTGACCGCTATTGCTTTGACCCTAACGAAAAATACAACTATTTCGGCTTTAGAATTGCCTGTTCTGTCGGAAACTAGTTAGACTTGTGTGAGATCTTTTTTTCCTGATTTTTAATCCGGCGTGTTTCAATTCTTAAGGATTTTTTATGCTTGCGCGAATCTCTTTTTGCGTTTTTAATTGCCTTAATCGTATCCTTGTTGAACTTTAAAAGCCAGCTGCAGATAAATACCGAAATTATACAGAGAACTGTTGCAAGAATTACAGGAACATAACCAGGCATTGTTTCGAACGGCAGCTTAAAGTTCATACCAAAGTAGCTTGTTACAAAGGTTGGTGCCATCATTACAAGGTTGATAATTGCAAGCTTTTTCATTACAACGTTCAGGTTGTTTGAGATTACCGAAGAATACGCATCCATAACGCCGAATAAAATGTTTGAATAGGTATCGGCCATTTCAATTGCCTGGCGGTTATCAATCTTAACGCCTTCTACAAAATCAATATCCTCTTCATCAAACTTAATAAGTCTTGTTGTTCGCATTTTTTCGAGCAGCAGTGAGTTTGATTTAAGGGAAGTTGTAAAATAAACAAGAGATTTTTCAAGACTGAGCATCTGCATAATCTCTTTGTTTTCAATTTCCATCTGCATTTCGTTCTGAATGCTCTTTAAGCGTCTGTTTATTTCCTTAAGGTAACGCAGAAAGTTTAAGTTGGCACGGTTCAGAATCTGCACGATGAACGATGGAAAATCGGTAAGGCGCACATTTTTAATTCTGTTTGTACCAAAATCTTTTAAAACTTCACTGTCTGTCCAGCATATGGTGATGATGGTTTTGCCTTTTATGATAATACCGACCGGAACTGTAAAATAGGGTGTTTCTTCGTTAGGGTCGTAAATTGGAACTCGCACGATTGTAAGGATATAGTCTTCTCCGTCTTCAAGGCGCGAAAGCTCATCCGGGTCGAGAATATCGAGGATATGATCCGGGTCAATTTCGTATTCTTCCTGAAGCTCCGTTGTTTCATCGCGTGTTACATTTCGTGCATCAATCCACAAAGGAAGCTTTTCGTCAATTTCATCTTTTTTTTGCTTGGAAAAAAATCCGTCCAGTTGCTGCCAGTATGTAATCATTTTTTTTATACTCCTGAAAGTTAAGAAACGCGAGCAGCATTTCTTTGAATAAAAACTACAACCTGCTGCGGATTTTTATGATTTTTGTGAGCGTGTTTTGATTAAGTAATTCAGTGATTAGCAATGAACAAACTTAGGACATAAAAATCTTCAGAAGGTTTTCAACATCAGCTATGAGACATAAGGGATAACTCGAACTACCACTGTCCATATCTACCTCCTGAAAATTAAGATAAAAAGTTGAATATGCAGCTGACTGATACGCAACTTTATCAAACTGATATGGCTATTTTATCAGAAAAACACGCATTTGTTAATATTTTTCATTTTTTTTGTAATTTTTTTAAACTTTTTTTTCAAAAAATGGTCCGAAATCTCAAACTTTTGAGATTATATATGTAGGGGGATTTTATGAAAGAAAAGTATGAATATCATCTTGCGCCGGCGTATTCTATTTATCACCGTGCGGCAGTAATTAACCAGAAGGGGGCTTTTATTAATTTTCTTGTGCCGTACTACGAAAAGCCTTCTGTAAAAAAACGACTGTGCAAATCTTTTCAATTGTATCTGACTTATGTACGCAGGCAGCCTGATTGTCCGGAAAGCTTTAAAAAAGATTCCGTGATTGTATTCAGTTATGCGAGTCAGAATGAAATTAAAAAACGGATTGAAAAGGAGATTGCCATATGAAAAAAGATTCAGCATATGATTCAGCAGGACATTCGGCAGGCTTTTGTGCAAAGTATGTGGAAACTGAAAAGGGGCACAAGTGGATTATGAATCCGGTTTATTTTAACGGCGAACCGATTCTGAATATAAAACCCGTAAATGGACTTTGCAGGCACCGTAATGTTCTGGTCTGTCCGCTGTACCGAAAGAATGGAGGGGGATTGTGAAAAGGGGTGTTTGTTTTTTTATGCTTTTTGTTTTGGGCAGTTTTTGTGGCAGTTTGTTTGCAAACCCGTTTACCAGCTTGTTTGCCAACCTGTTTGCCGGGCTGGGGAAGCAGGGGGAATTGGATGTTAAATTAAAAAAGCCGTACAGGAATAGCGCGCAGGTTAGTAATGATTGTTCCGGTATTGAGATTTGTTTGAAAAATAAAAGTAAGAAAGATATTGTCTGCTTCACGGTTGTTGTTTATGTTTCGGTTGATGAAAGTGCAGATTATGGTGCTGATTATGCCGCAGACTATGATGCTGATTATGGTGCAGGTTTCGAGAGGGGGGATGGAGATTATGATTTTGGTGGTGGTGATGAAAGTGCCGGTTATGGGTGGGGTGATGGCGTGCTTCACCAATTTGTCTGGCGGGTTGAAGAAAGGGTGGGCGGTAATGAAAGAGTGGTTTTTGTTTATCCGCTGGAACCTGAGAGTCTTTTTGGTTTTTCAGATGATGAAGGTTACACGGGTATTCAGTATGAAATTGATTTTATCTATATAAGTGAAATTGAATATACAGATGGCGAAAAGTGGTTTTATAAAGGAAGCTGATGTGCCAAAAAAAAGTGAAAAAAAATAACAAAAAGTTCAAAAAAAAGCGAAAAAAATTAAAGTTACACTTGACAGAAAGGGAATGAGGGTGTATATTACTATTCACCGTCGCGACACGGCAGTGCCGAAACGCGATGGTTCAGGTCTTTGACAGCACAGGGAAGGAAAGAAATAGAACAAGCAAGGTTCTGGAAGAAAAACGAGCGATTAGAAATCGCCGGTTTTTGTTCTGACGATTGACTGCATTTTTTTTCAGTTTTTTTTATAAAGCTGACTCAAAT
>JAEEGJ010011945.1_pt1 | contig 21745 bp, 23 predicted proteins | sample 8958761 | NCBI WGS metagenome assembly JAEEGJ01 (sample SAMN16246546, study PRJNA631951) | gut metagenome | biome: gut microbiome; feature: rumen; material: RS-attached | host: Bos | place: Iran: Karaj | collected 2018-10
ATACGCATTTCTCCGTCCTTGGACTCTCTGTTAGTATCGAGTAATATTTGTGTGTTTTCAAAGAATGATGAAAACCAGCTTGCTGGCAATATGCCTGCAGAGGCCTTGCAAAAAGCCACGTAGTCCTCTACGGACTTTTGAACAACAGCCTTCCGTTCCTCAGATAAAGGATCGTCATTCTCTCCATGATACTTGTATGCCTTGCCTTTGTTTTGCCCGTTATCTTCGATGCTTCCAGGGCAAGCCTTTTCCAAAGCCTTCAACACCTCAGGAAAGGCTTTCTTCAATTCTCCATAGCCGGGTTCTCTGTTGCACGACTTATTTTCATAATAGCCTTTGGGCCTTTTACAATATAAGGCAAGAATATCGGCATAGCTGACAAACTCACGTTTCATCAGTTCAGAGTAAATCAGATTCGCGAACTTCGATCTAGCACCAAATCCTGCAAAGATATTCTTAGTAGACATACTCATTACGTTTAGGATGGTGCAAAGATACAACAATTCTTCGAAATACACACAAACAAATAGTTTTTTTGCATTTTCACAAGGCTTGTTATCGTTTTTTGCTTGGAGAGTGTAAGATTATTCCCTATCTTTGCGCCAAATTTTTAAAGATTTTAGATTATGAAGAAGAAACTTTTGACAACAGCAATGATGTGTTTTGTGATGATGACGGCCCAGGCACAGATCTATGGTTACGATGACTATGTGAGAATGCCGACGATGGATCTCTATGACCCAGGTGTGATGAACATGGCCATAAGGGCCCAGGCTGAAGCGGCAGCAAGACAACAGGAGATGGCGGCAAGACGCCAAGAGATGTTCAGGTATTACGCTACCCGGACGATTGAAGCCTATAATGCCAAGCGATGGTATGACGTCATAGAAAACGCCAACTACACCATCGGTATTGAACCCCTAGGATTGTGCTTCTTTATGCGTGGTGCCGCATTTGAGGCCATAGGCAACTACGAGGCGGCTTTGTCTGACTATAAGGCCGGAAAGAAAGACAACTGCCCTGAAGCAGCATCAGCACTGGTCGCTCTGAAGGCTAAAATGAAAGAAATGAAGAAAAAGAAATAGGATTATGAAAAAGTTAATGATGACATTGATGGCTGTCACATTCGCCATCGCAGCAAACGCTCAGGGTTACAACGTAGGTACGTCTTCAAGGTATAAAGACGGTTACGGAAACTCTATCAGTACCCACCGCAACCAATATGGGATGACCACCGGCACATCGTCTTCCTACAACGACGGATACGGAAACACAACAACCACCCATCGGAATCAGTATGGCCAGACCATCGGCACGTCGAAGACCTATGATGACGGCTACGGGAACACGACGACCACTCATTACGACGCTTACGGCAATACCACGGGTTCTTCCAAAAGCTATACGGATGACTTTGGAAACACTTCCACCACGTATTCCGATTCATACGGAAGGACATTAGGCTCTTCAAACAGCTACACCGACAGCTACGGACACAGTTCTACCACCTATAATAACATCTATGGTCAGAGCATCGGATCCTCTTCAAGCTATACAGATTCCTACGGAAACACAACCACCGAGCAACGCAGCAACAATACGAATACTAGCATCTGGAGTTGGTAAAGCCATTGCTGTACAAATATGAAAATGAACTGTCAAGGATTATTTGACAGTTCATTTTGCTTAACCAGGCTCAGTTCCCTTCTGTTGCCAGCTGCCCTACTATTTCCCTGTCTTTATATCGATTGTCTTTGCCTTGTTCTTTTCATATTCCTCCATCCATTCTTTGAAATTATTATATACTGTTGTCAGATTCTTGAGCCATTTATCAAGCTCATTCATATTGGCAAAGTTCATACAATAAACTGGATAGTCTTTAATATATTGACAGAAACATGGATTCCCTAATTCGTTCAATCGAAAAAGGAATGAGGAGCGTCCAAGTTCTGTATCTAAACCCAAATAGCATAGATCTTTTATGTGATAGTTCTCATCAAAGACCGGCTCCTTGTCATATCTTTTTCTCTCAAAATCGTCTTTTGTCATAGCTTATATATATCGTCTTTTAAATTGGATTGTGCAAAGATAGTGAATATTTTGGAAACAAATGAAGATTTTGAGAAAAAAGATAAAATTAATCGAGATTTGTTTGGTCGGGCATCGCGCCTTTTGTATTTTTTCTAATCTTTTTGAGCCAGCAAACTCTTAATATACGCTTCGATGTCTGAAGGACTGACATCGTAAATGGGTTGAAGTTGGGTAAATTGTTCGTCTTTTTTGAATAATGCTCCATTCGAAAGCATGGCCATGAGTCCCTTGCTCTTTAACTTATGGCCGGAATGTTCAAGTGCCTGCGGAATCAAGGTCTTGATGTCAGCACCGTTCTTGAGGATGGAATAGATGTCATAGTAGTCACGGAACTTACTACGGCGCATCATGGCTTCCATCTTCATGATACCAATAGACTCGACGTCTGCCAGACGAATATTATTCATATAGGGAATTTCCTGCATAGAGGGAATACGCTTGCGAGGGGCTGCATAGAAAGAGACTTTTACTCCATCGACGATGAATAATACCTGATCGAATCCGGCCACCTGTATATCTTCAATGGTTCCAACGGTCTCAAGTTCTTTCTGTATCTTCGGCCAGCCGATATCAAGCGTATCATCCTTGCTCTCTTTCCATCGCATGAAGTCCAAGTCCTCACTCTGACGCGTTTTCAGTTGTATAGACAGGGCTGTCCCTCCCACCAACACAAAGGGCTTAATACATTCCAATCGAGAGATGGCCTCGATGAGTCTGCCTGTCTGCGGTGCCAGTGCTTGTGATTTCATGCTGCCAGTCTTTTATTGAGTTGACGTGTGGCCATTGCCTTCACATAGCTGCGTGGGCGCTTGGCATGGAAGTAGTACCAGGCAAAGAAATAGTTCAGATTATAGTAGCGTTCTCCCTGAGCCACTACATTCTCTATCCAAGCCTTTTTCATCTTCTTATAAGAGAAAATGCTGAAGAGCATATTGATTTCATCGATGTCAAGATACAGCATGACCAACTCTATCAACACGTCGTCGGGCATGTCGTGGATAGAGTCGTTGTCATAGCTCCACAAGCAGTGCTCCTGCTTGAGTTTCTCTATGAGATATGGTTTGACAGATACTTCTTGTTTCATCGATTCCATTTATATCATGTTGCAAAGATAGCAAAAAAATAGCAAACGAATCATCATTTGCTGAAAAATTTGATTTTTTATAGAGAAAAACTGACTTAAAGTTAAACAATCTTAAGAAAAGGGAGGAAATTGCAATTTCTTGATCTGCGCTGTGACAACATGTTGTCACCATCGCTCATTTTATTTACTTTAATTTTGCAGGCGTGTCCGTGTGGGGCACGCCTGTTTGTTTTGTTAAATATTTTAAAGTAAAAATCTTATGTTAAGAGATGAATTGACAAGCGATGTTGCAGGTATCATCCTGGAGTATCTGAGAAGCGTGAAAGGTCGTTTGACCGAAGTGAGTAACCTAAGTGGCATCAACCGCAGAGAGATCAACCGTAAGGGGTTGGCGAAGATGCGTATGAGCCGTCTGATGAGACTGGTCTATACCATGCAGCTCGTCATGCCGCCCAAGGCGTCTGACGCCATGTGGCAGAAGATCATTGAGAAGGTGCGCGAGTATGCTGACTATTACGATTTCATTCTTTTGGACGAACGCCGATGAACGAACAGAATCTTCAACTCGTCAAGGGGAGTCTGCCTCAGAAGAGACAGACTCCCGCATCCTCGCTCAGGATCGAGTATTCCGAGAGAGACATTGAGACGTTGTATGCCGAACGCATCACGCCGGAAACAAAGTTGCCGCCCATGGCACCGTTGTTCAAGATGGAGGGAAGTCCCTGCTTCTATCGAGGAGAGCTGGTAGCAGACTGCGGAAAGGCGAAGTCGGGAAAGACGACGTTTCTGTCGGTGCTGATGACGGCAGCGATAGGGGGTAGGTGCCTAGTTGTTGAGAGAGCGACAAAAAAGGAGGGTGATCAGACCACCCCTGACCCCTCCTACTCAGGAGGGGAAAGGCTGCGCGTACTGTGGATCGACACTGAGCAAAGCCAGCAGAGCACACAGGAGATTATCCGTGAACGGATCTTGCCGATGATGCAAGAGAATGGCAATGAAAAGGATGTAGATTTGTCAAGTTATTTATATGCCTTCAATCTTCGCGGTATGGGTTATGAACTGAGACGGAGAATGGTCAGTGTGGCAGTGCAGACCGTCAAGCCGGATCTCTGCATCATCGACGGCATCAAAGACCTGATGACCAACATCAACGATGCTGACCAGGCAACGATGATCATGGAGCAGCTGATGGATCTGGCCAAGGCGGTGAACTGCTGTATCGTCTGCGTGCTCCACCAGAACAAGAGCGAGAGTGACCGTAATATGCGTGGATCCATCGGTACCGAACTGACCAACAAGGCCTTTGAGGTATATCAGTGTGAGTTCCTCGAAAGGCGTGAGATGTTCAAGGTGACACAGACGCTTTCCCGTAAGAAGCGCATCAAGGAAGCCATCGGCTACCGTCTCAACGAGAAGGGACTGCCGGAGAGCTGTGAGTTGCCACCGGAACAGCCACGTGATGACAACGGGCGATGGACTAAGGCGGAATGCGACCTCGACAGCGAGGAACTGAAGGAACTCTTCAACAAGGCGATGGAAGGCCGTACACAGCGACCCTTCAACGAGGTGATGGCTGTCGCCCTGAAGAAGTGCGAAGTGCCTGACGTGACGACCTACTACATGTATCTGAAGGAAGCTTTGGAGCAAGGCATCATCAATAAGGTGACAGAGTCCGACACCAACAAGCAGTGGATCGAACTGACCGACGAAGGCATGCTGCCCTTTTAAATATTTAAATATAAATTTATATATAATTTAATTGCCCCTTTATAGGGGCAATATTTAAATTTAAATTTTAAAAACATGAAACTCAGTGAATTGCCGTGTTTTTCGTTTAAGGCCATGCGGCAGAGGTTTGCGGATCAGACCCCCTCTGGCTCCCCCTACTCAGGGGGAGAAAGGAGGCAGCAGCTGGCGGATCAGAACCCATCAGGGGGAGAAAAACGGCCGATGGTGGTGCCGACAGCCGACAGTGACTTCTGCCATACGACCGTCGAAAGCGGATGGCTCACGACAGAGCAGATGACGCACGCCGCCATGCACTACAAACTGGGGCGCAGCAGGAGCGGAAAGACCATCTTTTGGATGATCGACGAGTGGGGCAAGGTGAGGGACGGCAGGATAGGGAATGCCTGGGCATCGGTGATGTTCCGTCAGCGGGCACCAGATCTGCTGAAGGGCATCCCTACCACCCACTGTCTCTTCGGGCAGCACCTGCTTCTGCAAGAACCCGACAAGGAGGTGTGCATCGTGGAGTCGGAACGGAGTGCGGTGGTGCTCAGCGAAGTGATGCCGGAGTGTATCTGGCTGGCGACGATGTACCCGATGAACCTGAACGTGACGTCGTTCGAGCCATTACAAGGGAGATGTGTGATGCTCTACCCGAGGACGGATCCTGTGGGTGACCACTATCTGGCCTGGCTCGAATTGGCAGACCAGGCACGGCGATTGTATGACATCCAAGTCGGTGTTAACGACCTTCTCGAGGAAAAAGCCACTCCCAAACAGAAGGAACAATGTATTGACTTAGTTGATTTTTTAACTTAACTACGGATTTTACGGATTATACGGATTTTTAATTTCATAAGAATGACAGAAAAAGCACTGAGAGAACTTTTACAGTTGATTAACCAGCCGGGGGAGCCCGTGAAGCCGTTCGAGATACGCTCATACGGCAAGTCTGAACTGGCCATGCTCTACTTCCCTGATGCCAAGACGAAGAAGGGGGCTATGAACAATCTCAACTATTGGATAGACTACAACGGTGAGTTGCGTGAGAAACTGCGTGCCCAGAACTCACCGCCCAATGCCCATCGCTACACCCGGCGTGAGGTGGAACTCATCGTCGAATATCTTTGCGAGCCATAATGACCCCAATAAACACGAAACGTCACTAAAAGTAACAGCCGACTTTTCCCATATTAGTATCTTTGCATTGTCAAAGCAAAGCCGGACGAGGCCTCGAGAAACTACGGCACTTTCTCCCAGAATAATCCGTTTATTCCCTAAGAAAAAGCCGTTCTTTCTTCCCGACTGCACCGCGACACGAGAGAGTTGTTTTAATTTTTTACTTTTTTAATTCTTTATTTTTTTAATTTTAAAATTTTCCAACTATGGCAAGAGAACGAATTACCTTTCCTGTGAACCTCCGTCAGAACACGAATGACGACAGCACTGCCTTCGGCAAGTGGTTCCCCGTACCCTCCTCAAGCGAGCCCATGTCGCTCAAGGGTTTCGCCAAGCACCTCTCAGAGCACGGCAAGCTCGCCAGTTATGATATGCTTGTGCTGGTGCTCCAGAACATCGTGAGCTGTCTCAAGGAGCTCATCCTGCAGGGCCAGTCGGTCAAGCTCGACGGCCTGGGTACCTTCCGCCCCACCATCGAGGGCAAGGGCTCCAACGACATCGAGACGGCCGTCAGCCTGGGGGCCAACGTGATTATCGAAGGTATCCACCTGCGTTTCAGTCCCGAGAATGCCAAGGGTGAGAAGCTCACCAGCCGTGCGCTGAAGGGCGAGTGCGCCTTCGAGTTCAAGGATGTCCTCATCCGTAAGGAGAAGACCGTTGATGGCAAGAAGAAGGTCTATTTCGAGAAGATCGCAGTCTCCGACTACGCCCTCTCGCAGACCGAAACCACTCCCGGTGGCGAAGGCTAACCTCTAATCTCACACAGATCTCACAGATTTTCACAGATTATGGACGCAGGCGTCCTTCCCAAGCGAAAAGAATATCTGTGAGATTAGTGAGATCTGTGTGACAATAAAAAAGTATCAATCGAAATTATTGTATCATTATGAAATTTTTCAAGAACATTCCCGCCGAGAAAATCGGCAACTTTATCCTGACGGTCATTACCGCCTTCGTATCAACCTTCCTCATGCAAAGTTGCATGAAAGTGTAATCACCTAAGCGTCTCTGTTAGAGATGAATCGCCCCAGCCTTGCGCTGGGGTTTTTATTGATAGTGCTTGCGGTCAAGTTTGCCGTTGTAGGTACGGGCGATGGTGGAGACCTGCTCGTAGAGCATAGGAACCTTGTAGGGTTCGAGACGGTCAGCTAAATAACGGGCCAGGGAACGTTTGTCGAGGGTCTGACCAGAAGGGGTGACAACCAGGAGTTTGAGGGCTCGGCCAGTGACTGGATGAGGGGCTGAAATGCAGATGCAGTCACTAACCAAAGGATTTGACATGGCCACCTCTTCCACTTCGATGGGAGACACCTTGAAACCTCCCACATTGATGACATCAGAAGCACGGCCAGAGAGATGAAGCATTCCCTCTTCATCGAGGGTGCCGATGTCGGATGTAAAGATGGTATCATCACGAAGAACAGTAGCCGTGAGTTCCGGATCACCCACATAACCACTCATAAGGGTATCACCCTGACAGGCGATAAGGCCTTCTGGAGTGATAAGTACACGAGAATGAGGCATCGGACGACCTAAACAGTTAGAGAGAGGCAGATCAGACCACCCCTCACCCCTCCTACTCAGGAGGGGAATTTTATTGTTATAGTTATAGGTGGCGATGATGCCCGTTTCCGTAGAGGCGTAGGTATTATAGAGTCGTGTCTTGGGCAACAGTTCGCAGAGACGGAGCATATCCGCCTGTGGCAAAGGGGCTGCGCCAGATTCGATAAAGTCAAGTTTGTCAGCATAAGAAGCCAGCTTGTCAGGGGCAAACTGGAGAATCATCCGGATAGTGGCAGGCACGAAGAAAGTGGCGAATTTCAGTTTCGAGGAGTGAGGAGTGAGGAGTGAGGAGTGAGAATAGTCTAAAGCATGGAAAAAGGCATTGAGGTCTTTCATACCTTCGATGATGAGGATGGTGGCTCCCAGGATGATGCAAGGCCAGATCTTAGAGAGACTGCCGATGTGGTTGAGAGGTCCATTGACCACGAAGACTAAATCATGGGAAAAACCCTGACCAGCAATCAGATTCTCTGCATCAGCAATGAGGGCGCGATGACTGACCATCACACCTTTAGACTGGCCCGTAGTGCCTGTGGTATAGAGAATATCTGCTATTCCGTCGGCCGCCTCGCGCAGGCGGCCACAGACTTCCTCGAACAAGACATCAGGCATACCATGTTCCAAAGGGGCAGACACGCCTCCGGCGAGATGGACGGCCATATAGGTGACAAGGAAGTCGATGTCCTGCGAAGAACGGAAACAGACCACTTCATGAGGACGGAAATCGTGCGAACGACGTTCTACCTCCTGCCACAACTGGGCATAAGTCAGATACTGATCCCCACAGACTACAGCGATCTTATCAGGATATCGGATGGCGTTCTGAGCCAGATAATCAACTAATCTCATTTATCAATGATAATTTTGAGTCACACAGAAATCACGGAAATCACAGAAATTTTCACTTCGTTTACTATGCGCAGCCCGTGCCAAAGGCACTTTCTGTGATTTCTGTGATTTCTGTGTGACATAATTACTGATTTAATTTGGACTGGACGAGGGCGACAAGGGAGTCGAGGGAACGGAGATTGCGGGGGGTAGCGTCAGTGGCATCGAGGGTGATGCCGTAGGCATCGGAAAGGGTCATAAGGATGGTCGTGACACCAAGAGAGTCGAGCTCACTGAACAGGAAGTCGCTGTCGAAGTTGACAAGCGGAAGTACGTCTTCCAACATTTTACGAATATCTTCTTTCATGACGATGAATTTTTAAGACAACGGATTATTATTTAAGACCACGAATTTCACGAATTACACGAATTTTTTAAAGAAACGAATCCAGAGGCGGAAGGCAAGAGGGGGAATGACGAAGGCCATGAGGACTACGGAGAACATACCCACGATGGTGACCTCAGCGAGGGAGTGAAGGGCAGGATGACGGGCAATGATGAGGGAGCCGATGCCAATGAACATAATGAGTGCAGAGAGTATGATCGCCCTGCGATAGGAGGCAAGCATGGGACGATGGTGCTTGTACTCATAGACCGTACCCTCTGTCATAAAAATGGTATAATCGTCGCCCTGACCAAAGATGAAGGTGCTCAGGATAATGTTGATAATATTGAACTGAATGCCCAACAGCGCCATGATACCCAGTATCCACAACCAACTGACAGCCATGGGCAGGAATGATAACAGTGCCAACGGCAGACTGCGGAACGAAGCCCAGAGGAAGAAGAACACGATACAGGCACACGCCCAGCCGATGTAGTTGAAGTCGTCGGAGAGATGAGAGGCGATGGAGGAGAAGAGAGAGGGGTGATTCGAGGAGTAATTCGAGGAAGGAGGAAAGAGGAAGGAGGAAGGAGAAATGTCTGACGCAGGAGAAAGGAGGGAGAAGAAGGGATCGAAGGAATCGGGAGTGAAACCAGCACTAGTGGCCTCATCACGAAGGGAGAGGGAGAGTTGGTCACGATGGGAGGATGTCCACGACTGCCAAAGGTGAAGGCGCGCCTGTTGGGTCTCTGGCGTAGTGGGGATACGACGGTTGAGTTCCTGCTGGCGCTGGGAGTCAGTAGGCATCAGCTGTTGCAGGAGAGCCATATCGGAACGCTGGACAGGCGTCATATAGTTGATATGTGTCAGATCGGCATCGAAAGTAGTATGAAGGCTGTGATAACCGAAGAAGGCCGTGAGGATAGCCAAGGCTCCGATGAGCCAGAGTTTTGTGTTTATAGATGATAGTTTATAGTTTATAGATGAATACCTTGTAGGATTCGAGTGGCTTGCCTGCAAATCATCTGTAAACTGTAAACCGTAAACTGTAAACCGTAAAAGCTGCGGGAGCCAGATGAGGGTGAAGAGGATCGTGCCGATGAGGAGGAAGGAACTGAAGAGGCCGAGGTCGCGCAGGGCGGCTGCACGAAGGGGAACGAGGGCGAGGAAAGCGCCCACGGTTGTGATATTACCCACCACAAGGGGTTTGACGATTTCCTTCAGGGCCTGACGGACGTCAGAAGTATGCCCAAGATGGGCGATGAGGTGCAAGGGATAATTGACAGCGATGCCCACGATGATCGAAGAGATGCCGATGACGATGACAGACACCTCCTGATGTACCCACGACAGACAGGCGATGGCAAAGACCCACCCCCATCCTATCGTCAGCGCAATCAACAGGATATGCCTCAGACTGCGCAGGAAGAACCAGAGCAACAGTAAAATCAGCACCGCCGCGATACAGACAGAGAGTAAAGAGTCTGTCTTGATCTGCGAGGCATTGGTGACGGCGATGACAGGGGCTCCGCAGAAGCGGATATTTAAAGGAGTCAGGAGAGAAGGAGTCAGGAGACAGGAGTCAGGAGTCAGGAGACGGGAGACACTGTCGGCCTTGGTATTCAGAAGATCCAAAAGGCGTTCGTTAGAGGCGGTCTCGCTGCCGCCATAGGGGGAGTTTAAGAGCACGAGAGCACGACGATGATCTGCCGTGAGCAGACAACCGTCGTAGATATCGAATCGTGACAACATTGCCGTATCTCTCATCAGCGACACCACTGGCGAGAACAATCCCAGCGGGTCGTGAGTGATCTCGTCTTCCACCATACTGCCCATACCCATCGGCATCAACAGCCGTTCCTTGGCTTCCTGCAATCGCGAGGCTATGAAGTCCGGTTGTTGTAACAGACTGTCCATCCTTTGATAGTCCGCAGCCTCCAACAGGTAAGGCAACTGACGATATGCCTCCTCCTGTTGTTCCTCCATCTGCGAGAAGTCCGTCTGTACGGTCACACCTTCCAGTCCGTCGATGGCGTTGAGGAAGGTCTCCACACCCTCCACAAGCAAATCAGGATCATCAACGGTGCTGTCGCGTTGTTCGATGATGGCGACGATAAGACTGGTCTGCGCCTGACGGTCGTAGTCGTTGAGGGATTCACGCTCCTTTTCGTCGAGGGGCAGGAAGTCGCGGATGTCCTCCCTGTAAGAAAGGCGTGTCACAGACAGCACCATCAGCAGTGTCACCACTGCCAACGATGCCAGACACCACCAGCGGTGGCCGCTCATCCAGTCATAGATCCTTAATACCAACTCCCTCACCTTTTCACCTTTTTACTTTTTTACCTTTTCACTTCCTCTCTACGGGATTAGAATAAATGCCCAAGAAGATATCCTTCAGCTGGTCGAGGTCGCAGTCGTCGTATTTCTCCAGCTTGGCCAGTCTGTACTCGAAGGCCTCACGCTCTTCCGACGTATAGAAGCCACGGAAGGCCTTGCTGCCATAACGGATGTCGTGGGCGATGTAGTTGTTGGGCCAGAGACGGTAGCCTGCGATGATACGACTGTCGATGAGCTGTGCCACAGCCTTGTGGTACTCATTGTTCGTCAGGTCATCATACTGCATCAGCTCATCCTCCGTGATAGGCTCGCAGAGTTCGAAGTGTACCCTACCCTTCTGCTGCAACAGTCCTGTGAGGATGCTGTTCAGGTCTTCACCAGGCTTCTTGATATATTTCGAGAACTGCGACTGGTAGAGTTCGAGTGCCTTGAGGATGTCACACGACTCCCACTCATAACTCACGGACACAGGAACGATATTCAGTTCGCTCAATGCCTGGATCTTATCGTCCGTCCTACTCATGCAGAACATCTTGATGATGCCCTGGTCTGTAGCATCCACTCCGTCCTTCGTACGTCCGTTACGCTGGGCAATCCACACACTCTGATGCTTCTCCAGAATGGTGTGGCGGATATACTCCGACAGATGGAGCGAACTGCGATAGAAGTCCTTGATGCTGCCACCAGGACGCTCCACCTTAAACATCTTGTTGCACTTGCCGATGTCGATGACCAACTGACTCGACATGAGGTTCGCGCCAAAGGTGATTTCCGTCGTGTCGAAGCCTTGCGTCACGAAGTAATACTGCAACAGACTCGAGTCGAGCATGATGTCGCGATGGTTGCTGACGTAAAGGTAGTTCTTGTCGGGGCTCAGGCGTTCGATGCCGTCACACGTGAACTCACTGATGCTCTCTTCAATCACACGCTCATTCACACGAGCCATCGTCTGCGTCTGGAAGTCGTGCACATTCTGATAGTTGGCTATGCGCTGGCGCACCTCTTCGATCGGTTCGCCAGGATAGACATACGATGCCAACAGCGGGAACGAGGTGCTCGCTGCGATACGCTTCATCGCCTCAGGAAACTCCTCCGCGTTATACGGCCGAATATCATCGAAGTTATTCATTTACGATTTACATATTTACGATTTACGATTTATTTTTTTAAACAACGAATTTCACGAATTTTCTACAATTCTTTTACCCAGGCGAGGAAGGCCTGTTTCCACTGACGGCACTCAGGCGAACCCTTTTTCTCTGAGGCGCCGAAGCCATGGCCGCCCGTCTGATACTGCAGGTACACATGGGGTATGTGACGCGCCTGCAGGGCAGAATCGAGCAGCACGGAGTTACGATAGTCCACCACGGGATCGTCCTTGCAGTTCACCAGAAACACAGGCGGACAGTCGGCAGGCACATGCTGCTCCAACGACAGGCTGTCGCGAAGCCTTGCGTCCTTCACCTTGCTCTCACCCAGCAACGCACGCCTCGAACGCTTGTGGACACAGTTCTTCGTCATCGTTACCACAGGATAGACGGGCACCACAAAGTCCGGACGCTCCTGAGGACGGAACCACTCTGCTGCCGACATCACCAGATGACCGCCAGCCGAGAAGCCCATAGCCCCCACACGATGGGCATCGACACCATACTCCTTGGCATGCTTGCGCACATAGGTCAACGCCTGACGGAGGTCGTCCTGAGGATCAGGATAACGGTTGCCACGAAAGAGGAATCGGAACCTCGTGATGAAGGCAGGTACGTAGGCCGTACGATAACGCAGCACGAAGGCCGAGATGCCGTTCTGCTGTAGCCATCGCGCCACCATATGACCTTCCGTCTCCATATCGTGCCAGAAGTAGCTGCCCCCAGGGCACACCACCACGGCTTTGTTCTCCGTACCTGGCACGAGGTAGGGCGTCATCTCCACATTCATACTCACATCCATCCCTTCCCAGATATTCACCGTCTGACCGGTCTCAGCAAAGGTGAGAAGGTGAAAAAGTGAAAAGGTAAAAAATATCAGCAGTATCTTCTTCATAATTGTTCAATAACTTTATTCAGTCCAAGGATGGCCTCACAGGTGTTGATCGCCGTCAGAGGCACCCCACAGAAGCCGTGCAGGTTGTTGTTCTGTCCTGTCAGCAACAGGTTGCTCACCTTCGTCACCACAGGCAACTGCGAGAGGGTGATGTTCTTGCAGTCCTTGCTGAAACCACAGATGGCACCATCCTTCACGCCGTAGAAATCACGGATGGTCAGTGGCGACGAAGCATTCACCGCCTCGATAGCCTCACGGAAGCCAGGATGCAGTTCCTCCACCAGCGCCAGCAACTCGTCCGTCCGCTGCTGTTTCCACTGTTCATAGTCCTCACCACGACGGCCTACGGTGGTGCTCTCCCAACGCCTTACCATATCAAACTGCATAGGCGCCGTCACCAGCACCTTGTTCGACCACGGTCCCTGGTTCTCCACCGGTGGTGTCATCAGCAGGAATCCCATCGGCCACGAAGCCTCGTCGTGACAGAAGTTCCAGATCTCATCGTAGCGCTGGGTGAAATACTCAGAATAGTTAATATAGGGGAAGCATCCGTCCTTCATCTTGATATAGAGCGAGAAGGCTGAATAGCTGTTGGGAATATCGTTCATACGGTCGCGGAAGGCCTTGGGGAAGGCTTTCTCGTCCATAAGCTTCAGCAGGGTACAGGGATGGATGTCGGAGATATACCAGTCGGCCTCGTACTGACGACCCTTCGCAGTCTTCACATACGCCACCCTCCTTCTCTCCTGACTCCTGACTCCTGACTCCTGACTCCTGTCAACCTCCACCCATGTCACGCCGTCGCCAGCCACCACCTCACCGCCATATTCGCGGATCACGTCTGCCAGCAGTTCTGCAAAATGGCTGCTGCCTCCCACGAAACGACTGGCACCATTGATGTAGAGCACACTGATCACGGCATGCACATAGGCCGGCGTGTGTCCTCCCTTGCCGCCATAGAGCGGGTTCATATAGGCCACCACACTGCGCAGTCGCCTGTCGCTGATATACTTGGCGATGAAGTCGTCAGCCGCCATAAGGAAGTCGTCGGAGTGGTTATAGAGGTCTTGACGCATCGGACGGAGATAGAAAAGGTCGAGTTCCTCCGTCAGTTCAAAGAGGGCGTCAACATAACGCTTCAAGTTCTCCCGTTCATGGGGAAAGTCCTTGGCCAACGTCTCGACGTAGGCCTCCCTACCCTTCGCGATGGTATAGTAACGCTGGTCTTCAGCAAAGTAGAGACGGTCAGCGCAGTCTGGATCTACATCCTTCACGCGCACCTTGTCTGCAATACCCAGGTATCGACAGATGCGCCTGATGTTTCCTCCCGGCTGCAGGCCTCCCACGACGTGCATGCCTGTGTCGAACTCCTCGCCGAAGCGTATGAACGTCTGCAAACCGCCACCAATGGAAGCGTTCTTCTCCAGAACGGTCACCCGCATCCCTTCCTTTGCCAGAATAGCACCGCAGAACAGTCCGCCCAGACCTCCACCTATGATAATGACCTTTTTCACTTTGAACTTTGAACTTTATGATTACTCCTTACTCCTTCTCTCCTTACTCCTTCTCTCCTTACTCCTTCTCTCCTTACTCCTTTAAATCCCCAGCGGCCCTACGATTTCCGTACACGTCACGATCGTCCCCACCAGCACCCCTAAGATGCCATGCGAGTTGATGTTCTGTCCCGTCTGCAATACATTAGGCACCCTCGTGCGATGGGGCACCCTGCAGGCAGCACCCAACGACACATCCTTCGCAATGCCGTACATCGAACCACCCTCCGTACCTGTATAGTCCAGATAGGTCAGCGGCGTCGAGGTATAATAGTCTGCGACGTTATTGCGCAACCCAGGGAACTCCTGTTCCAGTGCCGCCAACAGCCGTTCCGCCTTCTCACGCTTGAAGGCCTCGTAGTCCTCGCCACGACGGCCCACGCTCGTACCCTTCCATCGCTCCACATCCGCCATCTGCATATATGAGAGTATCACGCCCGTCTTGGCAAACTGAGGCTGCGGCTCATAACAGAGGTGCATATAGAGATAACCCTTCGGCCAGGAGGCATCATCGTAATGCTCACAGCCCCAAGGCGAGTCCTGCAGATAGCCGTAGAAGTTCGAGTTCAGATAGGGCACGGTATTGTCCTTGAAATGCAGATACACGGAGAATCCGCCTACGGTCTGCGGAATGGCGTTGATGCGTTTCCTGAAGGCCGGACGAATCAGATTCGTGTCAAGCAGTTCCAATGTCCGCATCGGATGCGCATCAGATATCACAATATCCGCTTCCAAGTATCGGAGGTACGGGGGCACGGTGGTACGGGGGTACGAGGATACTTCTGCAGCAGACATATCTCGCACCTTCGCGCCCCCGCGCCCCCATACCTCCGTATCTTCAAACTCCACCCCAACCGCATGACTCTCATCACACACGATTTTCGTCGCCTTGCTCCTTGTCAGCACCTTTCCGCCATAGCGCTCAATCGTCCTCACGAGTGAGGCTGCCACCTGGTCGCTCCCACCCACGATACGATAGGCACTCTGGTTGTAGAAGTCCATAATGAACGCATGCGTGGCGAAGGGTGTCTTGTCCTTCTCCGCCGCATAGAGCGGCAGGTTACCCACGAGCACCTTCGCCAACAACGGGTCGCTGATGGTCGAGTCGATCACCTCGTTGATGGTGCGCATCTGGAATTCAAGGTTCACCGCCGCGTCCGTCTCCACATGATTCAGCGAGTGCATCGACGAGGCACTGGCCACCTTGTCCACCAGGTCGAAATACCTCTCGAGGGCGTCGCGCTGCTGGGGGAAGTAACCGCTCATCTGGTCGATGAACGCCTCACGGCCGTTGGCGAAACGGAAGTGCTGGCCGCAGAGCGACACGATGTCATAGCCCGTCGGATCGAGCTGCGACAGGGTGATGTCTTGTCTGACCTCGAGGAACGACAACAGACGGTCGAGCGTCTGCCCCTCACTGGCACTGCCAATGAAGTGCATGCCCGTCTCGAACTTTCCCCCTCTGCGGGTGAAGCACTGCAGGCATCCGCCCACCTGTGCTCCCTGTTCCAGAACGGTCACGTCGAAGCCCTTACGCGCCAGAATCACTCCGCACGACAGGCCTCCTAATCCACTTCCTATGATCACAACCCTTTTCACTTTGAACTTTGAGCTTTGAACTTTGAACTTTATGATTACCTTTCAAGCCGATTGGCGAGCGCCTCGTATCTCTCTTTATAGCGCCTGCGCATTTCCTTCGCCTGTGCCATATGGTCACCCATCGCACGGAGTTCCTCGAGGCTCACTGGCTCGTCCACCTCAATCCTCACAGGCCCCTTCTGCAGGGTGTATGTCTTCTTCTTCAAAATCTTCCCAGGACCGTAGAGACACATGGGCAGGATGTCCACATCCAACTGCTCCGCCAGCCAGAACGCCCCCTGATGGAACCGTCCGATCTGACAGTCCTTCGAACGCGTACCCTCCGGATAGACGGCTATCGAATAGCCCCGCTCCACCAACGACCGCAGTTTCGGCAACAGCTCCTCCAAGCCCTCACGCACCGGATAATACTCCGCATGACGTATCAACAGACCGTACGACGGATTGTTCCATACCCAGTCGTTGGTCAGGAAGATGATATTGGGCGTGAAGATCAGCTGACAGAACAAGTCCAGATGTGACTGGTGATTACAGACGACCACCCTCGGACGGTCGAACCTAACACCGTCTTTCACGCCATACGAGAACTTCACGCCAGGGATGCCGTGTGTCAGCATCACGAACCGCGACGCCCTGTATATCAGCTTGTGCAGGTTCCTCCGTTTCTGCTCCGTCATTTTCCCTATCTTCATGTAGAGCCAGACGGCAGGCTTGATCACCACGAACATAAAGAACAGGAAAAACAGCAGCGCATACACCGTCCTGACGTATTTCATCAACCAACGCCAAAGTCGCAGCGGCAGACCGTAGACCACGGCGAGGAAACACAGCACAGTATTCAGTACCGATATCCTCGCGAAGTCCTTACCCGGACGAAAATGACTCACGCGCTCCTCCTTCGGCGGATAATACACGTCGACGGGGATTTCGACGAGTTCCACGCCATGCCATGAGGCAAAGACCAACAGCTCCAGTTCCGCCTCATATTTAGAGGTAAGGGGTGAGAGGTGAGAAGTGAGAGGAGTCAGCTTCTTCAGCGGATAGAGCCTATAGCCCGTCTGTGTGTCAGAAAGCCTCCTGCCCGTCTGCACCCAGAACCAGAAGTTAGAGAACTTATTCGCAAAGCGGCTGCCCTCCGGCTGACCTTCCAGGCGATTCTCACAATGGGGACCGTCCCCATTGTGAGATTGTCTGCTGCCCACGATCAGCGACCAGGGATGCTCGCGGTTGGCCTGAAGGAACTGGCTGATCTCCTTCGGATAGTGCTGTCCGTCGCCGTCGAGTGTGATGGCATAGGCGAACCCCATATCCATCGCCTTGCGGAAACCGGCCTTCAGCGCCGCACCCTTACCGCTGTTCTTCGTGAGTGTCACCAATGTGATGCCTTTGAAACCACTGAGGATACTGGCCGTCGCGTCCGTACTGCCGTCGTTCACCACGATCACATCGTCGCATTCCGCCAGCGTCTCCTCCACCACCCGGCCGATGGTTCCGCCGTTGTTATACGTCGGAATCACCACACAGATCCCCCTGTTCCGGAGTACCTCTTTTTGCCGATTCTGGTCTATCGTTGACATAATCGGGCGCAAAGGTACTACATTTATTTCAATCACGCAACACATTTTGCAATTATTATATAATAATTCTGCCCGTCTTTCGGAACAAGGACTTGTCGTCGCCTTTCGCCTCACCTACTTTCTCAATCAGTTGGTCACGCAACAGACGGCTGATCTTATTCCTCGCCGATGCCGCACTCCCCATATTGAAGCAGCGCTGGACGTCCTCGCTGGTGAACTCCTCCGGCAGACGTGAGAACGCCTCGATGGTCTTCTGGCGACGCTGCACGTTGATGGATGCCTCGCGAGTCTTGTTGTCGAAGTAGGTCTCTGCCAGGGCGCCGAAGTAGTGACGCTGACAGGCGTACTGGATGTTCGTCAGCAGCTCGGCCAGCCGCCAGTCGGTATCATCCGTCTCGAACTCGGCGCACCAGTAGTCAACGTCCTGATGTATCTGGTCCCAGTGGCGCATCACGATAAACGGCACAGCGAAGTTCAGACCGTGATAGGCACAGCGCTTCAGCAGCATCTCGTCAGCCTTCGAGTCGTTCTCCCTGGCGTCCTCCATACGGCGCGCCGTCCAGTCATACAACTCATCGACGAGTTTCTGCACCGTGAGTTCGCCCTTCGTCCTATCGAGTTGAATGCCCACGTCTTGAGCCGTTCGTCGCTCGCGAAGTCCACCCTTGCCTCGCGCTCCATCATCTCAAAGTTCGTGGCAGGCAGCGGGATGCAGGTCAGGCGCGTGGCAAGACCGCTTCCGAAGTTCTGCTCATTCACTTTTTTCTTCAGGGCGATAGGCATGCCGGTGTAAATAAAATTCCACGTTACGAAGAAATCCTGCAGGATGGAGTCCACGTTCGAATAGGCATGTCCGTCCTCCTCGTTGTGGAAGGCTTTCAGTTCCATCGACTGCTTGTCGATCCACGAGCCGCCCTTCTGCACCGTCACGGTGTTGTCGAGCTCCGTGTCGAAGGTGAGCATATGCAGTTGCATCTCCTCGCCATCGACGACCTCCACGGCGTTCACCATATCCTGAATGAACTGGGCGTTACTCGTACGGGCCGGATGCACCCTCACCACCACCTTCGGCTTCTTGGGCTTCTCCTTGTTAGCGCCCTTGGTCTTCATCTCCTCACGATAGGCATTGATGGTTTCCTTGCCCTTCTTGTCAGCCGCCACTATTGGTGCAGCCAACAGCTTGAACAGCCTCGTGGCGAACGACTTACCACTTGCAGGGTCGCCGATGATCAGCGTCGAGTTGTTCAGTCGTCGCAACTCCTCCGGACGATGGTAAAACCTGTACGTACACCTCGTCATCAGGGTCATCATCAGACCTCCTCCCACGAACAGCGCTGCCGGATACTGGTTCTTCTTCAGTCCCTTGCAGATGTCACGGATCAGCGGATAATCCTCCGCCATCTTCTCTATCTGCTCACCCCATTCCCACAGCAGAGTATCTATTTCCCCTCCTGAATAGGAGGGGTGCCCGGAGGGCGGGGTGGTCTGATCCGTCACAGTAGGAAGGTATTTCGCCAAAATGTTCCGCAACATCTACATATTATATCTATTTTGGGTTTATTATACTTAACCCACCATCAAATGCTCATACAATTTTAGCTTTAGCACCTCCCCATTATTAAACTCGAACTGAAACTTCTTGCGATTGAAGCGAGGATTGTTCTTGTGAATGATACGATGGTAGTTGGGACTTATTATAATAATGTTCGTGGAGTCATTATTTTGCGAGCGGGTGAAATAGTCTATATGGTGAGCCTCGACCACACTGTCGCCGTATTCGTCACCAATCTTCTCGCCACTAATTTCATCACGATAGTCGTAGAATTTCTTAAGTGTCAGGATAATGCTGCGATCTATCTTGCGATATTTCGCCAACCGCTGTTTCTCTTCAATAGATGCCTTTTCGTCCGCCATAAAGAACTTGTCATCATCGCTCTGTTCGTAAATTTCCTCAGGCACTGTACTGAGACGGATGGCTACCTGCTGATACTCCACATTGGTGCAGCACTCCATACAGAGAACATCGGCACTTGGCGTAAGATAAAGACGGATATACTCTCGAATATCGCTTGGCAGCACAAGTTGACGATGGTGATTTTCTTCAAGTTGACGCTGAGCAGAGAGATAAGCATAACTATCCTCAAAAATGGTACGTAGCTTGGCTGCTATCAATGAATTGGGAGTATAGCGAATCTGTATAATGTCCTTATGACCAGGATATTTCCGCTGATCAAAATTCTGGTTCTTGAGCGTAGCATCATAAAACTCTCCATCAATCAAAACCTTAACTTGCTTGCTGGCACCATGCTTCAATATAGAGGCATCCCAATCTGCAAAACGAGAACAGACAGATACGGGTATCGCCAGTCCCTCGTTCAAAAGAGACCAGTTAACATCTTTCTGCAGAATGAATCCATCATCGTAGTCCATAATCTCGTCTTTAGTTATGCATCTGCAAAAGTACAAAATATTTTTGAAACTAAGGAAGATTTTGAGAAAAAAGATAAAATAAATCGTTATGACAAGTCAAGTTTTGAGGGTGTTGGCGCGATTTGTCGCCTGTGGGGACGATTCTTGCGTCCCGTTGGTAGCAAGCGACCATAGGTCGAGCGGTCGCTACAAGTTGGAGAAATAAATGCGGGAAAGTTTGCAATGGGACGAAATATGGCGTAACTTTGCATCAAATTTAAAATTCATACATTAGTTATTGTTAGTTTAGTTTTCATAAGTTTGGTTTTGTTATTGGGTTATTAATTAGTTTGTAATTGCTTATGGCTCGCAGTGATGCGGGCCATAAGCATATTCAATGATGATCATAATTCGGAATTGTCTGGAGTTACTTTCCAATAGCCTGTCTTATTGCTGCCTATACGCACAATGAGGCCTGCTTCACGAAGAACGGAGATATGCTTGCGAACCATTCTGCCACTAATGCCTATACGACTGCCAACGGTCTCTGCTGAAGCATAAGCATCTTCTTTCAATTCCAGATACACATCCCACACGGCATCTGAGAGCCCAGGATATTGCTGTTTGAGTTTATTAGGAATTTTATTAGGAACTTTATTAGGAATATTATCGTGTAGTTTATCAGGCAATGGTTCTCCTTGATGCAACTTCAGTGTCTTATAGATCTCTCCAAACATAAAGTCGATAAATGGCCCCGACTGTCCTGCGTTAGTGCTGGCTGTGATGGCATCGTAATATTTCTGCTGATTGCTATACACCATGTTCTCAACAGGCAGATGTTCAAACAGTGGGTGCAGTTTACCCAATATCAGCGATTGCCATAGGCGCCCCATTCGTCCATTTCCATCAATGAAAGGATGGATAAACTCAAATTCAAAGTGGAACACACAACTGCGAATCAGCAGATGATCCTTCGAATGTTTCAGCCAATCAAAAAGATCGCCCATCAACATAGGCACACGATCGGCAGGAGGAGCCAGATGTACCAAACCTTTCTCGCCAAACACGCCTACACCTCCACGACGATAACACCCTGCATCATCTACCAAAGCCTGCATCATCACGCCATGGGCTTTCAGAAGATCCCCTTCTTTGAAAGCATCCAGTGTAGGATACAACTCATAGGTCTTGATGGCATTCTTCACCTCCTGAATCTGACGGATGGGCGCCACCACGTTCTTACCATCGATGATGTCGCGCACCTCATCCTCTGAGAGCGTATTGCCCTCAATGGCCAGCGATGAATGAATCGTCTTAATGCGGTTTGCCTTACGCAGTCGCAAACCATCCTCCTGCTCCAGCCGGATGG
>JAEEGJ010011946.1_pt1 | contig 21744 bp, 15 predicted proteins | sample 8958761 | NCBI WGS metagenome assembly JAEEGJ01 (sample SAMN16246546, study PRJNA631951) | gut metagenome | biome: gut microbiome; feature: rumen; material: RS-attached | host: Bos | place: Iran: Karaj | collected 2018-10
TTCGACCGTTTCTATGCAGCCAATCTGGGCGTGGACATCGATAATCTGTATATCTCACAGCCGGATAACGGTGAGCAGGCTCTGGAGATTGCCGACCAACTGATTCGTTCGTCAGCCATCGACATCCTCGTGGTCGACTCTGTGGCTGCCCTGACACCTAAGAAAGAGATTGAGGGTGACATGGGTGACTCTGCCGTTGGTCTGCATGCCCGCCTGATGTCACAGGCCCTGCGCAAGCTGACAGGTACCATCGCCAAGACCAACACCACCTGCATCTTCATCAACCAGTTGCGCGAGAAGATTGGTGTGATGTTTGGCAATCCTGAGACAACCACGGGTGGTAACGCCCTGAAGTTCTATGCTTCTGTTCGTCTGGATATCCGCAAGGTGACAGCCATCAAGGATGGTGACAACGTCATTGGCAACCAGGTGCGCGTAAAGGTTATTAAGAACAAGGTGGCTCCCCCATTCCGCAAGGCTGAGTTTGAGATTACCTTCGGCGAGGGTATCTCGAAGGTTGGCGAGATTGTCGATTTGGCAGTTGAACACGAGATCATTAAGAAGAGCGGTTCATGGTTCTCGTATGGCGAGGCGAAACTGGCTCAGGGACGTGATGCCGTGAAAGCCTTGCTGAAGGACAATCCAGAACTGTGCGAAGAGTTGGAGGCCAAAATTATGCAGGCCATCAACAATAAATAAGGCGTAATCATCTTTGATTCACGCGAACTAAAAGCGCCCCGACAATTTCTCATCGGGGCGCTTCTTTTATGCTGTTTACTGATTACTCTCCGGAGGCTACTTGCTCCAGTGGAGTAGCATTCTTCATCTTAGTGTTATCATGACCAGCACGACTCTTTGCAGAGCGGTTGTTCTTGGCTTTCTTAGGATCGGCAGACTTGTCGATAGCCATACGTGCCTTGGCCAAGATGACATAACCCTTCTCGTCGAAGAACACATCAAGGATGACATCGTTAGAACGGGCATACATCCAGGTCTCGCCACCCTCTGAGTCGCGAACGACCTTGAAAGGTTCACCCATTGCCAATTCCACCTCTTCCTTGGACATGTCCTTGATGACACGACCCTCGCGGATGGCAGCACGCGTCTCCTTGCTGGTACTGCGAGACTCACCCTCGCCCATGCCAAACAGATAGCCAAAGAAATCGTCGCGAGGACCACTGGCACCACCTGCGATATCGTCCTCGTTGAACACGATATCCTTATAATAGACACGACGGCTGTCCGTCTCACGCATGGTTAGCGTATAGTACTTCGAATTGCGGACAGGGGTAATCTCGTCGATGATGAAACCCGTAAAACGAGGAACCTTCACGTCGCGCACCTTACCAGAACCCTTACTGCTCATGCTGGTGACATACTTGGTATGAACGGTTTTGTTGACATACTCCCTGATATTCGACGACACTGTCATATTGGCACCCAGGAACTCAAAAGAACCTGCAAAGCTATACATGTCAGCATCGAAGGCGAACCCCTCCTCACGAACGCCGCTGTTGGTCTTCGACATGGCGACATTCTGGTAGAACTGGTTGCCATTCTCATCTTCCACAATGATTTTCACAGGGAATGAGCGGGTACCCACACCAATGGCCTTGACAGTAACGAGCATGTTCTTATCGACAACAACATCACGATAGCCATCACCCTTATACTCCGTATCTACACGGAAATACTGCGTACGCGTCAGCAAGGGCTGGTTCATCAGCAGTTCACGAGCCTTATCGACATCACCCAGATAGGCCAGCGTAGGCACACCCATCTTCGTATAGCAATAGTCCTCGAACGTGCCAAAGGGCTGTTCGTAGTAATAGTCGCGACCATTGTCCAAGCAGGTAAAGTTAATATGCACGCGCCCGTTTGGCAACATGTTATGTCCCTTATAAACCATGATAAAATGGCGCAGCATGCCATTGTTTACCTCCTTCTTGGTTTCGGCATCATGAAACGTATTGACCAACAGGTCAAACTTCTCGGGAACGACCATGAAGCGCATGCCTTCTTTCCAGTCGCACATGCTATAATAGCGAAAGTTCTTACCCATGAAGTCAGTGGGCTCTGCCTCGTCAGTAGACTTCTGACCATTTGCCACCTCCTCCCTCTGCACACCTTTCGTCTTCACAATATACTGATTGTCCTGTGCCATAGCTGTCGACATGACAAACGATACTGCAACCAATAATGTCCATCTTTTCATATGACTGTCACATTTTTTACTATCTGCATGCAAAGATAGGAATATTTTTTGATACTTGTGCCAAAATGTCACCATAAAATTGAAAAAAAAGTGTTTTGGCACATGCTTTGCTATTTCCACAGTGACAAAAAATGCATATTAACAATTAAAAAAAGATACAATTATGGGAAAGATTATTGGAATTGACTTAGGAACTACCAACAGCTGCGTTGCCGTATTCGAGGGTAACGAGCCAGTAGTAATCGCCAACAGCGAGGGTAAGCGTACAACACCTTCTGTCGTTGGTTTTGTTGACAACGGTGAGCGTAAGATCGGTGATCCTGCCAAGCGTCAGGCCATCACCAACCCCAAGAACACCGTTTACTCTATCAAGCGTTTCATGGGTGAGAACTGGCAGCAGACCGAGAAGGAGATTGCTCGCGTACCTTATTCAGTAGTTAATGAGGGTGGTTATCCCCGTGTAGACATCAACGGTCGCAAATACACACCGCAGGAGATCTCTGCAATGATTCTTCAGAAGATGAAGAAGACTGCCGAGGACTACCTCGGACAGGAGGTAACAGAGGCTGTTATCACCGTACCGGCTTACTTCTCTGACTCTCAGCGTCAGGCTACCAAAGAGGCTGGCCAGATTGCAGGTCTTGATGTGAAGCGTATTGTCAACGAGCCTACAGCCGCCGCTTTGGCATACGGTGTTGACAAGGCCAACAAGGATATGAAGATTGCCGTATTCGACCTCGGTGGTGGTACGTTCGATATCTCTATCCTGGAGTTCGGTGGTGGTGTATTCGAGGTACTTTCTACCAATGGTGACACACACCTGGGTGGTGATGACTTCGACCAGGTAATCATCGACTGGCTGGTACAGGAGTTCAAGAACGATGAGGGTGCCGATCTGAAGAGCGATCCAATGGCTATGCAGCGTCTGAAGGAGGCTGCCGAGAAGGCAAAGATCGAGCTGTCATCTTCGACAAGCACAGAGATCAATCTGCCTTACATTATGCCTGTAGGCGGTGTACCTAAGCACTTGGTAAAGACACTGACTCGTGCTAAGTTCGAGCAGCTGGCTCACGACCTGATCCAGGCTTGTCTGGCACCATGTCAGAAGGCAATCGCTGATGCACACCTGACAACTGCCGATATCGACGAGGTAATCCTCGTAGGTGGTTCAAGCCGTATCCCTGCCGTTCAGACATTGGTTAAGAACTACTTCGGCAAGGAGCCTTCAAAGGGCGTTAACCCCGATGAGGTGGTAGCCGTAGGTGCATCTATCCAGGGTGCCATCCTGAACAAGGAAGGTGGCGTAGGCGATATCGTACTGCTCGATGTGACACCTCTGACACTGGGTATCGAGACCATGGGTGGTGTGATGACCAAACTGATCGAGGCCAACACGACCATTCCTTGCAAGAAGAGCGAGACCTTCTCTACCGCAGCTGATAATCAGACCGAGGTAACCATCCACGTTCTGCAGGGTGAGCGTCCAATGGCAGCTCAGAACAAGAGTATCGGACAGTTCAACCTGACAGGTATCGCTCCTGCTCGTCGCGGTATTCCTCAGATTGAGGTAACCTTCGACATCGATGCCAACGGTATCCTGAAGGTATCTGCCAAGGATAAGGCCACTGGCAAGGAGCAGGCCATCCGTATCGAGGCTTCGTCTGGTCTGTCTCAGGATGAGATCAACCGCATGAAGGCTGAGGCTGAGCAAAATGCCGAGAATGATAAGAAGGAGCGCGAGCGCGTAGACAAGCTGAATCAGGCTGACTCTATGATCTTCCAGACAGAGAACCAGCTGAAGGAGATCGGCGACAAGATCCCAGCACAGCACAAGCCAGCCATCGAGCAGGCCCTGCAGCAGCTGAAGGATGCCCACAAGTCAGGCGACATCGCTGCCATCGACACAGCTATCGCAGCCCTGAACAATGCTTGGCAGACTGCATCACAGCAGATGTACCAGCAGGGACAGGCAGGCCAGCCTGGCGGTGATCAGTTCAACGGCGGTCAGCAGCAGCAGACTCAGCAGAATGCTGGCCAGAAGCCCGAGGACATCCAGGATGCCGACTTCGAAGAGGTCAAGTAAGCGTGAAGTCACATTGATTTACAATAAATTAAAAGGAGACGCAGCAAATTGATTGCTACGTCTCCTTAATTTTTTTGAGGATTTTTGGTGGAATCTGAACTTATCACACTACATTTTGGGGATGGGCGGTGAGGAAGGAACGGACATTATCGATGGCCACCTGCAGCAAACGGCTGCGGGCTTCCTTCGATGCCCAAGCGATGTGAGGCGTGATGAAGGCGTTGGGCTGCCTCAAGAGGGGATTGGTGGCCTTTGGCGGTTCCTCTGTCAGCACGTCAGCACAGAAGGCAGCCAGCTGTCCCTTCGCAAGTGCCTCAGCCACAGCCTGGTCGTCGACTAACGGTCCTCGGCCTGTATTAATCAGGATAGCTGACGGCTTCATCTGCCGAAGCACCTGACTATCAATCAGATGATGCGTGTCTGGTGTCAGCGGACAATGCAGGCTGACGACGTCACACGCTGAAAAAATTTCATCCTTCGACTTCTTCTCAACATAGGAAGGCAACTGATCTTCCGGCTTACTGGTATAGGCACAGACTCGCATGCCGAAAGCATGGGCGATGGCAGCCACACGCTGACCGATATTTCCAAGTCCGATGATGCCAAACGTCTTGCCAGAAAGTTCCATGTGTGAGAAGTCCCAATAGCAGAAGTCCTGACTACTGCTCCACCGCCCCTCACGATTGGCAATGGCATAATGCTCCGTGCGGTTCGTCACCGTCAGCAGGTGCGCAAACACCATCTGCGCCACACTCTCTGTGCTATAGGCAGGCACATTGGTCACCGTGATGCCTCGCTCATGCGCAGCCTCAATGTCCACCACATTGTAGCCCGTCGCCAGCACACCTATATATTTAAGATGTTGAAGCTGTGCCATCTCCTCTCGCCCGATCACCACCTTATTGGTCAGCACAACCTCAGCCTCAGCAGCTCTCGCCACCGTCTCACTCGGGCTGGTACGGTCGTACACCGTCACCTCGCCCATTGCCTTCAATTCATCCCACGACAGATCGCCGGGATTGGCACTATAGCCGTCTAATACTACGATTTTCATATTTATTTCTCTCAATGCATATAGAATATAAACGACAAGATGCGACATAAGCCGCATCTCGTCTGTTTTTTATATCATCGGATGATATTAGTCTTTGTTCTCGGCATCGATGGCCTTGATCTTCTCGCGGACGAGATTCATGTCATCCTTGAGCTTCTGCACCTTGCGGTTCATCTCGTCGATGAGCGAGTTGCCCTTCTTTGATGAGACATTCAGGAATCCGAGGTTGTTCTCGTAGGTCTGAATCTCCTGCTTCAGGGCCTCATACTGACGGAACAAACGGGCGCGCTCATTGTCGAGGGCATTGCCACCACGCTCAGCCACCTGCTTGAGATTCTGCTTGAAATTGTTCAGGCGACGCTTGGCCACACTGATATTCAGATCTTTATAAAGTTTGTCGAGCACAGCATGATACTCTTCATAGAGTTTATCTTTATCTTTGAAAGGCACATGGCCTACAGCCTGATACTCTTCAACGAGGCTTTGCACCTTCTCCTGGATATTGTCACCAGCCTCCTCAGCTACAGCCTTGAGTTTAGAGATGATATCGCGCTTCTTTTCAAGGTTGCCATGCTCTTCGCTGCGCTGACCCGCACCAGCAGCATTGCGTGCCTCGAAGAACTTGTTGCAGGCACCAAGGAACTCATTCCAAAGCTGATCACCCAGTTTCTTGGGCACCACACCAATGGTCTTCCACTCCTTCTGAAGGGCGACAAGCTTATCTGATGTAGACTTCCAATCCGTAGAATCCTGCAGCGCCTTAGCCTTCTCTATAAGTTCACGCTTCTTCTCTGCATTCTCCTTGAAGGTGTTCTTCAGCCCCTTGAAGTATTCAGCCTTACGTCCGAAGAAGTCGTCGCAGGCAGCACGGAAGCGCTCGAATATCTTCACGTTCATCTTCTGAGGAGCAAAACCGATGGTCTTCCACTCTGCCTGAATATCGATAATCTCCTTGGTATGCTTCTCCCAGTCGCCACTGCCTTTATTCTCCTCAGCGGCAATAGCCTCAACCTTCTCACAGAGGGCAGTCTTACGAGCCAGATTGTCTTCCTCCTTGGCACGCACACCCTCGAAATGCTGCTGATGACGCTTGTTGATGACAGTCGAAGCGGCCTTGAAACGATTCCAGATCTCCTCACGCTGCTCTTTGGCAACAGGACCGATCTCACGATACTCCTGATGCAGTTTCTGCAACTGGTGGAATGCGCTGATGACATCCTCCTCGTCAGCCAGTTTCTCTGCTGCCTCACAGAGGGCGGTCTTCAACTCCAGATTCTTCTTGAAATCATATTCACGAGCCTCACTGTTGAGGCGAAGCATATCATAGAACTGCTCGACATAGAGCTGATAGTTACGCCACAGCTCACTGGCCTTTTCAGCAGGAACGGCTTTGATCTCACGCCACTGCTGCTGGAGCGACTTGAACTCCTGATAGCTCTTGTTGGCTTCTTCAGGGGTGGTGATCATAGCCTTTATCTGGTCGATGATGGAGAGTTTCTTGGCGAGGTTCTCCTGTTTCTCAGCTTCCTGCTCTTTCATAATTTGGGCACGCTTCTCTTTGATGATGCCCATTTCGGCTTTGAAGTGCTCCTCAAGTTCATCAGGCGTGACCTGATACTGCTCTGGGTCGCCACCAGCTTCGAGATAGGCTTTGAGCTTTGCCTCGCGCTCAGCAATATGGAGCTTGTAGAAGGCCGTTTTCAGATAGTCCACCTCATCCTTCTGCGGTGTCTCGTCGCCATGCGCAATATCCTGCACACGCTTCAAGACCTCGGCTTTGGTCTCATAGACCTTGCGAGGCTGTTCTTCCGCAGCTGGAGCTGTTTCTTCATTCACCACTTCAGGAGCTGCTGCTTCCTGGATAACTTCTTTCGTTTCCTCCTGCTGGAGGATGTTCTCTTGAGAGTCCATCATTTAACTATTTAGTTACTGACATTAAGCTATAATGATGCATCGCATCATCGCATTTGGGGTCAAAGGTAACAAAAAGAAGGCAAAAAAGAGAAGTGAAAAGTAAAAAATTGTTATATCTTTTAATTTTTTAACTTTTCACTCCTCAAACGAGCCGTTTATGATGGAAGAACAACCAGCACATGCCCGAAACGCCCATAGAGAGTATGATAGCAAAGAAGAATCCCCAAGGCTTGGCCTCCATGCCATTGATGAGGTTCATACCGAACATCGAGGTTATCAGCGTCGGAATCATCATAATGATAGTGACAGAAGTCAGTGTACGCATCACGGTGTTCATATTGTTGTTGATGATACTCGAATAGGTTTCCATTGTCGATTCCAGAATATTGGAATAGATGAGGGTTGTCTCTCGAGCCTGCGTCATCTCGATGTTAACGTCCTCAATCAGGTCTGCGTCCAATTCGTCTATCTGGAGTTTGAACTTCAATTTCGACAACAGCGTCTCGTTACCTCGGATGGAGGTCTGGAAGTAGGTGAGTGAATCTTGCAGACGGCTGAGACCAATCAGACTCTCATTGTTCACCTCTTTATCGAGATTTCGTTTGGCCTTATCAATGAGCATCGAGATCTGCTTGAGTCGCTTCAGATACCAGACAGCTGATGACAGGAATATGCGGAAGATCATGTCAACATGATCCGTAAAGCCCTCGCCGCGTTTCTGCTGGAACGAAAGGAAGTCGATCATCATATTCGTTTCATAGAAACAGACGGTGATCGTGACATCGCGCTTATGGATAATACCGAGAGGCACAGTGGTATAAGGCGTGCGACTGCGGATCTCCTTGACATAGGGGATACGCAGGATGATAAGCATCCAGCCATCATCGTACTCATAACGGGCACGCTCGTCGGTATCGCTGATATCCGACATGAAATAATCAGGGATATTGAACTTCTCTTCGAGTTCGCGCTGGTCTTCTTCGGTGGGGCAAGTCACCTGTATCCAGCAATTGGGCTGCCACTCTGTGAGCTGGGTCAGTCCGCCTTGGGTGTTCCAGTAAGTCTTCATTTTGCTAATCCTTTTTTCGTTTGTGAAATGGTTTTAGCGGCAAAGGGATTAGCAGCCTTGCTCGCCATCCCCCGCCTTTACGAATTGTAATTTTCCGCCGGGTAATCGTCCATAATTTTGTTACTAATTTGAGTTATCGGGTGCAAAGATAGGAAATAAAAATGAAATAATAAAATAAAAAAGGCACGGATTACACGGATTTGCACGGTTTTTTTGTTTTTTTGTTATTACAAGCCGTGAAAATCAGTGCAATCCGTGCCAATCAATTATTTCTCAGGAATATCCTCAAGCGCCTTCTTGAGAAGTGTCCAGAAGGGTTCTACGGTAGCGATGAGGGCACGCTCAGTCGTGGTGTGAGGCGACTTCATCGTAGGTCCGAATGATACGACATCGAGGTGAGGATACTTGCCCAGAATGATGGAGCATTCCAGTCCTGCATGGTCTACCTGGATAATGCCATCAGCATTGAAGAGCTCCTTATACTCCTTCAGCAACAGATGCAAGATCTCTGATTCGGGATTAGGATCCCAGCCACCATACGAACCAGCAGTCTCAACCCTCATGCCTGCCATATTGAAACAACTCTCCAGCGTTTTCACGATATAATCCTTCATATCCTCACGGCTACTGCGGGCAAGGATCTTCAGCGATGCCTTGCCTTCGCCAATGTTGATGATGGCGAGATTAGACGATGTCTCTACCACACTGGGATAGCTGGGAATCATACGGATCACACCGTCATGACAGCCATAGATGGCATTGATGAGATTGTCCTGAATCTCCACAGGCACCTCCATCTTGGGCGTCTCGACATCTTCGCAGATCACCTCGATGCCACTTTCGATGCCTTTATACTCATCGGTAAAGTCCTCAAGCCAGTCCTGTGCAAGTTCCTTCATGGCAGCTACGTTCTCCTTGGGTAATGTCAGCACAGCCTCAGCCTTGAAGGGGATGGCGTTGCGCATATTTCCACCCTGCCAGGAAGCCAGACGAGCCTCGCACTCCTCGATGGCCTCACGAACCAGGCGAACCAGCAGTTTGTTGGCATTGCCACGCCCTTCGTGAATCTCCAGACCAGAGTGTCCGCCACGCAGACCTTTCACTGTCACCTTCACAGCAGCATCATCGGCATCAGTCTCTACCTCTTTATAGTCGAGTGTAGCAGTCACATCGATACCGCCAGCACTACCAATCACGAACTTACCCCAATGCTCAGAGTCGAGGTTCATGAGGATATCACCATTGAGCTCACCTGCAGGCAGCGCATTGGCACCAAACATGCCCGTCTCTTCATCAGCAGTAATCAGAGCCTCGATAGGACCGTGTTTGAGGGTCTTATCCTCCATGATGGCCATGATAGCAGCAACGCCCAGACCATTATCGGCGCCGAGGGTAGTGCCCTTAGCCTTCACCCACTCGCCGTCAATCCAAGGCTGGATAGGATCTGTCACAAAGTCATGGGTACTCTCAGGCGTCTTCTGTGGCACCATATCCATGTGAGCCTGAAGGATAACGCCCTTTTTCTTCTCCATACCTGGTGAAGCCGGCTTACGCATCACGATGTTGTCAGCGGGATCCTTAAAAGCCTCCACGCCTGCCTCTTTGGCAAAGTCGAGCAGGAATTGCTGTACTTTCTCCAGATGCCCTGAAGGGCGAGGAACCTGTGTCAGTGCATAAAAGTTCTTCCAAATGCACGTTGGGTTTAAGTTCTGAATTTCGTTCATAGATTTTTTGTTTTTTGTGGAATGTGGAATGTGGAATGTGGAATGAGATTTGTTTTTCCACTTCCAAATCCGCAAACCGGATTAATCATTATTGAGCAATTTTTTCATTTAAAGACTTTCTTAGGCCAGACATAACCTTCGTTAATCTGCTTGCTATTTCTTCAGCATTATCAAGTTCTTGTTCACTGATATACCCAAGTGAATGGGACAAATCAAGTTGACACAAAACTTCAATCACAGAGCCATATGATATTTCTAAGAAATGTATTCTCTCTTTAATTGCCATCCTACCCATGCCTTCTGCAATATTGGAAGGAACGGAAACAGCAGCTCTTCTCAGTTGATCGCAAATAGCAAATTGTTCAAAAGAAGGATACTTCTTAAGAAGTGAATACACATACAATGTAAATTCTTTAGCTATCTGATAAGCATCTAGTTTTTTATAGAAGAAATCTTTCATAACCCTATTTTTACTATTCTCATTCCCCACTCCACATTTCTCATTCCACATTCCACATTCCACATTCCACGTCCCTCGCGCTTCTTTTTACAAAAAGAAGCCGAGCCCAGGCATAAATGCCTAGGGCAACTACGAGCATCGTCTGGACGGTATGAACGATCAGCACAAACCAGAGAGCCTGCTCATCAGCCACGCCATAGAGGATGAGCATGGTCTTGATGGCGAAGTGCCAGGGACCAGCACCATTGGGCGTCGGCACGATGACTGCGAAGTTGGCTACCACGAATGAAACCAGCGCACAGCCGATCCCCAGATGGGCTGTGAAATCGAAACAGAAGAAAGTCAGATAGTAATGCAGGAAATACATCACCCAGATGCCGATGGAGAAAAACAGGTAGAGCGGCAGGTTCTTGACACCCCTGAGCGAGAGCACGCCCTCCCAGATGCCACCCAGCGTCATTTTCACCTTATTATATATAGAGAAGTTCTTCAGCAACAGATGGAGCAGAATCAGGACTGCCATACCACAGACAGCTGTAACGAGCCACCCCGTCAGCGAAAAGCCATCCAAGATACGGTCGAGCGAAGTACCGGTCTTCTTAAAGAATGTGCCAAAGATGCTCATCTCTATCAGAAGAATCAGCCCTGAATAGAGCATCACAATCAGCGTATCAACAGCGCGCTCTGTCACAACGGTTCCCAGTGCCTTGCTGAACGATACCCCGTCGTAATGCTTCAGCACGGCGCATCGCGAGAATTCTCCGATACGCGGAATCAGCAGACTGGCTGCATAAGAGATGAATACGGCATGTATGCAGGTAGCACTTCGTGCTCGGATCTTTTTGTCGGAAGAGGACTGTTTCACTGAATTAGGCGACAGGTCGTCAATAGGATCGAGTGTCTGTTTCCAGCGCCAGCCACGAAACATCTGGGCGAGAATGCCAAAGGGAAAAGAGAGAAGCATCCACGTCCAGTCCATCTCTTCTGTCAGTACATGCTCAAGGCGAGAGAAATCCTCTCCCCTATACATCCAATAAAGGATAGCCCCACCCAATAGGATAGGAAAAATGATCTTGGCCGTATTTGTCAGGAGCGTTTTCATTTCCATGGGTGCAAAGGTAGTGCAAATCGAGCGAAATGCAAAATAAATCGGGATTTATTTTCATTTCCGAGATGCAGCCTATCTTCGAGCGAAGCTCAAAGTACGAATAAGTGAGAAGAAAATCAAAAGAATTTTGAGTTTTCTCGAACGTGAGTACCTTCGAGCGTCAGCTCAAAGGTAGTGCAAATCGAGCGAAAAACCAAATCATCCACTTGATACATATCAATGAAATCCCATGTTTTTGCTCATTTTGTCCAAAATTTTTGCCTGTGCGCGCAAACAATGTTAATTTTGCATCGTCAAAAAGAACATTAGGATAACAAAAGTAATAGACTATGACTTTATTATTTATGATAACATTAGTTGTTGCAGTATGCGCTACAGAGGCATTCAGAATCAACAACGACATGAATTTGGGAGTTAAGTAAAATTGACTTGAAAGAACAAAGAAAGCATCATAAGAAAGCGGGCAAGATGAAGGTCTTGGCCGCTTTTTTCGTTTTTTGCTTTTCTGTCTGAAAAAAAATGTGTACCTTTGTCCGCATGAAGCAAGTAAGACCGAAGAAAAATCTGGGTCAGCATTTTCTGACTGATCTGAATATCGCCAAGCAGATTGCCGATACAGTTGACGCCTGCCCCGATCTTCCAGTCCTGGAAGTAGGACCAGGTATGGGTGTAATGACCCAGTTTCTCGTAGAGAAGCCTCGCCCCTTCAAGGTGGTTGAGATCGATCGTGAGTCTGTGGCGTATCTGCAGGAGCACTTTCCTCGCCTATATAATAATATAATAGGTGGCGATTTCCTCCGCATGGATCTCAAGGAGGTGTTCGATGGACAGCAGTTTGTCCTGACGGGCAACTATCCCTACGATATCTCCTCGCAGATTTTCTTCAAGATGCTTGATAATAAGGATCTGATACCCTGCTGTACAGGCATGATCCAGCACGAGGTGGCTGTACGCATGGCCTCTCAGCCAGGCAACAAGCAGTATGGCATTCTCTCCGTACTGATTCAGGCGTGGTATCATGTCGAGTATCTCTTCACCGTAGAGCCAGGTGTCTTTAATCCGCCTCCCAAGGTTCAGAGTGCCGTCATTCGTATGACGCGCAACGAGGTGACTGATCTTGGATGCGACGAACAGTTGTTCAAGCGCGTGGTGAAGACCGTGTTCAATCAGCGCCGGAAGATGCTGCGCGTCTCCTTGAGGCAGATCTTTAATGGCGAACATCCTGCCTCTCCCCTTTTCTTCGAGGATGAGATGATGACACGCCGCCCAGAACAGCTCTCCATACCCGAGTTTGTGGCACTGACGAATAAGGTGGAAAAAGAGCTGTTTGCGAGCACAATTTGATTGTGTTCGCACACAACAGATTGATATACATCAAAAGAAAGCCTTATTTTTATTAAAAAAAGTAGTAATCCTTTGTGGGTTACAAAAATCGTCGTACCTTTGCATCGTCAAAAGACAAAAAGATCTTCAATAGAAGAAAACAATACAGAGGTATTAGTTTGGTAAAAGATTGAATTTTTAGGTTTTAGTTAGAGTTAATAGTTAGTTAGGATTTAGGTTTTAGGTTTATTATTATTGATTGGCAATAGGTATTCTAAGGTGTTAGAACAAAAAGAATTGCTAGTAAGGATAACAGACGCAGTGGTGACACTCCGTTTTTTTACAAGAATAAAGGTTTTTAGTTATTCATAGATTGTTGGCGCCGCCCTTGAGTCGTTGATGACCCTTGAGCGGCTTTTTTGTGTCTATATGCGTCGAAGACCCCAATCCCTACTTGCGTTTGGCAGGGCGTTTGGCGCCTTTCTTCTGAGGTGCCTTCTTCGCTGGTTTAGGCTGAGGCAGATCCTTTGTCACAGTAGCCTTCAGGATACGGATATCCTCCAGCGGACGATCATTCTTGTCTGTCTTCACCGCCTGAATCTTCTCTACGACATCCATACCCTCAACCACTTCGCCAAACACGGTATACTGTCCGTCGAGATGAGGCGTACCTCCAACGGTCTTATACACCTCGACCATCTCTGGTGTCAGTTTCACTTGTCCTTGTGTGGCGGAGTCGAGCTTCTCCTGCACCTTTGCCAGCAGGCGATCATCCTGATACACCTTGCCCCACACGATATAGAACTGGCAGGCTGACGAGCGACGCTCAGGATTCACCTTGTCACCCTCGCGAGCCATGGCCACAACGCCTCGACGGTGGAAGATCTGAGGCAGGCGGAACTCTGCTTCGGTGGTATAGTCGAAGTCGCCACTTCCCAGCAGCTGTCCTGGTTTGGCGTGTTTACTATTCGTATCACCACTCTGGATCATGAAATTCTTGATGACACGATGGATGAGCAGCGAGTCGTAGATGCCCATCTTCGTGATTTTCAGGAAGTTGTCACGCGTATGCGGTGTCTCGTCATAAAGGGCGATACGAATGTTACCAGCCGTTGTCTCGAAGAGCACTTCCGTATTCTTGGTCTGCGCCCAAGAAGTGAAAAGAGAGAAGTGAAAGGTGAAAAGTATCACCACTACTCTCAAAGCTTTATTCCAAATTCTTTCCATATATCATAAATTTAATACCTTCACTCCTCACTCCACGCTCCTCACCTTCATCTTCTCTGCCCAGCCACCTTTGAAGAGACGAGCCAGGAACATCGTACCTCTGAAGACCAACTCGATAGCCATCGCAGTCCACACACCCTTCAAGCCATACTTGGGAGCGAGCGAGGCAGCCAAAGTCAGACGAACAGCCCACATCGAGGCAAGACTCATGATGGCAGGAATCAGCGTGTCGCCAGCTCCGATGAAGACACCATTGGCCACGATAGACGCTGCGAACATCGGCTCTGCCCAAGCCTCGATGCGAAGCACCTCCGTACCTTGCGCGATCACCTCTTCTACAGGCGACATGATAGCCATCAGCTCTGGAGCGAAGATCCACATCAGCACACCCATCAGCGTCATCACCGTAATGCCCAGACCTACAGACATATAGGCAAACGAACGAGTGAGCTGTTTCTGGCCTGCGCCAATCCCCTGCCCTACAAGCGTGGTGGCTGCCTCGGCGATGCCATAGCCAGGCATATAGCAGAGACTCTCCACCGTGATTGCCAGCGAGTGGGCAGCGATGGCGATAGTACCAATAGGCGCCACAATCAGCGTGCTCACCACCTGGGCACCACCCATCAACAGATGCTGCAGTCCCATAGGTGCTCCAATCTTAAAGGCTGTGCTGACGGTATCTGACTGAGGCTTGAAGGAGCCTGGGCGCCCCACCAGCGAGAGCATTTTCGAGCGGAAAATCAGGAAGTAGAGCATCAGACAGGCCGTTATCAGAATGGCAACACCCGTTCCGATGGCTGCTCCAACGACTTTCAAGTCGAGCACATATATAAATAGGTAGTTGAACACGACATCCATCACGCACATGCCGATATTCAGGACAGAGGGAATCTTCATGTTGCCGGAACATTTCAGCATCGAACCAGCCAGACCTTCCATTTGGAAGAAGATGCCGCAAACACCAAAGATGCCGAAATAGAGCGAGGCATCACGAGCAATCTCAGCGGATCCGCCCAGCCAATACGGCAGGAATGGCGCAATGCCGAGGGCTATCACCGAGGTGATCAGACTCCAGATGAGACAGCAGACGATCGACTGGCGCAACACTCTGCGGGCAGCCTCAAAGTCGTTGGCTCCGATACAATGGGCCACCTGCACGGAGAATCCCATGTTCGCGGCAGAAGCCAGACCTCCCATCAGCCACCCAGTGGTCTCCACCAGTCCGATGGCCGCAGAAGCCTTTGCCCCCAGATGTCCCACCATCGAAGCATCGATGAAGAACATCACGGTAGCAGAGATCTGCGCCAGAATGCTGGGTATACTCAACTGTGTGATGAGTGCCAACTTCTCGCGAGAGGTCATCGTGCGCCCTTCCCTGATATAGGAGAGCAGCAGTTCGCTGTTCTTCACCTTTTTCATCTTCTATGTCAGTTTTTGCTGGACATCCGCCTGCAAAGGTACGAATAAGTGAGTGAAATTCCAAATTTATTTGAGAATTTCCGAACGAGAGTACCTTCGAGCGAAGCTCAATGATAGTGCAAATCGAGCGAAATGCAAAATAAATCCCGATTTATTTTCATTTCCGAGATGCAGCCTATCTTCGAGCAAAGCTCAAAGGTACGAATAAGTGAGAAGCCCCCCATACACATGCGAGGCCATCGCCTTATCTTCACTTGTACTTTTTTGCCCTGCAAACTAGTACTTTCTTGGCATGAAAAACAGCACCTTTAACCTTTTTAATTAAAAGCATTATGAACAAAAAGCTATTTTCATGGAAAGCTCTTGCAGGCTTAGCTCTGCTCGTAGCCATGGGTATGACTTCATGTAAGAACACTACTGAGGTCGATCCTAACGATCCGTACAACACTCAGAAACCAACAAAGCCCTCTAGCTCACTGGATGGAGATTTTGATTGGGAAGTGACTGTTACTAAGACTTCTGATTTCGCTGATCAGTGGAAGAGCGTAGCATCGAAGGTACAGAAGGCCGTTGCTGAGGTTGACCAGATTGACATTAAGATCAACTGCGGTGCTTATGCACTTGATGGTAAGACTCTCTCACTTCCTGCTATTTGGAAGAACAATGAGGGTAAGATTGTTAACGTTGTATTCTCTGGCTCTTTCAAGAGCAAGACTGACGCCAATGGTAATGAACTGGCTCTGGACGTAAATACTGACAATGTTGCTGGTGCAGAGGTTAACATTTACCTCCCCACTGACGAGTTCGATTTCAATCTGGCCGCTACAAAGGTTAAGCCTACTCTCTATGGTGAGAGTACAACTATTGACTTGTTCAGTGCTCTGGCAAATAGCAACAAGAAGAACGCTCTGACCGTCGGTGATGGTGTAAAGGTTAATGTTATTACAATGTCTGGTGCATTGGCTGGTACAGATAACGTTGAGGCTTTGCTGGTTAATGGTGACATCGAGCTCAAAGAGGGCAAGGGTGCTCAGGTAGGTAATCAGGAGGTCTATGTAAAGAGTCTGGTTGTTGCCGCTAATGCTACGGTTAAAGGTGCTGACAAGGCTGCTCTCGAGAATGTTACCGTTGCTGAGGGTACAACTCTTACTCTGGGTAGCGCAAAGTCTGAGATTGAGTCTATCGTAGGTCTTGGTACAGCAAAGAAGCCTACAAAGGTTGTTATGGCTGGTGATGTAGACGACTTCTCTAAGATTGGGGCTATTGCAAATGTTATTCTGAGCGGAAATAAAATTGATCCTGTTTATAGCAATGTGTATCCTACCAATATTGATGACATGAGTATCTTTACGAATGTAGCATTTAATATGGATGTTAATATCTCTGAAGGTGCTTCTGAAACAGAGTTTGATGGTAATGTTAATCTTTTGGTAGATGATGATGCTGATATCACATTCACAGATGTTGATTTTGGAAAGAAGGCCTCACTGTTTATTTCAGGATTAGATGAAGTGAAGGGAAAGAAGACTGTTGTTAACATGCTCCAGTGGATGAAGACTAGTTCTAAGTATGCTGTGGTTAAAGATGCCGATGAGGACAATTTAACTGCTGCAAATGCTGCTAAAGATGGTGTTGAAATCGTTCAGGCTCTTACTAGTGATTGGGATGAACTGATTGATGGTAAAACCTATTATATCACATGGGATGGTTTGAAATTCCATCATGACTTGATTGAGGCTGCAGAAGATGATCTCAACGGGAATAAAGATAAGGGTATCACAGGCAAGAAGAAATTGTATGAAGATCTTGTAGCATCTAAAGGTATTGCTACTGCAAATGCATCAAAAGAATGTGCTGACTATCAGGCAGCTTGGGAGAAGCTTTATGGTATAGCAAAGAAGGTAACGAAGCAAAATGATAAGAAAGAGGATGTTGTAGTTTCTTTCACAGCTTATACGGATAAAGAAGTGATTAAAGGCTATGATGAGGATGGCAATAAGATTCCTGGTTCAAGATTAACGAGAGCAGGTTATTACAGATTCTACCAGGAGCAATACGATTTTGTAAAGGATGCAAATGGTAAGATTGATGGTGCTGATTGGTTCACAATTTGCTTCCAGAATGTTGGCACTGATACAGTTGAGCCAGAAGATGTTGTAATTACCTTCACAGATTGTACAGTAGCTGGCAAGGATCTCACAGTAGATAAGCTTAACGATCTTTTGAGTGGCTGGAATCCTGAGTTCAGTTCTGCAAAGGAAGCATGGTTCAAGGTAATTCTCGATGGCGAGGCTTTGACTTGGAAGAAGGCGGGTTCTGCGGCTGCGGGTACTACTACCTACATCCTTCAGTAATCAGAATTAGTAAATAACTAATTTATATAGATCATTGCGCTCCTGATTCATTCAGGGGCGCAATCTTCTTTTTTCTGCATTGCATGGCCCACCAGCTACCGCTAAGCGAGTCAGCTCTTTATAAATTAATTCAAGTTTCTCATTTGCTCAACTTCTTTGTAGTTAAGTAGTGAAGCCAAATGTTTGGAGGTTGGTGCAAGCTAAAGAGTAATGGCTTAACTACTGTCCGAAAGGACGAGGTATGTACCTCGCCACAGGTACCCGCAGGGCTCGAATAGACCGATTTTTTACTATTAATTCCAGAACTATTTACTATTAATTCTAAATAGTTCTACTATTAATTCCAGAAAGTTCTACTATTCATACAACTTTCAGAAGTAGTTGAGCAAATGCGAAACTTGAATAAAATAAACCTCTAAAGTTTGGAACTTTCGAAATAAAACCTTATCTTTGCAGCGAGAAATAAGAATTGAGGTTATGACAGCTATCATTATTGAACGTGAGACAAACAATTATTGGGAACTCATTAAGAACGTGAGTACTGAGGTTAAATTAGCCTTAATATCAAGGCTAAGTAATTCTATAATTAGTGAAGTTGCAGAGAATAAAGATGCTGCAAATCGTCTCATAGATGACATTTTGAGGAATGCTCCTAAAAACGCCTCTATTACAGAAGAAGATATCCTTCAGGAAATCAAATCTGTTCGAGTTTGATAGATTTGGGTTATGAGAATTGTTTTTGATAACAATATTTGGATTTCCTTTCTTATAGGGAAACGCCTTTCTGAACTGCGTTCTGTTTTTGGTAAAGCAGATATAACTATTTACTATTGCGATGAACTTGAGAAAGAATTTCTTGAAGTAGCAAATCGTCCTAAGATTAGTAAATATGTAGATGAAGCTCAAGTAGATAGAGTCCATCGATTGATGACAGATTTCTGCGTTCATGTATCTATTACTTCTAAAGGCTCAGTCTTAGAAAGAGATCCTAAAGACGAATACTTATTAGATCTTTCTGATTCTGTTAATGCAGATATTCTTGTATCAGGAGATAGTGATCTAACTGATCTGTGTGAGCATCATTGTACTAAGATTCTTAGTTTTAAAGATGCTATTGCTGTTTTTAACGAATACCTAAAAAGAAAGTCACACTAGTGGGGCGCATTTTTTATTTGTTGATACCAGGAAAGCAGGAAAATGGGAATTGTTAGGTTTTTGTTTTCTTCGATAATATAACTGTCACAATTGTCACAACTGCCACTTATTGAACAGCAAGTGTTTATTATTGCCCAATAAGATCCTCATGGTAAGAAATAAGTGCTCCAAAGTTTTCTGATAGATTTATAGTCTTTAAAGATGCTATTTTTAGGACAAACTAGATGAATTTTCACTATACAATTTCCTATAATAATTGTCGGTTGTTTTGATTTATAGTTTTCTGTCTTTTGGTGTAATTATTCCCACTTTTCTTGTATTAGCAAATAGAAATTGCACATAAGACGGTTACATGGTTACAGCTGTAACCGTAACAATTTATGTATTAAGGCTGGGAGGGGATTAAGGCACGCAGGGAAGAGGTTACAAAGAAACAGGGAGAAAGACCGTATCTATCCATCGTTTTCCTATACCCAAACAATTGTTTGCCTATACGCAAACGACCGTGCGCCTATACCCTATTTCAAGCGCTAAAAAAAACACGTGCCTACTACACCTCTGTTGTAAAGCTACTTAAAAAGATTGCGCCCCTGAATGAATCAGGAGCGCAATGATCTATATAAATTAGTTATTTACTAATTCTGATTACTTCAGGTAGTAACCGTCAGTCTTATTACCAGCCCACTGGAATGTCTCATCATCATATTCAACAGTGAAGAAGATTTCCTTCCAAGAAGCATAGCCATCATTGTCAACGTTAATCAGCTTGTTGAGCTTCTTAAGAGTGATATCAGCGTCACCAATTGTACAATCAGCATCGAAGCTTACTGTTACATCCTCAGGTGTTGTCGTAATTTCCTTTGCATAGAAAATCTCGAACCAGTCAGCATCACCAATCTTAGCATTGACAGCCGTCATGAACTTGTTAGCGTGTGTTCCTGCGAGACCAACCTTTGTCTGCTTCTTCTTGTTAGTTGGGTTAGCCTTGATAGCAACTCTATTAGCAAGAACTGTTGTAACCTTACCATCCTTGTCTAACCAGTTACCATTATCATCCTTCTTATAAATCTCATAATCATAGTCACCATTAACAACTGCGTAAGCATCAAGATAAGCCTGAAGTTTTGCAGATGGTACTTTCTTTCCTAATGTTGCCTCTGTTCCGTTAGCTGTTTCAAGACCATTAGCTTCAATCTCAGCTTCATATGCTTCCTTGGCAGCCTTAAGCTTCTTATTTGCATTTTCCAAGTCAGGGAATGTGAATTTACCATCCTTCATAACAAGACTGTCTTTAGACATTGCTGTTGTATATGCTTTAGCAGTATAAACATCCTGAACAATCTCAACATAGTCGGTGTTAGTGTCATAGAGGTTCTTCTCATCATCGAGTACAACATAGTTCTTTGCGGTCTTATCCCACTGGAACATTTCAACCGACTTCAACTTACTTGTTGTCTTTGTAGCACCGCTAACAGTCATTTCAGACTTGCTACCGAAATTAACATCAGCAAATGCAATCTCCTCAACATCATCACCAAACTTAACATTTACTTTCTGCAGGAACTCAGTGTTAGCAGCATTGGTATAGAGGTTTACAGGAATATCGAATACTACATTCTCGAAAATATCGAAGTCCTTAACGTTAGTTGCTGTAGCACCTGAAAGAATTACATTCTTAGCAGAACCAATCTTTGAGAAATCATCCTCATCACCAGCGAAGGCAACTTTACTTGGCTTCTTAGCTGTTCCAAGACCAATGATTGACTCAATCTCAGACTTCTTAGAGTCTAAAGTCAGAGTTACATTCTCAGGAATAGTAACCACCTCAAGAGCTGTCTCGTCAGCACCTTTAACTGAAGCATTACCTGTAAGAATCAGAGACTTAACATAAACAGCACCATTATCCTTGTTTCCTACCAAGGCACCCTTACCTTTCTCAAGTTCCTCAGCACCGGAGATTAACTTGGCAAGGATATTGTCTGCTGATCCAACAAGAGCACCGTCCATTGAGATACCGCTAACGATAACCTCATCGTCGATAGTGAGAGCATTCTTCTTAACTGCATCTGCTTTTGCATAAAGAGTCTTCAGAGTGGTAGCACCTAAACTGTCAGCATACATCGCTGTCTTAGTACCTCTTGCATCAATTTCCATCTTGAATTCATCTGAAGGCAGGAATACATTGACATCAGCACCAGCCAAATTACCTAAGGAAACATTGAGAGTCTGCTCAACATCCTTAACGGTCTTGCTCTTGAAAGAGCCAGAGAGTACCAAATTGATAGTCTTACCTGCAGCCTTTCCGTTGAATGGATCGGGAATAGCAAGCTTTCCACCATCCAAAGCATAGTTGCCACAATTAATCTTAATGTTAGCCACATCTTCCTCAGCAAGAGCCTTTATAACGTCAGCAGAAACACTCTTCCACTGTGCTGCAAGGTCAGATGTCTTAGTGATTGAAACTTCCCAATCAAAGTCGCCATCAATCTTGCTAGAAGGTTTAGCTGGCTTCGTTGTGTTGTACGGATCATTAGGATCGACCTCAGTAGTGTTCTTACATGAAGTCATACCCATGGCTACAAGCAGAGCTAAGCCTGCAAGAGCTTTCCATGAAAATAGCTTTTTGTTCATAATGCTTT
>JAEEGJ010011947.1_pt1 | contig 21743 bp, 15 predicted proteins | sample 8958761 | NCBI WGS metagenome assembly JAEEGJ01 (sample SAMN16246546, study PRJNA631951) | gut metagenome | biome: gut microbiome; feature: rumen; material: RS-attached | host: Bos | place: Iran: Karaj | collected 2018-10
ATATGGGGAAGATGGCGCGACGCTTACTGTAACAGGAGGCAAATACGGTGCAGGCATCGGTGGTGCCGGGTATAGCAGTGGCAATCAAAGCAATCCTGTGCCCGGGACAATCAACATTTACTCGGGAACGATTACAGCGCGCGGTGGAGACAGAGGAGCCGGCATAGGTTCCGGCTACAAGCAGAGCGGAGGTGTAATAAATATCTATGGTGGTAATATCACGGCAATAGGTACAGGCTGGGGAGCAGGCATAGGCTCCGGCTATACCACAAACGGCGTAGCGGTTGAAGGCAAACGCGTTGGTGATTATACCGGAGGCACAATCACTATTCAAGGCGGCAGAATAAGGGCTGCTGCAGACAGTAGTATAAATTTTGGCAGCATGGATTATTATGATTCCGATACCTTTAACGGAACTGATAACGCATTTGCCGCAGGTATAGGCGGTGGATATGGATCTACATCGGGGAATATTACTATAAGCGGCGATGCTGATGTAATCGCTGTGGGTAGCTGCCTTGGTGCCGGAATAGGTTCGGGCCGTGGAACGACTGCAGAAAACAATTATAACGGGTCATGCGTGCCTTGCAATATTACTATAAGGGATAATGCAAATGTAGTGGCACTTGCGGGGAAAGATATCAGAAGCGGTCAGCCGCCTGCAGGCGGCGCCGGAATTGGTAGCGGTTTCGGTTTTGGTCTTACTACAGATGCACCGGGAGCAATAGGCGATATAACAATTACAGGCGCTGCAACTGTATTTGCTCATGCGGGTGGAATCTATGCAGACGGTATCGGATCGTCCCTGCCTGTAGGTACAGTTAACTCACAAATGCAGAGTTATTACGAAAATCGTGCCACGGCAAATATTGAATATGGGCCTTATGTTGATGTGAGAGCCTTTATGGAGGGCGTAGAGGTATTCACAACCAGACATGTTGTAAATGCTGTGAACGGACAGGTAGACGGCAGCATTTACCGCATAAACGGTGACACAGTAACAGTAAGTGCGATTGTTCCTGCCGGAAAGACCTTTGAGGGCTGGCAGAGCGATGAAGTTACCTTTGCGGATGCGTCTTCAGCGATTACAACCTTTACGATGGCGGGTAACGATGTAACCGTTTCTGCAATATTGAATAATGCTTCATCGGGTCGCAGCCGCCGCGAAGTAAAGGAGCCGGCAGAGATAACTACGTCGGAAGCCGTTGAAGCTGTCATAAGCTTTGGCGACATTGGTGGTAACGAGTGGTTCGCCGAATCGGTATTTTGGGTGGCAAAGCGTGGCATTATGACGGGAACCGGCGACGGTAAGTTTATGCCTAACCTTCTTGCAAACCGCGCGCAGATTGCGCAGCTGCTCTACAATATGGACGGAGCAAAGCAGGTTGGCAGCTTGGCATCCTTTAGGGATGTGCGTTCCGGCGACTGGTATGCGAAGAGCGTATCCTGGCTGATTGAATCGGCAATAGCTCAGGGCATGGGCGAAAGCTTCGGGGCACTTGAGAATGTGTCGCGTGAGCAGCTTGCCGTAATGCTGTACAATTACGCAAAGCTAAAGGGTTATGATGTCTCACTTTCGAGCAGCATCGATTCCTTTGAAGACAGCGCATCCGTTTCGCCTTGGGCAAAGGATGCTGTGTCGTGGGCAGTTGAAAGTGGGATTATAGCAGGTACTTCCTATGGCTACGGCAGTCCGGTTCTCGATCCTCAGGGCAGCGCAACCCGCGCCCAGATAGCGGTAATGATAGAGAGATTTTGCGAAAAAGTCGTTAAATAATGTCGTTAAATAATAAAAAGTAAAGGGTAAAACAACAGGCAATCGGCTTCGGTCGATTGCCTGTTTTAACGAGTGCCCCGTATTTTAATGTCTATATTTTATCCCCTTTTGATTCTATTACTAAGTCGATATCGCCTGTGTCCGTGATGATTTCGCATCTGCCGCCGGTTATGGTCTTTGGCACACTGATGCTGCCTGTATCAGAGCTTGCCAGAAAGACCTTGTCTGAGAAGAACATGCCGGTGACGGAGCCTGTGTCGGTCTTGGCGTAGATTTCTGCTGCATCGCAGCCGTTGAACCAGATGTCACCTGTCTGGCGCTTCAGATCAAATCTGCCGCTTGCGACAGCATTTGTCATAATCAGGCTTCCTGTGTCGCCGCTTGATGTGAAGTTTTCACAGGTCACATCCTTTAGCGTAACCTTGCCGGTATCACTGGTAATCTCGAGATTGCCGCTGCAAGCTGTGGAGGCTACCGCGATATCGCCGATATCCGTAGTGAGCTTGATTGCGCTTGCCGATAAATCGTTTACCGAAATCTCGCCTGCATCGGTTTCGATGGAAAGCATTCCCGAAACATCGGCCGAGCAGTATACGCTGCCGAGGTCGACATTAACATCGACGCTTGAGAAGGTGAAGCCATCGGAGATTACCACATCACCCGAATCGGTTTCGAGCGTCAGGCTTGAGTAGGTGTCCTTTGGCAGGTGGAGTGTGATTTTAGGCTTTTCCGTAATGAGGCCGATATTAAAGCTACGGTTCCTCTGCTGCGTGATTACCAGTGCCGCGCCGTTTACCTCAACATTGTAAGGCTCGTCTTTGCTCTCGCGGCATTCGATGAGGCACTCGCCCGTTTCCGAAGGAAGGATTTCTACCTTTGCGGAATCAATAGTTATATTTATATTTTGGAAATCTTCGGTCAGGCTGTACTCGTTTGTCTGAAAGTTGCCGGAGCTTAGTCTGGCAGGGTCGAAGTCGAGCGCAGCGAATGAAATGCCGCATGTAATCAGACCTACTACTGTGAGTACGGCAGCGACTATTATAAGTGTTTTGGATTTATTCATTGGCTGGTTCCTCCTTTCCCACAAATGCTCGCTTTACTCCGAGCGCCATGTTTTTCGTGAGCTTTAATATTCCCTTTGCTATGCAGAAGCATGCAAAGAACATCAGAATAGCGAGGCCTGCGCAGGTGATTCCCATGCCGAGGCAGAATACTGCGCTTGCGATATTGCCGGCCTTCAGGATGAAGAACAGGCCCGGTATGCTGCAAAGAGCGGTGATTGCAAAGGCAAAATCAATTGCGTAAACAACGATTACCGTAGTCCACAGCAGAATATAAACAGCCAGCATGAGTGCTATCCCTGCAACTGCAAGCGACAGCCAAATCGGTGAACCGAGGACTATCAGAGCCACTTCCCAGCCCTTTAAGCTTCTCTTTGGTTTTACCTTGTTCTTTACGATTTTTGTGAGCGGAATATCCGCTGTAATCTGATCTGCGATTTCATCAACCGTGCCGATTCCCGCAATGGCTTCGTCTTCAGACAGGCCGTCCTCGACGCGGTCGTCTATCATTTCGCTGTAAAAGCTCAGACGCTCCTCTATTTCATTTTGAGGAAATCCGGCGAGCTTTTCGCGAAGCTCTTTTATGAATAATTCCTTAGTCATTGTCAGTATCCTCCCTGTGATTTGTGTTTGATGGGGCAGAGGTGTCTATATTTGCTGCAGTGTTTGCACTGTCGGTGCGATTACTGTTTGGTGTGCCGGTTGGTGCGCCGGTGGTGCCTGCGCTTGCTGAGTTAATAAACTGATAGATTGAGAGAATTTCCTGCCAGTCGTCCCTGAACTCATCTATTCTGTTAATCCCCTGCTGTGTGATATGATAGTACTTTCTGAGCCGCCCCTCATGTTCGACCGATCTGACGGTCAGCATATTTGCTGTTTCGAGACGTTTCAGAATCGTGTATAGAGTGGATTCGGACAATTCCAGATATGGCTTCATATCCTTTATTATCCGATAGCCGTATGAATCCTCGTTTCGGATTGCGGCCAGCACGCATACGTCGAGTAGCCCGCGTTTTAATTGAATGTCCATCTTATACCTCCTTTCGACGAGTACATCGTAACACGAAGTATAACGCATTGTCAAGTATGAAATTTATCTTTTTTTTATTTACAAAAAATAAATTATATGGTAAAATATGGAATAATAATCAGAAAAACCATCGCAATTCCGGGTCAAACCACCCGGATTCAGGCCACTTTGAACCAAAGCAGTTGCCTCCAAAATGCAAAATCGCATTTGGAGTCAACCAAACCGCCGCCACCCGGCGTCAAACCACCCGGATTCAGGCCAATTTGCACTAAAACAGTTGCCTCCAAAATGCAAAAGCGCATTTGGAGGCAACCAAACCGCCGCTACCCGGTGTCAAACCACCCGGATTCAGGCCATTTTGCACCAAAACGGTTGCCTCCAAAATGCGAAACCGCATTTGGAGTCAACCAAATCGCCGCCACCCGGCGTCAAACCACCCGGATTCAGGTTAATTTGCGCCAAAACAGTTGCCTCCAAAATGCAAAATCGCATTTGGAGGCAACCAAACACATTATTTACTGGAGAAAAGGAGAAAAGGGATAATGAGAAAGACTGAGATTATTAAAGAATTAAGCGGGCGAGCCGCATTGCTAAAAAAGGAAATTAAAAAAGCTGAAAAAGCCAGCGCCTCCTTTCCTGAGGGCAGACTCCGCGTATCCCATAACGGAAAAAAAGAGCGCTTTTACAAAGTCGATGAAAACAAAGATGAAAGCAAAGACGAAAGCAATGACGAAAACAAAGATGAAAGCAAAAGTAAAAAAGATAAATTCGGCGTTTACATCCCTGCTGCTGAAAAGAAGCTTGTTGCCGAGTTAGCTCAAAAGGATTACAACCGCGAGTTCCTAAGACTTGCTACAAAAGAATTAAAAGGCATAGAAAAAAGCATTCGGGCGCTTTCAGCGCCCGGTGCCGACGATGCCTATCAAAAGGCATCTACGACCAGGAAAGAATTAATCATGCCATACATCATAACGGACGAAATGTTTGTAAAGGGATGGCTGGATAATAAACCCGGCGAAAGCGGATTAATGCCCGAAGGCAGAGTATACGATACCCGCAGAGGTGAAAAGGTCAGATCAAAATCAGAATCCATCATAGCAGATATCCTTTATGATTTAGGGATTCCATACCACTATGAAAAGCCACTATGCCTAAAAAGCGGCCGCATCCGTTATCCTGATTTTACTCTTTTGGATATCCCATTACGCAAGGAAATCTATTTTGAACATTTCGGAAAACTGGAAGAATGGGATTACGCTTGTGACGCAATGGCCAAAATCGAAGAGTATAAACAAAACGGAATCTTTCTCGGAAAGAACCTGATCTTTACATACGAAACATCCAATTATCCGCTAAGCGCAAACGCAACCCGCGAGATGCTTCAGGCAGTTTTCTTTTAGCAAGGAAAGACTTACCGCATCAGGAAGGCATTTTTGCAGACCACACAACTTTTGTAGTACGCCACAACTTTTGTAGTACGCTACAACTTTTGAAAAACGTCACAACTTTTTCCCTTGAAAACCTCCGCCAAACCATATATAATTATATGGTTAAGACAATTATAAATACCGCAGGCACACTTTGCTGCAGGCACACTTTGCTACAGGCAAACCCTGCTACAGGCACACTCGCCGTGCGGCATTAAACGAATGGAGATAAATAAATGGCTTTTACAGAAATAGGTATTGACCTTGGAACAGCGAATGTGCTGGTCTACATAAAGGGAAAGGGCGTAGTGCTCAACGAGCCGAGCGTAGTAGCTGTAAACAAAGATACAAACGAAATCCTTGCTGTGGGCGAGGAAGCTCGCCAGATGCTCGGGCGTACGCCTGCTAACATCGTAGCAATCAGACCGCTTAGAGATGGCGTTATTTCGGATTACGATATTACAGAGCGCATGCTGAAATACTTTATCCGTAAATCCTGCGGCGGCGGCAGATTCTTCAAACCGAGAATCATGATCTGTATTCCGAGCTGCGTTACCGAAGTTGAAAAGCGTGCGGTACGCGAATCGGCAGAGCAGGCAGGCGGCAAGGCTGTTTTCCTGATGGAAGAGCCTCTCGCTGCAGCAATCGGTGCAGGTCTCGACATTGCCAGACCTGACGGCTGCATGGTAATAGACATCGGCGGCGGTACTACAGACATCGCCGTAATCGCGCTTGGCGGCATCGTAACCTCCGCTTCCGTAAAGGTAGCCGGCGACAAGTTCGACGACGCAATCGTAAAATATATGAAGAACGAGCACAAGCTCTACATTGGTGAGCGCACAGCCGAGGAAATGAAAAAGAGCATCGGCACAGCTTATCCGCGCGAGGAAATGATGGTTCAGGAATGCCGCGGCAGAGACGCCGTAACCGGACTTCCAAAGAACATCGAAATCACCTCAAAGGAAATGCTCGAAGCACTCGAAGAACCGCTTTCGACAATCTGCGATGCAGTTCACAGCGTGCTTGAGGAGACACCACCTGAGCTCGCTGCCGACATCAGCAACAAGGGCATCGTAATCACAGGCGGCGGTGCACTTCTTAACGGCATTGACAAGCGCATCGAAGAGAGAACCGGCATAAAGGTTACCATCGCAGAGGATCCTACCAGCTGCGTAGCGGTCGGCACCGGCAAGGCTCTCGACAACCTCGACATGTTCGAGAACTCTGCAATGAACAGACGCAGACCTTACATCTAGATTTTTCGGGCTGTACAAAAAAGCAGCCCATTTTTTACGCGCCGGGACAGGCACAAGTTTTTTGCGGCACACTGGCACACAGTCAAGCGGGTAACGCCGGGGCATCACCACGCCGGCACACCGCTACGCAGACACACCGGGGCATCACCACGCCGGCATATAGCTACGCAGACACGCCTTGGCATCACCACGCCTGCACATTGGCAAGACAGGAGAAACACATGAAACTGGAACTTATAGCAACAGCAACCTTCGGACTCGAGGCAATAGTAAAGAGGGAAATCGAAGCTCTCGGCTACAAAATCCTTCAATCCGAGGACGCAAAAATCACATACATGGGAGATGAGCGCGCAATCGTTCGGAGCAATCTTTGGCTTCGCTGTGCGGACAGAGTACTCATAAAGATGGGCGAGTTCAAAGCGCTCGAGTTTGAAGACCTGTTTCAGCAGACAAAGGCTCTGCCCTGGGAGGAATGGATTGTGCCGGACGGAAAGTTCATCATAACAGGGTCTTCTGTAAAGTCCAAACTTTTCAGCGTGCCTGCCTGCCAGAGCGTAGTGGAAAAAGCAATAATTTCGAGACTTTCCGAAAGCTATGGCATAGAGGAGTTCCCAAAGACGGGCGCAGAATACAAAGTAAAGGTGACTCTCTTGAAAGACCGTGCGACGCTGACTCTCGACACAACAGGCCCCGGACTTCACAAAAGAGGATACCGCGTGCAGATGACAGCTGCGCCGATAAAGGAAACTCTGGCTGCCGCAATGGTCAGCTTGTCGTTTTGGAAGGCAGGCAGGCTTTTGGTGGACCCTTGCTGCGGCTCGGGAACCATTCTGATTGAAGCGGCGATGATAGGCAGAAACATCGCGCCCGGCATCAGTCGCAGCTTCGTGTCCGAGGACTGGGAAGCGATTCCGGCGGAGCTTTGGAAGGAAGAGAGAAAGGCCGCTTTTCAGGCAATAGATAGCGATGCTGAGCTTGAAATATACGGCTATGATATAGACGAGAGGGCTATCGAGGCTGCACGCGAAAATGCAATTGAGGCGGGCGTTGATGACTGCATCGCCTTTAGGCAGATGGATATGCAAAAGCTTGAAAGCGGCGGCAGAGAAGGCGGCATAATCGTAACAAATCCGCCTTACGGCGAGCGCATCGGCGAAGAAAAGGAAATCGCAAAAATCTACGCAAAGTACGGCAGCTTCTTTAAAGAAAACCCGACCTGGTCGCTCTTCATGATAACCACCGACAAGCAGGCCGAAGAAAAGACGCTCGGCAGACCTGCCGACAGGCGCAGAAAGCTCTACAACGGCAGGCTAGAAGCGTGCTACTATCAGTTCCACGGGCAGAGACCGCCAAAGGACCCCGCAAAGGACCGAACACAAACACCACCCAAAACCCCACCAAAAACCCCAAAAGAAGACTAACCAATGGACATCAATATCAAGCATGAACTCAAAACTCCATACTATGCGCAGATTGCGGCGCAGATTCGTGCGCGCATAATAACAAACGACCTGCCGGACGGAGCTGTGCTGCCATCGGAGAGAATGATGGCGGCCAGGCTTGGCGTGCATAGAAACACTGTAATCAGGGCTTACAAGGAGCTGCAGGCTGCGGGGCTGATTGAGCCACGGCAGGGCATGGGCTATGTGGTGACGCTTGCGCGCGGTAGGGCAGATGAGTCAAAGCGCGGCAGAGTCAACTGGCAGCAGCTTATAAAAGAGGAGTATCTGAATGCCGAGACGACGTTTGACGACCTGTTTTCGCAGTCATATTCGGATGATATCATCAGCTTTGCGGCGGGCATGCCGGAGCAGGGAGTGTACTCGTCGGGAGATCTGATGCGGGCACTTGAATCAGCCATGGAGCAGGGCAAGCGCGGGCAGTACTACTTCACGCCTTATCAGGGGAGCCTCGAGCTTCGCAAGGAGCTTGCGGCGCTTCTCAGGGAGCGCGGAATTATGGCAAACCCTTCGGAGATTCAGATTTTCTTTGAGCTTAATCAGGCGCTCGACTTTCTGACATCGCTGCTGCTAAAGCCGGGTGATACGGTGCTTACCGAGGAACCGATTTCGCCGGATGTGCACAGAACCTTTGATATGGCGGGAGTAAAGCAGATTACCGTGCCAATGGATCGAAACGGCATGTTTTGCGACAACCTTGACACCCTGATAGAAAAGTACGAGCCAAAGCTGATCTACATAAACAGCAGCTTTCACGATCCGACCGGGACGGTGCTTTCGTTTGAGCGCCGCAGAAAGCTGATTGAAATCAGCAGGCAGTACCGCATCCCGATTATCGAGGACGATGCGGCATCGCTTCTCGACTATGACGGTCTGGGGACGCCGCCGCTCAAATCGATGGACAGGCTCGGCAATGTAATCTACATCTATTCGTTCGAGCTGACGTTTATTCCGGGGCTTAACATCACATTTGTCCTGGCGGAAAAGGAAATAGTTCAGGCGCTGAGCTATCTCGTTTCGCTGCGGCTGATGAAGCTGGAGGCGATTCCGCAAAAAATCCTTGAGACGTTCCTTCGCGATGGCACATATTACGGCGTGCTTGAAAAGATGAGGGCCGACTACGCGGCAAAGCGCGACCTGATGTACCGCATGATCGAGCAAGCCGGCATCGACGGATTATACGCAAGAAAGCCGGAGGGCGGCGTGTACATCTGGTGCCACATTCCCGACCACATCAGCATCGACAAGCTGGCAGCGCTTTCGACTGCTCACGGAGTGTCGTTCATTCCGGGGAATGTCTTTTACAGAGACGGCAGGCAGCCTGACAACTACATCAGACTGAACTACTCTTCGCCTACGGAGGATGAAATCTTCAGAGGTATGGAAATTCTGATTTCCACTGTGAGAGAGCTGATGTAATAATAGTCAGAATAAATTATAAACATTCTTTAGACTTACAAACGTTGAAATTTCAAGGTGCGCCAACTGGCACACAAACATTAACGCAAGCTGGTACTTTTACACGGTATCAGCTTGTTATATATTGAGGGTGACTGTGAATAACGCATATTGCGTTTCAAAAAGCTTATTATTTTTAATGTAAAAAGGAGATACAAAATGGCAGTTAATTTAAAGGGCAGAAGCTTACTTACACTTATGGATTTCACACCGGTTGAAATCAGATATTTACTCGACCTCGCTCACGATTTAAAGGCAAAGAAGAGAGCAGGCGTCCACAATGAAGTATTAAAGGGCAAGAACGTAGTTCTTCTGTTTGAAAAGACTTCCACCAGAACCAGATGCGCATTCGAGGTTGCTTGCCTCGACGAGGGTGCACACGTTACATTCCTCGACAGCGGTTCATCCCAGATGGGAAAGAAGGAATCTCTTGAAGATACAGCAAAGGTTCTCGGCAGATTCTATGACGGTATCGAATACAGAGGCTTCAAGCAGTCTGTAGTAGAAGACCTTGCAAAGTATGCAGGCGTACCTGTATGGAACGGTCTTACTGACGTTGACCACCCTACTCAGATCCTCGCTGACCTCCTCACTATCGAAGAGCACGTAGCAAAGCCTCTTAACAAGGTAAAGGTAGTATTCTGCGGCGACATCAGAAACAACATGTCCTATGCTTGGATGTACGGCTGCGCAAAGATGGGTATGCACTATGTAGCATACGGTCCAAAGGAACTTGCTGACCAGCTCGACAAGGAAAAGCTCGCAAAGGTTCAGGCTGTTGCAAAGGAAACAGGCGCAACTATCGAAGTATGCTCCGAGCCATCCTGCCTCAAGGGTGCAGACGTTCTCTACACTGACATTTGGGCATCCATGGGCGAAGAAGCTCAGATTCCTGAGAGAGTAAAGCTCCTCACACCTTACAAGGTAACAGAGGAAATGCTCCAGGCTACAGGCAATGACGATGTAATCTTCATGCACTGCCTGCCTTCATTCCATGACTTCAACACTACAATGGCTGCTACTCAGAAGGAAGCAGGCTATGACATCCGCGAAGTAACCGACGAAGTATTCTCTTCCAGACACTCCGTAGTATTCGACGAAGCTGAAAACAGAATGCACACTATCAAGGCTGTTATCGTAGCAACTATCGCATAATTGCCTGAATCAAAACCGCAATCCGTTATTATCAAGCAAAAAGGAGATATACTATGGCAAAAGGAATCCACAATTATTCCGAAATAGGAAAGCTTAATAAAGTTCTCCTTCATAGATTAGGCTCGGAGATTGAAGCTCTGACACCTGATAATTTTGAAAGACTACTTTTCGACGATATTCCGTTCCTGAAGGTAGCAAGACAGGAACACGACCGCTTTGCAGAGGTTCTCAGAGAAAACGGCGTAGAGGTTATCTACTATGTTGACGAGACTGCAAAGGCTCTTGCAGACGACAAGATTAAAAAGCAGTTCATACTCGATTTCATCGAGAGAAGCAATATTCACGCTGAAGGCTTAAAGGAATCCATGTTTGAATTCCTCTACAAGATGCCTGCAGACAAGCTCGTTGAAAAGGTTATCGCCGGAATTAAAAAGACTGACCTCGAGATCAGAAACATAACCTCTCTCGCAGATCTGGCTACATCCGACTATCCGTACTACACCGATCCAATGCCAAACCTCTATTTCACCAGAGACCCGGGCGCTTGCGTAGGTGACGGACTCAACGTACATCACATGAGTACAGCTGCACGCCGCAGAGAAGCATTACTGCTGCAGTACATGTACAGATACAACAAGGACTTCGCACCGGAAGGCACAAACCTCTGGTACGACTATGACAACGAGGAATCCATCGAGGGCGGCGACGTTCTCGTACTCTCAAAGGACATCGTTGCTATCGGCCTTTCTCAGAGAACTACCGCTATCGGTATCGAGAGATTCGCACGCAACATCCTCGGACAGTCTTCCTTCAAAAAGGTTCTCGTATTCGACATTCCAAAGAAGAGAGCTTTCATGCATCTTGATACCGTATTCACAATGGTTGATTACGACAAGTTCACCATTCACCCTGAAATCGAAGGACCACTCAGACTCTTCGAAATCACTCTCGGCAAGAACGGCGACCCTGTATTCTCGACTATTACGGACGAGCTCAAGAGCATTCTCGCAAAGGAACTCCACCTGCCTGCAGTAGATCTGATTCGCTGCGGCGGTACTGACCTGGTGGCTGCACAGAGAGAGCAGTGGAACGATGGTTCAAACACACTCTGCATCGCTCCGGGAACAGTAGTTACTTACGAGAGAAACTATGTAACTAACGATCTGTTAGACAAAAAGGGTATTAAGGTTCTGTCCATTCCGAGTGCAGAGCTTTCAAGAGGAAGAGGCGGCCCACGCTGCATGTCCTGCCCTGTTCACAGAGACGACCTCTAATTATATTATTGAAATAGGAGATTAATTAATATGTCACAGAAAATCGTAATCGCCCTCGGCGGTAACGCACTTCAGTCCGGCAAGGGTCCTGCTACTGCAGAGGCACAGCTGGAAGTAGTAAAGAAGACCTGCGAGCACATCGCAGAAGTAGCTGTTCGCGGCTTTGAAATCGGTCTCGTTCACGGAAACGGCCCACAGGTTGGCAGAATCCTCCTGGCAAGCGAAACAGCAAAGGATGTAACACCTGCAATGCCATTTGACGTTTGCGGCGCTATGTCCCAGGGCTACATCGGCTATCACCTGCAGCAGTGCCTCAAGTTCGCACTCAGAAAGCGCGGCAAGGACATTCCTGTTGCAACAATCGCAACTCAGCTCGTAGTTGACGCTGACGACCCGGGCTTCAAGAACCCAACAAAGCCAATCGGTCCTTTCTATACAGAAGAAGAAGCAAAGAAGCTCGTTGACGAAAAGGGCTATGCTGTAAAGGAAGACGCAGGCCGCGGCTGGAGAAGAGTAGTTGCTTCCCCAATTCCAAAGAGAGTAGTTGAAATCGATGCGGTTAAGACTCTCTGGCCTACAACCATCACAGTTTCCTGCGGTGGCGGCGGTATCCCTGTAATCGAAAAGGCTGACGGCTCCCTCGAAGGCGTAGCTGCAGTAATCGACAAGGACTTCGCAGCAGAGCTTTTGGCTGAGCAGGTTGAAGCAGACGTTCTCATGATCCTCACAGAGGTAGAGCAGGTTGCTATCAACTTCAACAAGCCTGATCAGAAGAACCTCGACCACATGACTTACGCAGAGGCTGAAAAGTACTCCGCAGAGGGTCAGTTTGCACCGGGCTCCATGCTTCCAAAGGTACAGGCGGCTATGAAGTTTGCAAAGGCAAACCCTGGCAAAAAGGCTATCATCACTTCCCTCGACAGAGCAATCGATGCTCTCGACGGAAAGACAGGTACAGTTATTACATTCGAATAAGATTCGCAAAGGCTAATTTGGGGACAGGCACCAAATTAGCCTTTTTTCCACTTTGGGGACAGGCACCAAATTAGCCTTTTTTCCAATTTGGTGCCTGTCCCCAAATTCGCCTTTGCGGGGAAGGCGGTTGATAGTATAATAATTACTATGAGTACACAAAGCCAAATGACAATTGATACAAAAAAGCGAAGCGTTGAGCTGCTGGCGCCGGTAGGCGGAATCGAGCACCTGCGAGCTGCCGTAGAGGCAGGCGCGGATGCGGTTTACCTCGGCGGAAAGCTCTTTAACGCGCGCATAAATGCGAATAACTTTGATGACGAAGAGATGCGCTATGCTGTGGACTATGCGCACCTGCGCGGTGTGAAGGTATTTGTTACCATGAACACATTGCTCCGTGATGAGGAGCTCGAGCCGGCGCTTTCCTATGCCAGGGAGCTTTATGAAATCGGCGTTGATGCGCTCATCGTGCAGGATCTGGGCCTTGCAGGGCTGCTACGCGAGACGATGCCCGATTTTCCACTTCACCTTTCAACGCAGGGTACGGTCTATGATGCGGACGGTGTGCGCGCGGCTGCGAAGCTCGGCTTTGAGCGTGTCGTGCTGGCGAGAGAGCTGACACTTTCCGAGATAGAGGCTTGCTGTAATGTAGTGAGACCGGGTGGAAAGAAGACCGAGATCGAGGTCTTTGTCCATGGAGCGCTTTGTGTGTGCTATTCGGGCCAGTGTAATATGAGCAGACTTGCGGGAGGCCGCAGTGGAAATCGGGGGCTCTGCGCGCAGCCGTGTAGGCTCGCCTACACGGGAAGCGGCGGCACAAGCCGCCACTTCCTGTCCCCAAAGGACAGCTGCGCGCTCGACCTGCTGGGTGCCCTGATTGAAGCCGGTGTAAAAAGCTTTAAGATTGAGGGGCGCATGAAGTCGCCCGAATACGTGGCAATAGTAACCGGCATCTACAGAAAGTATATAGATATGTACCTTTCCAAAGGCTTTGTAAAGGTAGAGGAAGCTGACCGCAGGGCGCTCCTTCAGGCATTTAACCGCGGAGGCTTCACGGACGGTTATCTTACCGGCAAGGTAGGTAGTGGCATGATGGCAATGGATGTGCCAAAGCATCAGGGCATATATATAGGAAAGGTAATCGGGACTGTAAAACGAGGCAGACAAACAGGCCTTGTTCGGATAGAGCTTGCAAAGGGCGCGCATCTGGGGCTTGGCGACGGTGTGGAAATCCATACAAAGGAGTTCTGCGGGAATGTAGTAACCTATATCGAGGGTCAGGAATCGCATAGTTTAAAAGATGTACGACTTGCGAAGGATGTAATTAATGCCAAGGAAGGCTACGCAGGACCTTGCACCCTGATAATCGGCGATATCGAGGGCGAGATTAAGGGTGGCGAAGAGATTTGGAAGCTTACTGACAAGGCACTTAATGAGTCAATGGAATCGCTTTACAAGGGCGGCAGGGACGGTAGTGACGTGGGGCAAAGAAGGCTTCCGATAGAGCTCGAAGCACACCTTCACGTAGGAAAGCCTGCAGAGTTTATAGCAGGAGCAGCACTTGCTTTGCCTTTCAAGGGAGATGAAATGCAGCCTTCGAGCGATATTACCTATGTGGGCAGCATAGAAACCTTTACCGATATAGTTCCCGAGAAACCGCTAAGGCGCGCAATGGACCACGGCAGAATCATTGAGCAGCTTTCAAAATGCGGAGATTTCCCTTTTGAGGTTGCAGATTTTGTTTTGGATGCGGACGAGGAGCTGGCGATTCCGGTTTCGTCATTAAACCGTATGCGCCGCTCTGCCATGGAAAAGCTTGCAGAGACAATAAAAGCGGCCTACAGGCGCGATGCCGAATCCGTAAGGAATGAACCTAATATAAACTATTATAGCAAGGATGGTACAGAATTCGACCGTAGAGAGTTCATCCACGCATACAGAGTAGCCCCGAACGGCAAATACGATTTTTCTAACACCATGATTATAGGTGGAAATACAGCTAACATGAGCAGCAACGATAAAATGCGTAGTGTAGAAACTCCGGAAAGTGAAGGTGGTTTAGAGAAAGAATCTGATAGATTACTATTGATCCCCGCTGAGGAGTTTACGGAGGAGCTCATCCAAAGGCGCGAGCTGACAGAACCTTCTGAGACCGGTAGCCCGGCTGTAAATACCGGCACCGCCGTCTATCTCTCACGTGTGTCTAAGGGGCGACTAAACGAATGGATCGACTCACATATCGAGGAGCTGCGGGAGGCTGCAGAGCTTACAAAGCAGCCGATATTTGTAGGCAACCTCGGGCAGCTTGAGCGGCTTAACGCTGCGGGGATTCCTGTGGTCGCCGATTATGGTCTGAATGCGACAAACCATGCCGCACTAAAGGTGCTTCGCGAGCTTGGTGCAGAAACGGTAGTGGAGGCGCTGGAGTTTAGAGAGGATGTCAGCGGAGCGGTTCCTCTTATGATAACAGAACAGCCGCTTGACGCAGCAGGAGGGAGCCTTCAGAGCAAAAGCCGTAAAGAACGGGGCAAAGCGCCGATGAGTGTGATACGCTCGCCGCTGGGAGATAAGACATATATTATAGCTCATTAGTAACAAAAATCAAAACACCGCATACCCTGTCGGGTATGCGGTAATTTTGTGCTCAAATAATTCGTTAGTTGTTTTAACTAATGATGGGATAAAGATTAAGCTTCCATAGCCTTGAGAGCTTCTTCCTTGTCCTTTTCTCTCTGTTCCATAACAGCTGCATATTCTTCGTCTGTCATCTTCTTCATAGTGATGCCTGTGAAGCCGTAAATGATGGAAACGATAGGGTTGCAGTAGTTGAGGATTGCGAATGGACCATATCCACCTGCACCCCACTGAGGAACGCCGAGGAATGCATGCATTGTAGCACCGCAAGTGTTCCAAGGGAAGAAGTTGGATGTGATTGTACCGCAGTCTTCGAGGCATCTTGAGAGGTTCTGTGGAGCGAGCTTTCTGTCTTCGAAAGCTTCCTTGAACATTCTGCCTGGGAGAATGATTGCGAGGTACTGGTCGCAGCAGATAGCATTTACGATCAGGCAGCAGAGCTCTGTAGCAAGTACGAGTCCGCCTGTACCCTTTGCGATCTTGAGGAGTGCTTCTGCAACAGCGCCCATGATACCGGATACGTCTACAACGCCGCCGAAGCACATAGCGCAGAGGATGAGGGAGATTGTCCAGAACATTCCCTGCATACCGTCGCCTTCGAGAAGGCTTGCGAGCTCAATGATAACGTCGGAAGCATCATCAGGTACATTACCCATGGAGATACCGTTGTTGAGGATGTTGAATACGTTGTACTTAACATCTTCGCCGCCAAGAGCTTCACCAACAGCTGCGCTGTTCCAGAAGAAGAACGGAACACCGAGAAGTACACCACCAACGAGTGTAGGCAGTGCAGGCAGCTTCATAGCTACAGCAACGATTACGAATACAGGAGGGATCAGAGTGAGAACGCTGATCTTCGATGAACCCTGAATGAATGCCAGGATTTCATTGATTGTTTCCATGTCAGCAGCTGCACCGCTTGAAGCAGTGAAGCCCATTACGAGGAAAGCAACCCATGCGATGATGCATGCTACGCCTGTAGTGTAAACCATGTGCTTGATGTGTGTGAAGAGGTTGGTTCCTGCGATAGCCGGAGCCAGGTTAGTTGTATCTGACATTGGGGACATCTTGTCACCGAAGTAAGCGCCGGATACTACAGCACCTGCTGTCATAGCAGGGGAGAAACCGAGAGCGGTACCAACACCGATCAGAGCTACGCCCATTGAACCTGCTGTGGACCATGATGAACCTGTTGCCAGGGATACGATGGAGCACAGGAGGCAAGCTGTGAACAGGAAAATTTTAGGGCTGATGATAAGGATACCATAGTACATCATCGAAGGGATAGTACCTGCTGCCATCCAGGAAGCAATCATAGCACCTACAACTGCCAGGATCAGGCAAGCCTGCATAGCTCTGTTGATGTTTGCAAGGATACCCTTTTCAAGGTAAGACCATTTCCAACCATTTGCGCAAGCAACGATTGCACCTACGCAAGCTGCAAGGATGAGAGCGATGTGAGCTTCACCACCTGCATCTTTGAGGATTCCCCACATGAGGAATACGATCATGCAAAGCAGTACCAGAATGCACTGCCACATAGGAATTTTTTTACCCATGTTAATTTCCTCCTTATAATAAAATAAGTAAATAAGAATAATTCCATAGTGCTCTGAGCAAAACACTACATATTAATTTTATATGAGTCGGACGCTTTTGTCAATTGAAACGGTGCGGTTTAACGGCTTAATACCAAATAAAAGCAAAATTGTACATCCGAATGCTTTATATGAATGGCTGCAGATGAATGGCTGAAGATGAACCTTGCATGCAGACAAAATGCATACAGAATGTATACATAATGAATGAAAGTTAACATATAAGGTAAAACCTTCCTTTTTATTGTATAAAATTAGTACAAAATGAATATTTCGCGAATATTATTCTTGCATTTTATTTTGGACGCGAGTAGAATGTCAACCGTTGATGTCCGGACGGCCCGGTGTCAAAAATGCAAATGGGAGGTAAATAAAGATGTATAGTTTTTTACAGAAAACTAAAAAGACAGTATGCTTTTTGCTGATTGCAGCGCTGGTATGTGTTTATATGCCAATGCTCGGAATCACAGATAAAGCTTATGCAGACGCACCAAGCGAGATAGTCATAACGCTCGGTACGGATGTGGATGCGGTTAATACCGCAATTTCCAATGCGGGACTGGGATCTCGAATGAATTACAGATCCTCAGACAGCAACCGTGGAGGGGGTATTTATACTTTAACGCTTGATAGCGTAAGCAATTCGGCGATAAAGCTTGTAAACGCACTTCCTGCGCCAAGCGGCAGTAACGACTCTGTTGATGCGTATAACCTTAATATATTGGTAAGCGGCGAATGCACAATCGGCGAAATTTCAACATCACAGGATATGACTCGTCCGAGACAGATTTCGATAAGAAAACTTACAGACTATACCGGAGACTGCTTTCTTAATCTGTCAAAGATAGCAGACAGAGGGCCTGCGGTACGCCTTGATGTAAGAAGGCTTGAAATTAGAGGCGACAGCGATAACTCGCTTTATGTCAGTGTCCACGAAATTACGATGGATGTCACGGGTGACAATCCGAAGGCGGAAATTTCAGCTCCGTATGCCAACCTTAGCTGTGACCGTCTCAGCCTGGGAAATGCGCAGACGACCTTTGCCGCACATGAAACCAATGCATACGACTCTATAGGAGAATTTTCCTTTGGCGAGGTAACCTTCGGAAAGTTTATTAGTGTTAAGCCTTGCGATTTTTATGCGCGTAAAGTTCTTTCGACAAACAATCTGTCAACACCCGGCTCTGACTACAAAGACACTTTTGAATTATTAGGTGGCGATGTACATATCTCTGAGGAGCTTAAAACAGACAGGCTGCTTATAAAAAACGGCAGCGCCTATATAGGAGGAAGCCTTGCAGGCATCAAAAACGTTTATTTCCTTAATGCAGGAATGCCGCCTAATGCTGCAAGCGTTCCGACCGTTCATTCAAATGCGACAAGTGTTTATGATGCAGTAATTAAAAATGACTCACTGGGTGCCGCAAGGGGCAATGCAGGTACAGGCGTGAATGTAGTGGCTTCCTATGCGGGAATCGGTGGTATGAATGAAACAACGAGGGTAAAGACTCAGGGGCCTCTTATCTTTGAGCCGGGCAAGGTAATTACGCTTTCAGCACCTAACACTGCGCAGATTACGACGATAAGCGGTTTCAAAAACAAGCTTACCGATATAGGCAGAAACGAAAACGGCACACGTACGACCTTTGTGGGACAGCACAACCCTATATCTGTTTCAGGAGAGCTTGCTGACGGATATATGATCGGAGGCGCTCGTATCGGAGCAGAGGATGGATATAATGCGGAAATTATCGCTGAAAAATATGACTACGATGAAGAATCAGGGGTGATTGAATTTGAACTCCTCGTAGATCCGGGCGACTTCAGATCGCTTCCGTCATCGTCGGGTTATAACTTCAGCCTGAGTACTGCCACAAGCGACCTGGTAAAGGTGGAATATCATCTTCCGCAGCAAAGCATGCTCGGAGGGGGAGCCGATTATGAGGTTCTTCACAGAGGGGAAAGGGTAAAGCAAATAGAGCTCTATGAACTCATGAGTGCGAGTCTAAATATGAATTGGTATTTGGACGCGGCATGTACGGTTCCTTTTGACGCAGCAACGCCAATTACAACCGATACGGCGATTTACGGCTCAATACCGAGCGTTCCCGTAAGCGGTGAGATCAATATCGAGCCTGTTACAATTTGCAGCGGTTCCGATTTTGACGATTTGAAAGGAGAGCTTTCCGGCTCGAATTATTTTGCATTTAATAGCGCAAGAAATGTATTAGCAATGCCGCAATCCCGTATGTATGCAGTAGCAAGCGGAACTGCAGCAAGCTATGACGCATCAACGCTGAGAATTGTAAGATACAGTAATACAACAAGCAGGGACACCTTTACAGGAGCAGGCAATGTATACTTCGCGCTTTTCAGTGTAGATGCTATGCCGGGATACGAGCTTGCACCCGGATTTAGAGTTAAATACGGTGGCAGGGAGATTTCTCCGGTGAATGGCATGTACCTTTGCCCAATCACGCTCACGGATTGCAATCTTTTAAAAGTAAAGCTGCAGGATGGCGCAAGCCCTCTCTGGTACTGCCCGGAGTGCAACTCGACATATACGGATGCGGCAGGCAGCACGAGATATACAGCAGCCGTAACACCGCAATATAAAGACATTGCAAGCGATCTTACAGCTTCGGGGGCAGGAGTCCAAACTCTCACTCTCACAGAAGATACCGCATATCTTTTAAGTTCGAGACAACATGGGACACCGACAAGCATAGCGGGAGATCTCATAATCGACCTTGACGGCCACGAGCTTTATGCCGACAGACTCGATATAGCAGGTAACCTTACGGTAAAAAACGGTAAGTTCAATGCATTTGATATAACTGCAGGCAGCATAACTCTCGACAATGCGGTAACGCAATATGAGGATGCCTTTGATGATGAGGACTGTGCGATTGCCGGAGATATAGAATTAAAGAACGGCAGTGTTTGGGAGGTAAAGAATCTGGGATATGAGCTTTATGTACCGGGAAACCTGATAATCGACGGAACATCAGTTGTAAAGCTGTATATGTCAGATATTGGATATACAATAGCCGAAAGCATGGGAAGTCTAAATTATACACATACGATGCATTCGGAAACCGTAGGAAAAATCAGAAATTATATTTCAACGGGTACGAGAATTGTTGATATAGTAGATATTTTCCCGGATCTGGCATCCCGGATGGGCAATATCCCAAGAGGACAGATGTTCATGCTTCAGCCAAGCGAATATCCGACTGAGTTAAAGAATTGGCCGGCTTCCGGAAGATCCGGCGGCAGCCGCTCCGAAAACACTGTGGCCGGTGCGACCACAACAGATGTAACGACAAATGCCGACGGCAGCACTACTACCACAACCGTAGCAGCTGACGGAAGCACGGGAACTGTTGCTAAAGATAACAATGGCAACATCACTGCCGCAACCGCCGAAATCAGTGAAAAAGCTGCAAGCGAGGCTGCAAAGAGCGGCGAGGCTGTAACGCTTCCTATAGAGGTTAAGGCTACAGCGGAAAGAGGGGCTGCCGCAAAGGTGGAAATAAAGCTCCCGTCAAGCGTAACAAAAGAAGCTCCGGCGAAGGTCGAAATTCCTGTAGAGAATATGACCGCGGGAACTGTCGCCGTGCTTGTTGATGCGGAAGGTAACGAGCAGATAATCAAGACATGCGAAGCCCTCGAGGGCGGTATCGCGGTAGAGCTCACAGGCGATGCTACTATAAAAATAGTAGAAAACAGTAAGGAATTTACGGATGTAAAGGCCGGAAACTGGGCTGCCGACCCGATTCAGTTCGTTGTTTCGCGCGAAATATTCAAAGGAACGAGCGCAAGCACATTTGATCCGAATGCAAATATGTCGCGCGGAATGGTGGCACAGGTCATCTGCAACTTCGCGGACGGCACGGGCAAAGGCGGCGCATTTACCGATGCTGAGGGCAAGTGGTACGACAGCGCAGCTTCATGGGTGCTCGAAAACGGCATCATGGCAGGCGTTGGCGGAAACAGCTTTGCAGGCGAAGCGTATGTAAGCCGTGAACAGCTCGCAACCACCTTCTACCGCCTCGCAATACTGCAGGGCAAGGTTAAGGCAGGCTTTGGCGAGGGCAAGCTTTCTACGTTCTCCGATGCTGCAAGCATTTCAGAATTCGCAAAGGAAGCACTCTCATGGGCAACTGCTGAGGGCCTCATCCTCGGAAACGGCGGAAAAATCGATCCAAAAGGACTTGCGACACGTGCCCAGGTGGCAGCTATCATGCAGAGGTACTGCGGACTCTAACCCTGTGATTGGCAAGCGTTAGCGCAGACAGAACAGCGGTAGTATTGAAAATGTCAAAGATGCCTTGAATAGTCAGAATATTAAATGCTAAAAAGGTGTTGACAAGGGCACAGCCTTTTGATATTATGTAAAAGCTGTCGCACGACAGCGGACGCAACGCTTCAAAAAATCTTTCAAAAAAGATTAAAAAAAGTGTTGACATATTGCTCCGAAAAGAGTAATATAAGAATGTTCGCAGTAAGCGGACGGAGCCGAAAGGCTCATGAACATTGACAACTTCATAGTGTAGAAATTTAGTCTAAGAAAAGACTATGTACACACACAATCAATCATGATTGGTAAGAACTAACTTAGTTCACGTACAATTTCTT
>JAEEGJ010011948.1_pt1 | contig 21742 bp, 16 predicted proteins | sample 8958761 | NCBI WGS metagenome assembly JAEEGJ01 (sample SAMN16246546, study PRJNA631951) | gut metagenome | biome: gut microbiome; feature: rumen; material: RS-attached | host: Bos | place: Iran: Karaj | collected 2018-10
GTAGGTTCCATTACTTTGTTCACAACGCGGATTAGCCGCGTAACATCGAGCAAATGCAAGAAGATTACCAAAGTGAATATCACGCAAGTGATTATGGCATAGTTTTTTAACTCGTTCAGCGCCCACGCACCCCAACTTGTTTGCGTTGTGGTGAGGAACGGCGAGATGGTGGCTTCGTCCTGCAAAGCACCGAGCGCGTTGTACATTCTTGACATCAGAACGCCCAGCAGAATGGCGAAAACAAAGCGGATGGCGGTCATCACCCACGCCTGGACGCCCGTTTTCTGCGCAATGGTAATCTCGATGGGGAAGGTGTGCGCCACCAGCATCATTGTAAATAGCGTGGTCATCTGCGCCACAGTCATCGGTTCCATCTGCGGATAGATACTGAAAAGAGTGAGAAAACCGCCGTAAATGTTTACAACCATTGTAGTTAGCCACACAATGGCGGTCTCGGCCGGAAGCCCCACAATCTGCATCACCGGCTCAAGGTAGTCGCAAATGTACGATAGCAGTCCCCATTGCTGTATGAATCTGATTATTATTGAGATAGGCACCATAAACTTGAAGAGCGTCAGGCAGGAGTTCTTGCCGCGGTGCCACACATAATCGAAAAATGTTTGCAGTTGCGCCATTGTCAATCTGAATTGAGCCGCGAAAATAGTGCGATTTTCATAAAAATCAGCAATAAATCCGTTGAGCGTAAATTATTGATATAGCATATTTTCGAGGACGGCAACCGCTTCCGCGATGTCGTTGGCAAAGCGGGCGTGGTCGCGCAGGAAATCGGCTCGACCGCGGGCCAGAGTTTTGTAAAGTTCCTGGTTCATCTCGTCGGCATAATCGCCAATGGCAATCTCAATATCGTCTTTCTGCCAGTCGAGAGTGGAGTGGGCGTAGATTCGCTCCTTCTGGTGCAGAAAACTGTAGGCCGTCTCAATGCAGTCTTTTCCAATCATTGCGCATTGTAGTTTTGGGGGCGGAACTGGCGTTGTTCTTCGCTGTAAACAAATCCGTTGGCCAGCAGTCGGGCTTTAATCTCGTCGGGCTCACGGTTGAAGTTGTAGCAAAGCGATTCGAGCGAGTCGAATTCCTCATCGCGAAGCAGCATATTGATGCTTGAAACCAAAATTGCGGGGTCGTTAGGCAGAAAGTCCATATTTTCTATTATTTTTTTTGCCGCAAATGTATCTTTTTCCTCAAAATTGCGTATTAGGGTATGTTTTGCTGTGCGGCAAAATTAATTTGTTGATTTATAAATATTTAAAAAGTTGATATATGGAAAACAGTGTTTGCGCCAAACTCGAGAAGTGTCCGATTTTTCAAAAAGGCATTTTAGTAAACGATTATACCGGTGTGGCATATAAAAATATGTATTGCCTTGTGCCAGGAAAATTCAAAGAGTGCAAGCGCTTTCAGGCTGGAACTGCAACAGGTAAGCCGGTTCCTGAAAATATTATGCCGAATTCAAAAAAGAGCTTGGAAGAGATTATCGAAATAATCAATTCAAAATAAGACTTTTAGCGTTTTATTTGAGATAAACAGAAGGTCGGATTTCGTAGTCCGGCCTTTTCTTTTTTATGGATTTTAAAAAAAGTTTTGTCACCCTATTGCAACAAACGGAAAAACCACTACTTTTGCACCCGTCAAAACGACAAACTAACTGGTCGATTCGTCTAACGGTTAGGACGAGAGATTCTCAATCTCTAAATAGGAGTTCGATTCTCCTATCGACTACCAAAGCTGCGGAAAGGCAGCTTTTTTTGTTTAAAGCAGTTTTTGTGCTGTTTATGAACCTTTTAACGATGTATTGTTATGGAAAGACGTGTTAGAGTGCGCTTTGCACCAAGTCCTACAGGAGCCCTTCACATTGGAGGCGTCCGCACCGCTTTGTACAACTATCTGTTTGCCCGCAGCCACGGCGGCGATTTTATTCTTCGTATCGAAGATACTGACTCTCAGCGTTTTGTGCCTGGAGCCGAAGCCTACATTATTGAGGCTCTGAAATGGTGCGGCATAAAAACCGACGAAGGCGTAGAGCAGGGCGGACCGCACGCACCTTATCGCCAGAGCGAGCGCAAGGCAATCTATCTGCAATACGCTCAGCAACTTATCGATTCGGGCAACGCCTACTATGCGTTCGATTCGGCTGAGTCGCTCGACGCTATGCGCAAAGAAGCGGAGTCGAAAGGACAGACATTTGCCTATAACTATCAGGTTCGCAATCAGTTGGAAACATCGCTCAAACTTTCGGCTGACGAGGTCCGTCAGCGCATCGAGCGTGGCGACCAATGGGTTGTTCGCTTCAAAATGCCTGAAAACGAGAATGTTGAGATGGACGATATAATCCGCGGGCACATCACCATCAACACATCGACATTAGATGACAAGGTGCTATACAAATCGGCCGACCAACTGCCGACATATCATCTGGCCAATATTGTCGATGACCATTTGATGGAGATCTCGCACGTTATCCGTGGCGAGGAGTGGCTGCCGTCGTTGCCGCTGCACTACCTGCTTTATCGTGCTTTCGGCTGGACCGACACGCAACCGCAGTTTGCACACCTTCCGCTGTTGCTTAAGCCGCAAGGGCAGGGCAAACTCTCGAAACGCGACGGCGACAAGTTCGGTTTCCCCGTGTTCCCGCTGCGTTGGGTAGCACCCGACGGCGAGGTTTCGGCTGGATACCGCGAAGATGGCTATCTACCTGAGGCATTTATAAATATGCTGGCTCTGCTGGGCTGGAACCCTGGCACCGAGCAGGAGATTTTCTCGATGGACGAACTCATTTCGGCCTTCTCGCTCGAAAAAGTGAGCAAGGCAGGAGCGCGGTTCAATCCTGAAAAGGCAAAATGGTTCAACGCACAGTATATTCGCAAGTGCGACGATGCGAAACTTGCTGAATTACTGCTTCCTATGCTCGCCGAAAAGGGCGTTTCAACAACCGCCGAGCGCGCCGCCAAGGCCGTGTCGCTGATTAAGGAGCGCGCCACTTTCCCCAAGGATTTGCTGCCGCTCACCGAGTATATGTTTGTCGCGCCAAGCGGTTACGACGAAAAGTCGGTTGCTAAGTTCTGGAAGCCTGAAAATGTTGAGAATCTGAAGAAACTGGCTGCCAAACTGGCCGAGTTCGACAAGATTACCGCCGCCGAAACCGAGCCCGCCATTCACCAATGGATTGTCGATAACCAAATGTCGATGGGGCAGTTGATGAACACTCTGCGAATCGCCATTCTGGGTATCAGCCAAGGCCCGAGCATTTTCGATATTTGCGAGTTTATTGGCAAGGATGAGACGCTGCGGAGGATTGATGTCGCTTTGAGCAAGATTGCGTAATTTTGAAACGAGATTAAATTGAATTGTGAAGGAAATATTTGGTAATTAAAAGGAAAGTTCCTATTATTGCATCAACAAACTCACCCCGCTTCCCACCAGAACAGCGCGCTTTGGGTGAGTTTTTTTTGTTATTATGGCACTCTACGCAAATCAGCCTTTAGATTTTAACCAGCAGATAACTTTGCTCAAAACAAAAGGTCTAATCTTTTCTGATGAGACGAAGGCTCTTCATACTTTGCATAATATCAGTTATTTCAGACTCAAGAGTTACTTGATTCCGTTAATGAGTGACAAGATTAACCACATTTTCAAGTCTGATGCTTCTTTTGAGAAAGCGTATGAATTGTACAAATTTGATAGTCGTTTGCGCAAGTTGGTTGCCGCAGAATTGGAAAAAATCGAAGTTTCTGTCCGCACGCAAATGGCGTACATTGTTGCCAATGACACTGATATTTATTGGTTTGCCGACAGCGCCAATTTTCAAAACGCAAATCGATATACTGCCACGCTTAATAGTCTGAAAGCAGAACTCGACCGTAGTGACGATGACCAAATATTGCGTTTTAAAGCATTATATGATAATCCATTTCCACCAGCGTGGATGACAATGGAAGTAACTTCTTTTGGAACGCTGTCATTGCTATATAAACTTTTGCGACCAGGCATCACGAAACGTAAAATCGCCAATTTTTATGGAATAAGCGACAGCGTTTTTGAGTCGTGGTTGCACAGCATTGTTTATGTCCGTAATATCTGCGCTCACCATAGCCGATTGTGGAACCGTACACTGCGTATTCAGCCGCTTTTCCCACGTCATACAAAGCATACTTTTATTAGCGGCTCGGTTGCAAACAACCGTCTGTATTATGTTTTGTGTATAATGCAGTATCTTTTGCGCACAGTCAATCCCACTACTACTTTCGTTGTTAGATTGCAGGCTCTTTTACAGGAATTTCCAAACGTTGATATTTCTGCAATGGGCTTCCCGAATGGTTGGGCGAATGAGCCGCTGTGGGTGTGAGGAATAAACATATAAGGTGTTAAGAAAGCTGTCCAGAATTCTTTTTGATAGCATTTTCCATATCAATTAATTACCTATCTTTATATCATTAAATCTCAAATATTATGAAAAAGTTTTTATGCATTCTTTTCGCTTGCAGTTTGGTTGCTGTGGCAGTGGCTGATGACGGCGGCGCTCGTTATCCTGAAGATTGGACGTATGGCAATATCTATGTGAAAGAGCCCAACAATAGCATTGCTTTGGAAAAAGAGTATATGTATGTATCGGGCGATAAGATTGAGGCCGTATTTTGCTTTCGCAACACAACCGATTCTACAGTAGTGGTTCCTTGCGCTTTTCCTATAGTAGTAAAAATGCCTTTTAGATTAGAAAATGACACTGTAATGGTAGGCGATTTCCAATTTGTAAATGATACTATTCTTTGGAAAATTGCATTAGATAAAAATGTTCGCATTAAAAGAATAGGATATGATGACAAGCAACTGCAGATGACTAAATCAGAAATTGAGAAGTATGACAAGAAACTGCGAGTACTGAAATACTCTGAATATCAAGCGCTATATAGACAATGGATGGAAAACGATGAAAATGAGAAATATTATAAAGGTTGTAGTATTGTGCAGGATGGAAGTAGCGTGGAGTTGAAAAATGTTGGTGTAGAGACAAATGTGATTTTTAATGAAAGTGATAAAAAATATGAATTTCAAAGTGAAGTTGATTTAGTATTACATTTTTATCACGAACTCAAATTCCAACCTAATTCCTTATCAAAGGTATGTGTTGAATATTATGTGAATTCGCTTGAACGCTGTTACGATGGCGATTCCTACGAATTTTATTACGATATATCTACAGGCGGAACGTGGAAAGACGGAATAATTGGTTCTTTTGTTTTGCTGACTGATTATCTTATTGAAGATGATGCACCAAAATGGAAAGTATCCCCTAAAGGTCTTCAAACGACACGAATAGTTCCATACAATGTTTGTAGTGCAAAAAATTATAAGCCAGTTGGACGTTTTCGATTTAGGGGAGATGATGAAGATTTAAATAAAATGTATGAACGTTATTTCCCTTCAAATGTTAAGAGATATTTTAATCAATACAATGAATCGGAACACATTTCATTCCGCGAAACAGGCAAGTTGGAAATTGTAAAAGAGACAGCCGCACGTTTTAATTCTTTTATAGTTGACAGTGCATACCGTTTCAGTATTGAAGGACCTTGTATCGGACCTTTTGTCGCTAATGGATACGTTGATAGTGCAATCTTAAAAAACAATATTTTTATATTTAATAAAGAATATGAAAGAAGAGACCCTGAAATGCCCACATTGCAAAAAGATAGTTTGTGGGAAAAGTATAGCCGCATAAAAACCGCAATTCTGACAAATGAAGATGAAGGTTGGTCGGATATTTTGCAACTCAAAGACCGTTTCCCTGCTTATCCTTATGAGGTAAACTCAAATTTTAACGATGGGTGGTTCGGCTCGAATGCAGTTCGTAATGTAAGACTGTTGGGCCCAGGTGAGTATAGATTTAAGGTAAATGATATTTATAGGGGCGATTCAACCGAATCGGTGGGAGTGAGCCATATATGGTTCTATCCTGTTGACCCGACTTTGGTATCGATTATATATGAAGATAAAAACAGCACAATGCCATTGTTTTCGGATGTGTGGCGACGGGTTTTGGATATTCATATTAGTGACGAAAAACCTGATTTGGGAAATGTTGATTTTGAAAATGATGGCAATGAAGATGTAGTAGAAATAGATGAGCAAAAACAAGAATCGCCCGCAGAGCGGAAGGTTGTTAAGGTAGAAGCCGACAAATCCAAATCAGCGGTGTTGTTTGTAGTAGTGGCATTGGTTGCGTTATCGGTGTTGGCAGTTGTGATTGTTGTTGTAAGAAGGAGAAAATCGCGCACTAAGTAATTGTAGGTACGTGTAAAGGGCAATGTTGGAGTGTGTTTCCAAAAAAACTGTGCAATATTGTCGCCTATTCCAAAATCAATTGTCGCAAATTGTTATTTTTCAAAAACATAACACTATAAACGGGCAGATAAGTTATGCCGTTTCTAGTGCGGATTTCACGGTCGTTGTTCAGTACAAAGGCTTGGCTGATGTTGTATTCCTTAACTTCAAGAATGTTTGATAGTGCGCTGTGCACGTAGTAGTCTTTCCCCGATTTCACTTCGATTGGAGTCACCGAAAGGTGTTCTGCGTCGTCGATTAGGAAATCCACTTCGCCCATTTTTTTGTTGTCGTAGTAGCAGAGCCTGAATCCGTGGGCTGCAAGTTCCTGAGCCACAACCGCTTCGTACACCGAGCCGAGGTTTACGCTGCCAATGTCGTTCATAATTGCCTGGATTTGATGCTGATACAGTATGCCTGTGAAAATGCCCACGTCATTCAAATAGAGTTTCAGAAGGTTTTTGCCGCTGTTCTCGACAATAGGGTACGACGGTTTGCTGACGGCTTGCACCTGCAAGGCTATGCCCGCACTGATAAGGTATTCAAACTCATCGGAATAGTTGCTCATCCGCGCTTCTTTTTTTCCGTCAATTTTCGCTGCCATCACTCTTTTCTTTTTGTTTTCCAAATTCGACGGAATCATCTCGAAAATGCGCTGAATTTTCAGTTTGCGTTGGCTTTCCTGCTCGTAACGGGCGGCGTCGAGCCGATAGAGATGGTGTATTTCCTGCTGAATATCACGCACTTCGACAATGTTTTTTCTGCTGATAAAACTGTTCACTGCATCGGGCAGACCACCCACAAGCAGATATTTCTTGAACAAATCCATCATTTTCGCGTGAAGCGATTCTGAAAGACTTTCTCGTTTGCCGATTTTCGATTCCATAGCGGCAATTGCTTCTTCGCCCACGCCGTTTGCCCAGAGAAATTCTTCAAAATCAAGCGGATACATATTTTTAATTGTTATGCTTCCGACAGGCATTGTGGGCGTTTCTTTGAGCGTTACGCCCAGTAGCGAACCGCTCGCGATGTATGTGAAACGGTCGTCTTGTTTGAGGAATTTTACCAAACTCAGCAAGTGGTCGTAGGTTTGTATCTCGTCAATAAAAATAAGCGTTTTTTGCTTGTCTTTCAGTTTGTTGCCTGCTATGGTGCTTAGGTTGAGATAGAAATCGTCCAGAGTTTTTGCATCGGCAAAAATCCTTGGACCAAAACTGTCTTCGGCCATATTTATTTCCACATAATTGGGAAATAGCCGTTTGCCTACGTGGCGAATGATATACGACTTTCCAATCTGCCGAGCACCAGCCAGAATCAGCATTTTGTTTGAGTCGGATTTTAGATAATCTTCTAAATATTTATCTATCTTTCTTTTAAGCATAGCGTTTTACACTTTTCTTATAAAATTTGCTCTACAAAAATACATTTTTCCTATAAAATCCAATACTTAAAAATACACTTTTCCTATAAAATTTAGTTATGGGAAATACACTTTTCCTATAAAAATCGTGCTTAAAAAAATACACTTTTCCTATAAAATCTATTTTCAGGAGCGTTCGGTTGGTGTTGTCAGCCTTCAAATAAAAACAACAATTTCTCGCCAACTTGATGGAACAAATGCCAATCGGTTTCTATCTTTGGCGAAAATCTGAAAGACGTGCATTTTCTCTTTCCAACGGTTTTGTGGGCATTGGCGGCGCTGGCCGTCCCTGTGGTGGTGCATTTGTTCAATTTCCGCCGATACAGGATTTTGCCGTTCAGCAACACACAGTTTATCAAGGCCATACAGAGCGAGCAGCGCACACGTTCCACTTTGCGGCAATGGCTTTTACTCGTGTTGAGGTTGCTGGCCGTGGCACTCATTGTGCTGGCATTCGCGCAGCCGTATATTCCTAAAAACGAGGATGATAACATTCAAAAAACGCGAGTGGCTGTTTATATCGACAACTCGTTCAGTATGGAAGCTGGCGACGACCACGGAACGCTGCTCGAGCGCGCCAAAACGCAGGCTTGCCAACTGGTTGACGCTTTCCCCGTCGGAACGGATTATCTACTGATAACCAACGAAATGGAACCGCAGCAACAACGTTGGGTGGGAGCGGAGCAGTTCACCGATTGGGTACGCCGCGTGCAGTCAACCCACATTGTTGCCGAAATCGACGAAGTGCTTCACCGTCAGCAGATTATCGGTCGCGACACCAACACCGTGCTCTATTCGTTCCTGCTCACCGACCTGCACAAGCCGTCGTTCGTGCTCAAAAACTCGCAACCCGACAGCCGTCAGCATATTTTTCTGACCCCCGAAGCCAACGGCTCGCGCAACAATATTTCAATTGATTCACTGTGGTTTAGCTCGCCTGGATTGTATGTCGGCAAGGTTGAGGAGATGACCGTCCGCCTGCGCAACCACGGCAGCGAGCCGCTCTCGAACCTTAATTTGCAGGTCTTTGTCAACGACACAATGAAGAACACCGTGCCGTTCTCGATTGAGCCCAACAGCGCGCTCGACGTGAAGTGCACCTTCCTGCACAGCCGTCAGGGCTGGAACAGCGGCTACGTGGCCATTCAGGATTACCCTATCACGTTCGATAACCGACTGTTTTTCAGTTTTAACATTCAGCGGCATACTAACGTTTTGTGTATCAGCGATAAAACCGATGTTGATTATCTTGCCGCGCTCTACCGAACCGACAGTGCGGTGCTTTACCGCCGCGTGTCGCCGTTCAGCGTTAAGTATGATAAACTTGCTGACAATCAGTTGATTGTGCTCGATTCGCCCGTGCAGTTGTCGTCGGGAGCGGTGGAGCAGTTGGCCAAGTTTGTGGCGTCAGGCGGACATTTGGTGCTGCTGCCGTCGCGCGAAGGCGATTTCGACCAGTTGCTGCGAGCCACCAACGGTCCGCAAATGAAGGGCTGGATTGCGCAAAACGGCGCGGCGGCCAATCTGAACACGCGCCACAGCCTTTTCCGCGACGCCTTTTCCGACCGCCCAAAAAACTACTCAATGCCCACCTATGACGGCTTTTTCGAGATTGCGGCCACTTCGCGCCAACGCATAACGCGCCTTTTCGACACCGAGCCAGGCGGTCTGCTGATGTTTGAATACGGCTGCGGGCAAGGCAGAATCTACGTTTCGGCCGTTCCGCTCGCCGCCGTCCACACCAACTTGATGTTCCACCCCGTTTTTGTGCCGATGTTCTACAATATGGCCATTCAGAGCACCACGCCCGGGCGGTTGTACACCACGCTTGCCGCCGATATGCAGTTGCCTGTCAATGTGCAAGATGCGTCGAAAAACATATCGCTTGTTCAGGCCGATGGCGCGTCGTTTTTCCCCGTCAAGCGGATAGATGGCGGCGGAGTTGTGCTCTATCCCGATGCTGCCGAACTGACGGCGGGAAACTACTCGCTCAATGCTGAAAATGAAATGGTTGGATATGCTTCGTTGAATTTCGACCGTGCGGAGTCGGTGCAGCAGTTCTACGAGCCCGACGATGCCGCCGAAATGCTGCGGCAGCGCGGGTTTAACGTCGATATTTTGAAGGCGGGCGACTCATTTGCCGATTCGGTGGCAGCCACCCAGACCGACTTTGGGCTTTGGCGGCTGTTTGCCCTGCTCGCGTTGGTGGTCCTGCTTGCGGAGACGGCGCTGTTGAGGCTTTGGCGAAATTGATTTTAAAATCGCACAGATGACACAGAATACACAGAATTTCACTGATTTATGTTTTTTTGTTCGGATTGAATCTGTAAAAATCGGTTAGAGCCGATTCGTTAAATTTGCTTATCCGCCTGCGGATATTCGTTAAAAAGGAAAATTAATTCGTTGAATTGGTTTAATTCGGTGATTAAGTATAATTAGTTGATAAAGAATATGATAGAGATATGCGCATTGGCGTCGGGGAGTAACGGTAACTGTTATTATATTGGTAATGAGAGCGATGCTGTGCTAATTGATGCGGGCATTCACCTTAAATGTCTGATAGATAGGATGAAAACGGCTGGCGTCGATATTGGCAAGGTACGGGCTGTCTTCATTTCGCACGAGCACACCGACCACGTCTGTGGCGCATATGGTATTGGCAAGCGGCTCAGTTTGCCGTTCTACTTCACCCGAAAGACGTTCAACAACACTCGCGGTCAGTTCCGCCCTGCCGAAGTGCGCTTTTTTGAGCCTGGCAATGTTTGCGATGTGTTTGGCATTCTGGTGCACACCTTCGGCAAGCGCCACGATGCGTCGGACCCGTGCAGTTTTGTGGTTGAGACGGGCGGCCGCAAAATTGGCGTGATGACCGACATTGGCATTGTCACCGAGGCAGTTACCAACCATTTCTCGCAGTGCGATGCGGTTTTTCTTGAGTCGAACTACGACGAGGATATGCTTTGGCACGGCTCGTACCCATATTATCTGAAGCAACGCGTGGCTTCCGAAGTTGGGCATTTGTCTAATAACCAATCATTTGAGCTGGCTTCGACGCACGCTTCGCCCACGCTTTCGCACATTTTCCTGTCGCACATTTCCGCCGACAATAACACCATTGAAAAAGCATTGGCCGCCTTTGCGCAAATCGCTCAAAATGTGACAGTTCTGCCCACGTCGCGGCACGAGGCTTCGGCGGTGGTGAGGTTGTGAATTTGACAATTGACGGTGGACAATTGACAATTCTTTTGAAGCACGAATTTTAGAATATGCGGATTTTATTCCGCAGTTTTGTTTATAATGTGCGGATTCAAATCAACATTTTTTAATAAAAGTGTGGATTTTATTCCGCAATTTTATTATCTTTGTTCCAAAATTTTACAATTATGGAATTTTTATACGAATTGTACGCTTCGAAATTAGCCAGTACGCCAACCGATTTTGTCCGCTATCTCTACAACAAAATCGACTGGAACTCTCAATTGATTGTGATTGTGGGAACGCGCGGAGTGGGCAAGACCACGCTATTATTTCAGCGTATCAAACTTTCGGGCGCAAAAGACACGTCGCTCTATATTTCAGCCGATAATACCTATTTTACAGCAAACTCGCTGTTCGATACGGCGGCGGCTTTCTGCAAAAATGGAGGCAAGGTGCTTTATATCGACGAGGTGCATAAATATCCCAATTGGTCGAAAGAAGTGAAGATGATGTACGACTATCTGCCTGATTTGAAATTGGTTGTAACTGGATCTTCAATTCTCGACATTATTAGTGGCACCGATGCCGATTTGAGCCGTCGCGCCATTACCTACGAACTGCACGGGCTATCCTTCCGCGAGTATCTGAATTATTCATTGAAACTTGATATTCAACCGTTTGCTCTTGCTGATATTTTGGCGGGGAAGGCGGATATTACCGACAAAGTGGCTCATCCGATCGCCTATTTCAAGCAGTATTTACAGTGTGGGTATTTCCCGTTTTACGGGCAGGATAATTATCAGTTGCGATTGGAAAACGTTATCAATCATACACTTGAAATTGACATTCCGACGTTTGCTAATATGAACATCTCAACCGCCCGCAAGTTGAAAAAATTGCTGTATATAATCTCGCAAAGTGTGCCGTTCAAGCCGAAATACACCGAGATTGGGCGCGCCATTTCTGCTGACCGTGGTTCGGTGGCCGATTATATGGTTTTTATGGAGAAGGCAGGCCTGATTAACCGTCTGATGCTTGCCGACGGTGGTATGGCAATGATGGAAAAGGTTGAAAAAGTGTACCTTGCAAACACAAATTTGATTTATGCTCTTTCGGGTGATGCAGCCGAAGTGGGCAACGTGCGTGAGACTTTCTTCCTTTCGGCAATGGGTGTCAATCAGAGAGTCACGGCTTCGCAAGTGTCAGATTTCAGGATTGACGACTGTACGTTTGAAGTCGGCGGCAAAAGTAAAAGCAAGCGGCAAATTCAGAACGTTGAAAATGCCTTTGTGGTTAAAGACGACATTGAGCACGCCTATATGAATACTATTCCGCTTTGGGCTTTTGGGTTGAATTACTAATGGCTTAGGATTTTGTTCCGCACAATAAAAAATCTTCCGCCCCAAAGTGCCAATTTGGGCAAATGTTTCTATTTTTGACTATTGTTGAATGTTTAAAATGTTTTGCCTATGTAATACATTGTAAGACACATATATAAATAAACGTTAACTTTTCCTGTTCATCTAAAATCGCCAAATTTTTAGAATACGTCAAAGCAAGTTGACTCACGCGATGCGTGGGCTTAACTCGTGTATTTGACGTAGGGCGTTTGGCGATGCCTTGATGAACGTAGACGAAGTTTTAGTCCGCGTTTTTTTTTATTGTCGTTTTGGAAGTTTTGGACTGATGAAAATTATGTCTAAATTTATTATATAACATTGATTATGAACACAAATACATTACTCCATATATATCAGGCATATTCTCTTGAAAAAATGAATGCATTAAGCAAGAAGAGTCTTGCTATGCAATATGAACAAAACGGACAGTTGATGCAGCTTAATAGACAACTTGCAGAAAGCAATGCTGCGACAAACCGTATGCTGCAGAATCAAATTAAAGAATTGGAGAGACAAGAGAATGTTAGATTTTATAAGAATCTAATTTTCAAAATGAATTTGGCTTTGGATAAAATTGAGAACCAGCCCATTGCAAATTATAAGTTATTTCTTTCGTCCTTATTCTTGAAACCTATAGAAGCCTATTCAAAAGAATCTATTGAAATTTTGGAAGATATTAAAGATAAGGAGTATGCACAGCATTTGATAGAACGAACACAAACTATAGCGTTGTCGAACAAAGAGTATGAAGTTGGATACAACCAATCTGCCTGGATTTCTTATTTGCCTACAAAAGAAGCAACAGAGGACAATAGTAATAAATTGGCAATACGTAAAAAGGAGTTTGAAATAAAGAAACTTGAAAAGAAAAGGCCGAAAAGGAAAATAAAAAAAGAGAAAACGAAGAAAACCAAAAAAGTCCTTTCTACGGGTTGTTTGGTAATAGCGATTCTATTCTTTTTGTTTATGACGATTTCTATGGTTGCAATGTTTGCGACTAATGAACCTGCGGCTTCTGGTGGCATACCTGTAGTTATAATATCCGCTATAATTGTTTTGATTTTATGGGTGTTCAGAAAACGTAGTTGTAAGGAAAATGTCGAAACCGCTAAAGATAAAGATGTCTATGGTGACGAGCAAAACGATAAACCTTTAGTAAACGAAGAAGTTGAAATAGATGAATATGAGCAAAAAATATTACAGTTAAAGAAAGATATTGACAATTTGAAGACTGAAGATAAAGGGAAAAAAGACTGTTTCGAATCCATATCTGCGGCTGTAAATGCAGAATGCAGTAATTGGGAAGAACAAATGAATGAAATTCTTGAAATGCTGCCACACGAAACAGAACCAGAGAAGAAAATCGACTCCTTGATTGAGTCGGCTGCAAAAAACGCTGTTTTATGGCAAAGTGTTTCAGCAGGAACAATTCAAAGAAAATTTGTTGTTGGATATAATAGAGCGTGTGAAATAATTGAACAAATGGAACAATTGGGCATTATAGCCAAAAACGAAAAAGGGGATTATGATGTTTTATGTGAGAATGAAGAAGAATTGAAATCGTTGCTTAAAGAAGAGAATATTATTTAATGATGTGATTTAACAATTTGATTATATGAAATGTAGGGCTGTCATAATATGGCAGCCCTACGTTTTTTATTTCGGATTAAAATCTGTTTTAAATCGGTTAGCGGAAAATAGCATTTGCATCCCCAAATCGCAATAAATTCAAATATTTTGCGATTATAACCGCAGAATATTGCAATGTTTTGCGATTTTGTATCGGGCATTAATTAAAAAGAGCCGCAAGAAAAAATCCTGCGGCTCATATTATTTCCCTAATAATCAGTATCCTATTTCTTCAGCACAGGAAACAAATATTTATAAATGTTATCCAATTCGGCTTGCAGGTCGGGCGAGTCGGCGGTGATGGCAATCACGGCGTCTTGGTCGGGCATTACAATAATGTATTGTCCGCGAGCGCCATCGGCGCGGTAGGCGTTGTCGGGGCAGCGCCACATCTGGTAGCCGTAGCCAAGCAGCCAGGCGCAGTTGTCGGTGGTGAGGCCTTTGGCTTCAACTTCGTCGGGGCGGGTGCCTGCAGGAACCGACGGCACTTGACATTTCGACGCTTCGGCCACCCATTCGCGGCTCAGCAGTTGCTTGCCTTCCCATTGGCCTTGCTGCAGAAACAGTTGGCCGAATTTCAGCATATCTTCAGTCTTGATGTAAAGTCCCCAGCCGCCGCAGTTGATGCCTTGCGGGCTCTCGTCCCAGTGTGGTTTGTCGATGTGAAGCGGCTCGAAAAGGCGAGGGGTGAGGAAGTCTACAACCTTTTGGCCTGTAATCTTTTGCACGATGGCTGACAGCATATAGGTGCCGATTGAGTTGTAGCAGTACCACGTGCCTGGCTCTTTGGTGACGGGGTGCGCAAGGAATGCCGAAACCCAGTCAATATTTTCGGAATCCACACCGCGGGGCTGTGGTTCTGTTTCGTGGCCGCAGTTCATAGTGAGCAGGTCGTGGACAGTCATAGCCTTCAGATTGTCAGACACTTCGTTGGGCAGTTGGTCGGGGAAGAAACTGATAACCTTGTCGGTAACCTTCAGTTTGCCGTCGTCAACAAGCATTCCGACGGCTGTTGCGCAGAACGATTTGCTCACCGAGTGCATCACGTGAGCCGAGTCGGCCGCACCGCCGTTCATCCATCGCTCATACACCACTTTCCCGTGTTGGGCAATCATCACGCTTTGCAGCGTAACGCCATCCACAGAGTCGGTGTGGGCGATTAGCGCATCTGCCGCAGCAGTGATGTCAGCCACCGCTTCGCCGCGCGGCATTTGTCCGTTGTCAGTCGCCTGTTTTGGCGAGTTTGCGCACGATTGCGTCATCAGCACCATTGCCGCCGACGCGATGAAAAGAGAAATAGCTCTCATAGTAAGAATGTTTTAGACGGAAATTCAGCCGCATCGGCCAAATGTCCAGTTATGAATATTTTAAAGCGGTTCTGCAAAACCTTCGCAAAAACCGACTTAAAAATAGTGAATGTGCGGAATTTTGCAATTGTTATCACTAAAACCTTCTACTTCAACTTATACTCGTAATTCGTGAAAATCTTCTTCACTTTCACAAAATAAATCAGCGTGCCTATGGTGGCAAGTGCGGCGAGCGTGTCTGAGACAGGCATACTCAACCAAACGCCGGTGAGCCCGAGACCACCAATATGAGGCAGAATGAGCAGTGCCGGAATGAGGAAGATGAGTTGGCGCGTCATCGACAGGACAAGCGCGATTTTCGGGCGGCCAATCGACTGGAAGAAATTGCTGGTAACCATCTGAATGCCCACAATGGCGAAGGCGGCTAGGGCGATTCGCAGGCCGTGAGCCGACAGTTCAATCAGTTGCGCATCAGTGGTGAACATTGAGGCTATGAGCCGCGGCGATAACTCGCTTGCCAGGAAGCCGAGAATGGTGACCGACGAGCCGCAGACCAGCGTCAGTTTGAAAACTTGCTTTACGCGGTCGAGGTTGCGGGCGCCGAAGTTGAAGCCTGCAATTGGCTGCATTCCTTGCGTGAAGCCAGCCACAATCATTGCAATCAGGTTCAGAAGGCTGTTGATGATGCCAAACGCGCCAATGGCGAAATCGCCGCCGTAGATGCCAAGACTGCGGTTCATAATAACAACAACCATGCTGGCGCACAGCAACATAGCAAAGTTCGGCAGACCTATCGACAAAATGTTCGACACAATTTTGCCTTTCAACTTGAAGCAGCCGGGCTCAAAATGCAGCGGTTTTTCGTGGTTCATAAAGTGTTGCAGGACGATGATTGTGCCCACAATCTGTCCACACAACGTTGCCAGTGCTGCACCGCGAATGCCCCAATGGAACACAAAAATGTAAATTGGTGCAAGCACGACATTTATGGCCACGGTAGTGAGTGTGATGTACATCGATTTCTGCGGATAGCCCGAAGCACGCATTATATGGTTTAATCCTAAATAAATGTGTACCAACAGGTTACCTATAAATGCAATTTCCATAAACTCACGCGCGTAGGGCAGGGTATTCTCGCTCGCGCCCATCAGCATCAGAATGTCATCAAGAAAAATGTATCCGAACACCGATGTGATGATGCTTAATATGATGTTGAGAATGAAGGCGTTGCCGAGTGTGCGGACAGCATCTTCATCGTTGCGCTGCCCCATATAAATCGACACCATTGTTGATGCGCCAACGCCAATCATTGCGCCAAAAGCGGCGAAAAAGTTTAGCAGCGGAAGTGTGAGCGCAAGGCCCGAAATGGCATACGGCCCCACACCCTGACCGATGAAAATTCGGTCCACAACGTTGTAGATTGACGATGCCGCCGTGGCAATGATGGCTGGCAGCGAGTATTGAAAGAGCAGCCGCCCGATGCTGGCTGTTCCGAGTTCTTTTGCAGCGTTTTCCTTCGTCATAGTGCTTCTAAAAAATCGCGCAAAATTCCGAAAAAAACTTGAAATGGCGAGTCCTTCCGGCAGAGAAAAATGATTGTTGTTTGGCTGTTGATAATCAAATACTTGCGCTTAAGACGCAATTTGAACCTATTTTATTTAATCAGTCGCAGATGTTCAGTTTGATTATTGCCATCGACAATCTCAACAATATGCAATCCATTGGTAATCTGACTTATATCTATGCTGGCAGATGAACTGTCGCATGCGGTTTCCAATTCTAAAATACCGCTTGCGCTATATATTCTTACTATGGAAATGGTGCTTTTACTGTTGATGTAAATTGTTGATAATGCGGGTGATGGATATATAATCGTATTTCGTTCGGGCTTTTCGGTCGTTTGGGTGCCATCATCGGTTTCATTATTGTATTTTTCGTTGTAAAGAGCAATTGCCCTGTCGGCGGCAAGTGTCAGTTCGTGCAGATTTTCGGCGGCCAGCACGGCAAATGCGACTTCAGTGGTGTCGAGTGCGGCAATTCGTGTGCGACTGCTCGAGAGCATCATTGCAAGGTCGATGTTGTCGGTTGTTGAAGCGGGGCGCGCCTGGTTCATCGCAATCCATTTCTGCTCATCGTTGAAATCGTCTTTAATATTGATGCTCTGACTCTTATCGCCAATTTCAAATGCGTATGGCGTGGCATCGCCTTTCGTCAGCAGGCAAATGCCGCCATACAACCCAATATCGCCGGTGTTGTAGATGTAGGCCAGGCGTCGTGTGGCATCGTATTCGATCCTGTTTGTCAGGCTGTTAACAACATCCCAATCGAAGTAAAGCCCAACGCTTGCATTGTCGAAATTCTCATTTTCAGAGTTGACAATTTGATATTTGCAAATCATTGCGGTGGGTAGGTTTTTGCTGTCGAAAATGTAATCCTGCAATACTTTGATGCCGTTAATGTCGCCGGACTTTATTGCTGATTTTATGTGCGTTACATTGCCGGTGGTTGTCGTTTCGGGTCGTCCGTTGACAGCCGCGAACTGATTGTCGGTTTGGAATGCGCTTGCGATTTGCAAGCTGTCGAGAGCCAGCATCAGTGCACCGTCACTAATCAGATTTTGCGTTTGCTGGTAGGTGAAACCGATGCCCGATTGCGCGTCGTAGTCGTAAATGCCGATTTTCCCGTTGTCGGCTATGGTGGTCCGCATTTCGCCCCATTCAATGTTGCGGAACGACGGATTGGCTTGCAGCTCGATTGTTTGAGTGGCGGAATATCCGTCGGCGCTGAATTTGAACGAGAAAGGAATCGTGGCGTTGTATGGTAGCGAATCGGCCAGCACGGCTGTAAATGAGCACTCTTCGCGTTTCATATGGGCAATCAAATCGGTTTCCCACGAGCCGTTGATTATGGTTGCGCTGCCATCGGGCGATTCCATTGTGACTTTTACGTTTCGGGCATTTTCCAGGAAGTTGCAGAGCGTCAGTTCAATGTTGACTTTGCTGCCGGCCACGAATTCGTCACCTTCACCTGTGAAAGCATGGTCGGTTATCCTTATCGATGGTGATGAGTTGTCGGTTATGGCACGCAGAATGTTGATGCGTCCCGAGCCCATTTTGCCTGCATATTTGGCGTTGGCCGGAATAGTATCGATGTTGTCGGCTGTGGCGCGCAGAAGTTCGCCAATCTGCACAGCATTCATTTTCGGTCTGGCCGCCCACACAAGTGCGGCTGCACCTGCAACAATGGGTGAAGCAAACGATGTGCCGCTGCTCGACTGATATTTGTCGCCATTGGCGGTAGAGTAGATGCCTTCGCCTGGTGCGGCCACGTCGATGCGGTGGCTGAATGTTGAGTTGTTCCATTTAGTGTCGGCAGAGTTGGTGGCGCAGACGCTAATCACGCCTTCGCATGACGCCGGATAGTATTTGACATCAGTTCCGGTGTTGCCTGCGGCTGCAACAACCAGACAACCACGGCTTTGCGCATATTTGATGACATCGTCGCACAGCTGACTTTTGGCCGGCGAGCCCCACGAACAGTTGATTATTCTGCAGCCGTGGTCGGCGGCATACACAATGCCTTCATATCCGGTGGTCAGAGCGCCGCTTTCGTCGTTGGCTATTTTAATTGGTAGGAATTTTGTTTTTCCGCCAACACCTGCAATGCCGGTTCCGTTGCCAGTCATCGCGCAGGCGGCACCTGCCACAAACGTTCCGTGTATGCTCGAAGAGTTGGATGGGTTGTTGTCGTTGTTGCCCATATCCCAACCGCGAAAGTTGTCGGTGTAGCCGTCGCCATCATCATCGATTCCGTTGATGGGGTCGGCATAATTATACTTGATGCTGCCTGCCAAGTCTTGGTGATAAACATCAAATCCGGTGTCGATAATGCCGATGACAATGTTTGTGTCGCCTTGTGTAATGTCCAGTGCTTCAAAAGCTTTGATGATGCCAAGATGATATTGCCGGTCGATGAGCGGGTCGTCGGGTGTTTCAAAAAGTTCGGGAATATAATAGGGCTCGGCATATTCAATTCCTTCCATTTGTGACAGTTTCCGCGCAATCACAGCCGGACTTGCATTTCCTTCATATTCAATGCGGATGATGCGGTTCAGTTCGGCCGTAAACCTGTCTTGTTTCTTAGTCTGGAACAGTCGGGCAACCCGCCGTGTTTTGGCGTTGCATAAATATTCAAATTGAGTAGGAAGATTTGTGGCTGCTTTTCCACTGCTGAGTTTAATCACAACAGTGCCAGGCAGATACTGTGGATTCTGAGCCTGCAGTCCTGCGCCCGTCGCAACAGCGAAAAATATCAGTAAGGCGAGTTTTCTCATCGCATTAAATTTAAAAGCGCAATTTACCAAATCTATTGCAGACGTCAGTGTTTTGTGGCCGAACTTGAGAAAAATGTTGATAAAAGTGCATTTTCGGCAAGTATAATGTTTCAAGTTATGCTAATTGATTTATATTTGTACTGATAAAATCTCTTGAAACTAAAAACCGAACAGATGAATTGTATAATTATAGACGATGATTTGCTGAGCCGCAAGGTGCTCGAAGGTCTGATTGAAAAGTCTGAATCTCTGAATCTTATAGGCTCGTACGAAAATCCTGTCGATGCTTTTAAGGCTTTTGATATGCCAGAGCCGATTGATTTGATTTTCCTTGATATGGAAATGCCCGAAATGAACGGTCTCGACTTCATCAACACTCTCGACAACCCGCCGATGGTGATAATTGTATCGGGCCAGGAAAAATACGCCATCGAATCGTATGAGTACGATGTGATTGACTATCTGCTCAAACCCGTTTCGCTGCAGCGCTTTTTCAAGGCTGTCAACAAGGCGCAGTCGCTTTATCAGGACAAGGAAAGCGTGGCTAAATACCCCGACGAGATTTTCATCAAGAAGAAAAACTCAACGCTGGTTCGCATTAAATATGCTGATATTCTGTGGGTTGAAGCACTTGAAAACTACGTTACGGTGAACACTTTCAAAGAAAAGTTCACCATCCACTACACCATGAAAGCCATTGAAGGCAAGTTGCCGATGTCGAAGTTCAAACGCGTTCACCGCTCGTACATTGTCAACGTGGGACAGATTGACTATATCGAAGAAAGCAACGTCGTAATGCGCACAGAATCAGGTCCGAAACTGATACCAATCGGCAAGTCGTACCGCGACACGCTGATGGACGACCTGAATACCATAACTTCGAAATGATTTGTAATACAGCCGCATACATCAAAGCCTGCATTTTGTGGGCTTTGTTTGTTTTTGGCGACAATTTTTCCAGGGTTCCGGCGTTTTTCTAGTTGTAAAAATGAACAAGCGGCATTTAATATCGGTTCTTGTGGTGTTGGTGCTCAGTCTGACAGTGTCAGCCGGTGAGCCCGACAATGCCTATTTCGCCGATGCCGAAAAACAGATTGCCGGTGTGGCCGCGCAACTGTCGGCAAGCCGCTACAACGATGCCGCGCAGGACAGTCTAGCCAGTAAGACACTCTCGTTGTTGGGGGCGGCGCTCAAGCACGACGATTCGTTCAGTTATCCGTTCAACAGTTTGCAGACCGATATCAGCAAGGTTGTTTCGCCCGATGGCCGTGTGCGAATTTTTACGTGGTTCACTGTCGGCGATGCCGGCAACTATCGATATTTCGGCTATTTGCAGTACAACGACAAGCAGGCTCAGAAAGTCAGACTTTTTGAACTCAACGATTGTAGCAGCACTATTGAAAATTATGACAACATGACGCTTACGCCGCAAAACTGGCGCGGAATGTTGTATTATTCGATTGTGGAAAAGAAAATGCATGGCGATGTATATTACACTCTTATCGGTTGGGACGGCTGCGGCTTGTACACGACGAAAAAAATCATTGAACCGCTCACTTTCACCGAAAAGGGCCAGCCGCGTTTTGGCAAATCGATGATAAAAGTCGGACAGAAAAAATACAAACGCCTTGTGTTTGAGTATAATAAGCGCGCCACAATGATGATTCAGTATGACGAAGCACTCGATCTTATTGTCCTTGATCATCTTGCCGTAATGGGGACACAAGATACCGACAACCCCATGTTTTACGGCCCCGACATGTCGTGTGATGCCCTTAAGTTTGAAGACGGATTGTGGTTCTACCAAACCAACATCAAGTATCAGCGCCCAGCAAAAGGAAAAAGACGCTAATACACCCGCATACAGTCGCGCAATTCGTAATTCATAATTCGTAATTAACTAGTGCCGTAAAAATGTCTTTTTGTCAGCCTGCGGCAGCGTTGTGTGCCAAAGTTGCCGAAAGTTGCGCGTGGCACAGTGTTTGACAACCCGAATGCGCGTAAAATTGAAATTCATAACTAAAAAATATAAAACTATGCAAACAGGTAAAATTGGTGTTACAAGTGAGAACATCTTCCCAGTAATCAAGAAGTTCCTTTATTCCGACCACGAGATTTT
>JAEEGJ010011951.1_pt1 | contig 21733 bp, 9 predicted proteins | sample 8958761 | NCBI WGS metagenome assembly JAEEGJ01 (sample SAMN16246546, study PRJNA631951) | gut metagenome | biome: gut microbiome; feature: rumen; material: RS-attached | host: Bos | place: Iran: Karaj | collected 2018-10
AGAAGGAAAAGACTTACAGCATCATACCCGACTTCAACCTGAAGTATGAACTCTTAGGAACAGAGAACGGCAAACACCGTCTGACCTTTAACGGCCGTGTCTACTTCGACATCTATGCCTACTCAAAGCCAACCTTTATGCCAGGTAGTCTTTCGAACGGTAGCTATGCTGACGGTGATTACAACTTCATCACCAATACGGAAACTAACCAGTTTAAGCTGGGTTCGCGCGTAGAACTCATCTTTACACCTGCTTTCAAGAACGAAGACTTTTATCTGACCATGCTGGCACGCTATGAAGCCGGTACACAGAAGAATACCTATCAGTATATCGGTCAGAGTGCCATTCCAAACGGTATTGAGTCACCCACTATTGATGCTCACTTGTTAGGCATGGACAACCAGCCGAGTACGACAAAGTCTGCCTGGCAGAACTGGATTTACAGTGCACACTTCTCCTATAAACACCGCTATAACGTCGACTTTACACTGCGTGGTGACGGAAACTCCAAGTTCGGACCTAAGAATCCCTGGTTCTATTCACCATCAGTCTCACTGCGTTATAACTTCAGCGAAGAGCCGTTCTTTAAGCCATTGAGGAAAGTGGTTTCAATGTTCGGTATTCGTGGCTCATGGGGTATTACAGGTAGTTCAAGTGTTGCTGTCGACAACTATTTTAACCAGTACACATCCCGAGTAGGTCGCTATGGTACCAACTACTATACGACGATGAGCGGTATGAAACTCGACGACCTACGCCCACAGAAGAAGATTGGTTACAATCTGGGCTTTAACCTGGGCTTCCTTGACGATCTGATTGAATTAGACCTGAACCTCTACAAAGAGAACACTAAAGACATGATTATGAAGGGAATACCCATTCCAACATCTGCCACATGGAATACATCTACGAGCCTTTCTTATGGCAATGTCGGCGAGATGGAGAATAAGGGATGGGAGTTATCTATTACAGGTAACAAGTTCATCAAGATTGGAAAATTCTCAGTTAGTGCCAATTTCAATATTGCTCAGAATGTCAACAAGCTGTTGGAAATGGACCAGCGCGTACTTGACAACCTGAACTCGCAGCCCAGTTGGAGTAATCGCGGTGCTAAGACCATTCTTAACCGTGTCGTCGTAGGTGACCCGCTCTGCTCTATTTATGGATACCAAAGCAAGGGCGTGTTCCAATACACTTACGACTACCTCACCAACTACAACACCCGCCAGTTGCAACTGCAACAGCAGGCTGCTGCTCGTGGCGAGAAATACGAATGGAACTACGAGGCTTGGATTAACGAACAGCTTGCCCAAGGCAAGACTTTCCCTGTAGCTACCGACGAGAACGGCAAGGTCATCATGACCAACACAGGCGTACCCAAGCACTTGACATACTATTATGGTGATACTGAGTATGAATTCAAGGGTGGTGATGCATTCTATGAGGATGTCAACCACGATGGTACCATCAACGAACTCGACATTAAGTATCTTGGAAACTCACTGCCAAAGATACAAGGTGGTTTCAGCCTGACCTTGCAGTATGGAAACTGGAAAATTGTATCACGTTTCAACTATCGTTGGGGTAACAAGATTGTCAATACGGCACGTATGAGCTTGGAAAGCATGTACGGCACAGAGAATCAGGCATCTACTGTTACCTATCGCTGGCGTAAGGATGGCGATGTCACAGAGATACCACGCGCTCTCTATGGTACAGGCTACAACTATCAGCTCAGCTCACGTTTTGTGGAGGATGGTTCCTTCCTGCGTTTTAACAACCTGCAAATCTCCTACAGCGTACCCAAGAAGCTGCTGAAGAAGTACGGTCTGAACACCCTCTCTGCCTACGTAACGATGAACAACCTCTGGTGCTGGACCAAGTATAGTGGTATTGACCCGGAAATTGCAGCAGGTACCTATACACCCGCTATCGATGGCGCAACCACGCCAAGATCCAAGTCTATCACTGCTAGCCTTAGCTTTGGATTCTAACAAAATTTGTAATATGTAATTAGTAATTAGAAATTATGATTACCAAAATAAAAAATATTATCTGTGGAATCTGCGTCATCTGTGGTTTCTCTGCATGTGTGGATACGGTCATTCTGCCTGACAACAAGACCGTTGACGAAGACTACTGGCAGAAGAAGAGCGAAGTAGAAGCTGTCGTGGCAACAGCCTACACACAGCTACGCGATGCTTCAGCCATTCGCAATATGATTGTATGGGGCGATTTCCGTTCCGATGAGTTGGCGATTACATCAACACTGCCCGCCAGTGCAGCCTACAGGACTGCTTTGCAGCAGATATATTCCTGCAACATTGAAACAGAGAATGCATTTACCTCATGGTATCCTTTCTATTCAGCCATTAACTACTGTAACTTGGTGTTGGAGAAAGCAGAAGACGTGATTGCTGTAGACCCGGACTACACCCGTGGTGACTATGATGCCAACAAAGCACAGGTATTAGCTCTGCGAGCTTTCTGCTATTTCTACCTGACGAAGGTGTTCCATGACATTCCTATATCACCCCACGCCTACATGAACAGCAGTGACGACCTCAATGCGCCACAGTCCACTCCTGATGAGGTGCTGACCATGTGCATCAATGATCTAGAAGAGGCTATCAAGTATGCTATATCCGGTTCTACATATGGTGATTGGCGCGACAAAGGCTACCTGAACCAAGACGGTATCAATGCTCTATTGGCAGACATCTACCTTTGGCGTGCGTCTGTCAACCGTGATGCCAACGATTATCAACTCTGCATAGATTATTGTGACAAGGTCATCAAGGCTAAGAAAGATGCCTATGAGCAGAACCCGTCAAAACGTCGCTGGGGAGCTGACGATGAAAAGAAAGACTACTATCTCTCTAGCTACGACGACATGTATAGAGACCTCTTCGGTCAGGACGGACAGAATGCTGACGAAAGCATCTTCGAACTGCAATTCAACAGTTCAGGAGTTAACAATACCGGACTGGACCAGATGTTCTACCGTTACAATAACAGCAGCTCAAACGGTTATGGTTACCTGAAAGCTGCAGGAGTTTATGGTAAAGTGGATGCTACTGGTAATGGTGTTTGGATTAACAGTGTTGACCAACGTCTCTATGAATACATCTATGACGCTAACAGTTCCAGCGTAGAGCAGTTTAGCGTACGCAAATCCGTTGCCTTGACAACGGCAGGCACCAACAACACTGCTCAGAGCAATCCTTCAGGCAGCCGCTTGAACAACGTCAGAAAGGACTGGATTTTCTATCGACTGACCGATGTGATGCTGATGAAGGCCGAAGCGCTCGTACAGCTTTATAACCTTAGCGGCAAGGCTGCTGAAGACACTCGCAACGAAGAAGCATTTGAGATTTGCAAGTTCGTCAACGAGCGTGCCCTCTCTGATGCCAACAAGACTTCCTATGCCCTGAAGTATACTACCTATAAGGATAAGATGGAGGAACTGGTGCTCGCTGAGCGTGCCCGTGAGCTTTGCTTTGAGGGCAAACGTTGGTTCGACCTTATGCGTTACAACTACCGCCATACCCAACAGCAGGCAGATCTTAAGAAGAAACTGACGGAGAGCTATGTCAATAACAGCAATGAATTCTATGAACTGGCTCTGCGCAAGTATCCTGTTCCTGCTGCTATGAGGGCTAAGCTGCGTGATGAGCGTTATCTCTATATGCCTATCAATCAGGACGAAGTTGAGATTAACACCAATCTTGTACAGAACCCTGCCTATAAATCTGGCTCGAAATATTAAATTAATAATTAGAAATTAGTTATTATGATTACCAAAGTAAAATATATAATCTGTGGAATCTGTGCCATCTGTGGCATGATGTCTTGCACTGAGGAGCCTGATGGATCTAACCTCTTCTCCTCAGACCAGAAGACCATTGCAGAGTTGATTCGTGACAGAGACAATTTGACAGCCTTCTATCGTATATTAGAGAAAGGTGGCTTCGACAAATACATGGGAACGTATGGTGAATATACATGCTTCGCACCTGTGAATGATGGTGTAAGTACCTATCTCGACAGTCTCTATTACGACGAGTCTTACTTGATTTCCAAGGCAAAACAGAAGCATAACGGTATTAAGGAAGATTCAAACTGGGATAACCTTGATGTTATGGCCAAGGTAGAGTTGATGTCTGACTCGCTGTGTGATGACATTTCACGCTTCCACCTCTCAGGTGAGGAACACCTGCAAGTAGACCTGGATGGTACGGCTACTACCTGGACCACAATGAAGACAGGTCGTAGCATCCGTGTCGGCACCTTTAAAGAGGATGCCTACAATACAAAGTACATTGGACTGACGAGTCTCAATGATATCGCAGCCATTATTGACGGTGATATTGAGGCCATCAATGGTGTCCTGCAAATATGTTCAGACGTTATTCCTCGTTCTGACCGCACCACTGACGACCAGTTACGTGTGGAGGGTGAGAAAGATCTCGGCATCTTCTATGAGGCACTTGAAAAGACCGGTTATACCGATACGCTCTTGATTGAACGCAAGAATAATTCTGACGGTACGGCAATCACCTACGACTTAGGAACGAATCACAATGACCGTGATGGCAACCCACTCTATTATCCCAAAGAGTGTATGGTCAAATGGACGGTCTTTGCTGAGACCGACGATGTGTTCCGTGCAGCTGGCATCAACAACTTTAACGACCTCAAAGCAAAATGCGCAGAATGGTACGGCAACTGTGGTGCCTGGTACGACTACATCAACGAGAAAGGCATCAAGATTAGTACAGGTGACGACTATACGAATCCGTTCAACGTTGTGAACATGTTCGTGGCATATCATATCCTGCGTGCTGGTATGCCTATCGACCGTATCGTTTATGAGAAAAACAAGCAAACTGACGCTTCATGGAATTTCTGCTTCGGCTATGAACCTCAGGAGTACTTTGAGACCATGTTGCCCAATACCATTCTTAAGGTGTGGGAGACCAATCCAAAGACCAGCAAGGACCTTTGGCTGAACCGCTATCTCACCAATAACACACTGACATCGAAACTTGGTATGTTTGGTATGCCTGGTGACGGAGACCATGACCTAGTTTTCAAGGGAGTACCCGTTGACCGTAACAACAGCGTTGAGACACTAAATGGATACATTCATCGAATCAAAGACATTTTGATCTATGACCAGAATGCGAAAGATGCCCTGCACGAGCGTCTGCGCTTCGACTCGTCCACATTCCTCTATGAGCTCATCAACAATGGTCTACGTGGTGCAACACCCGCAGAGGTCAGCACGCTCAATGGTGGTGGTGACGGAAACCGCGTGGCATTCCATAATACGTTCTTCGACAACATTGTATGCTACAACCCCGGTACGCTGCTCCGCTTCAATGTGATGGGTGCATGGCGCGCACACAACTCCGACCAGTTCCAGGGATGGGATGTCTACGACTTCGCTATCAAGCTGCCTCACGTACCAACTGGTGACTATGAGTTACGTATCATCTATCCACCTATGGCACGTGGTGGACTGATGCAGTTCTATCTTGGCAATTCGTCCAGACAGCAGGACATGGTGGCCGTTGGCATTCCTTTCGATGCATGTGCTAACCCTTATGAAGATGCTACCATCGGTTACGAGGATATTATCAACCGTGCCGACGACGAGACATCAGACTGTGGCGTAGAAAGCGATCAGCGTATGCACGTACGAGGCTATATGCGTGCTCCGGCATCCTTCTCGCGCGGTACTTATAATACCGTCACCGACCCATTGTCCTATGATGACAACGACATCTACTCGGCAGCTAGCCAGATTATTGGAAGCACCAGTTGTCGCTCAGAGACAGGCTATGGCACGATGATGCTGCGCCGCATTATTGCTACCCAGCGTTTTGAACAAGGTAAAGACTACTGGCTGCGCATCAAGAACCTGGTGAACGATGCCAACCTTGGTTGGTCATTCGACTTCGTGGAATTGGTACCACTCGACATTGTCAACAGCCAAAGTATGACTGAAGACTGGTACTAATAGAGAGTTAAGAAATAATAATTAAGAGATTATAGTTAATTAGGTTATGAAATATATCCGCAAAATAGGAGGGATGCTGACTGTAGGTTTACTGCTTGCTGCGGTATCTTGTACAGACTATACAGACTACAATTCAACACCGTCAGCAGGTGACGCCCCAAGTGCTAACAGCACATTGTGGGAGAATATATCCAGTGACCCGCAACTGACGAAGTTCACTGCACTAGCCCAAAAGTGCAACTTCTCAGAGACGCTGAACAGTCCACGATTCTATACGCTATGGGCTCCTGTCGACAATGCCATCAGCGAAACAGAGTATAATACGCTCATGGCCAGCGACAGCGCTACTATCGTGAAGCAGTTCATGCAGCAGCATATGACGGAGTACAACTATCAGGTCTCTGCAGGAATGAATAGTGTGACTATCGTATCACTGAATGCCAAGCATCATCTTTTTAAGCCAGACTCATTCGATGGTTTCTCATATGATGCGACCAACATTCCGGCAACAAATGGTATGATACACAAAATCAATGGCCTGTCGGAATTTCACAAGAACCTGTATGAGAATATTGACGATCTCACAGGCTGTGACAGTTTCAAGAAATATATTCAGAAATATGACGAGTATTACCTGGATGTCAATGCCTCCGTTATCGGCCCACTCCGCGACGGCAAACAGACTTATCTGGATTCAGTGATGAAGAAACGTAATAACGTGATTAATAGAATCATGCGTGTCGACTTGGAGGACGAGGATAGCACATTCTGTATGCTAGTTCCCAATGACAAAGCATGGGAAGGCGCTTACACTGCCATCCATCCTTGTTACAACTACATTTCGAAACTGGACTATATGGATTTGAGTCTGAAAACATCTGTAGCCTCTTCTACCAAGGCTACTGACGCAAAGGCTGCCAACGCTGCCGAGGCCGCTCCAGAACTGCAAGACTCACTGACGTGTCGCAACATCGTGGAAGACTTGGTTTTCTCTAATAGCTACCAGCGTAACGAGCCACTCTTCAAGGAAGGAGGTTCCTTTGCTTCAACAGACTCTGCATATTCCACCAGCAGGGACTATCTCCAGAACATGAATGAAATTTTGAACCATACCATTGCCACCAACGATATGAGCAATGGAATGACACGCACTATCGACTCACTCGCCTTTAATTCATGGGATACCTATAATCCTGTCATTAGTACGATGACGCCTGAGAATACCTTGAAAGTGAAAAAACTCACAAGACATAGTATCCCCTGGGATAGTCTGAAAGGTCGCGACAGTCTTTTCACACATATACCTAAATATAATATGTTTATGAAGTGGCTCAAGCCAGACAATTCACGTTTCTTCCAGTACATCGCTGTTGACAGCGCCAACATCGACGGAACAACAGGTAAGCCAGAATTCAACTTCAAACTCAAGAACGTGCGTTCCACAGCCTATCACATCTATGTGGTCACCGTTCCTGCACAGGTTGAAGAGCCCAAGGCCAACGTGAAGCCCTACTACCTGCGATTCTATCTCAGTTGGACGGATGCTGACAACAAACAGCAATACACCATATTGCCATTGGATGAGAATGGAAAGGCAGCATCAGCCTCATCAGAGATAAGTACTGATAATGGCACCAACACAAAGACGGTAACCTATATAGGTAATCCAGGACGTGTTAATGTCATTGACCTCGGAGAATTTACCTTCCCAGTTTGCTACTATGGCTTGGATGCCTATCCCAGTCTGATGATGATGCATACCAAGAGCTACACATCATCCAGTAACCGTGCAAAATACGACCAGCAGATGCGTGTAGCAGGCGTCTATCTCGTTCCAAAGGAATATAACGACTTGTGGATAGCGAATAGTGAAGAGTGAATAGTGAAAAGTGAATAGTGAATAAGACGATGAAAAGTAAGATATATAACTACCTACAGCGTCAGAGTCTCAGACTCTCACTCTGTGCCATTGCTTTGACAGTATGTTCAGTGGCTTTCGCTCAGGATGATTTCGACGACGAAGAAATCAATGAAGTTCAGACAACTATCAAGCAGCCAAAGCGCACCAAAGTAGTCGATAATAATCCGACTATTAATGTACAGGGTATCGTTGTCGACAACGCCACCAAGGCACCTATTGCCGGTGTGCGTCTTAAGACCCTTAACGACGAACGGTATGCGGCCATGACGGATGCCGATGGCAAGTTCACCATCAAGGTTCCTACCTTCGCTACGGCCCTCTATGTGCAGGCTCCCAAATACATGTCGCAACAGGTAAGCATCATTGCCGGCGACGCCAATCAAGAGGTGCACATCAGCATGTTGAGCGATGTCTTCTCACCCATGTATCAGGATGGTACGACCATCACTGCAACCAATGGTTTTACCTCCAACGGCAATGGTCTCACGATTGACGAGGAGATGACCGCTAAACTGGGGGGTGACATCCGCATGAACATGCATTCCGGCAATCTAGAGCAAGGTGCTGCCATGTTTATACGCGGCATCAGTTCTATCAATGCCAATGCACAGCCCCTCATCATCCTTGACGGTGTAGAACTCGACATGCAACAGAACCGTCCATCACTCCATTTGGGCGACATCTTCAATATGCTGACAACCATCTCACCAGAGGATATTGATAAAGTGACGGTGCTTAAAAATGCAACGGCCATTTACGGTGCCCGTGGTGCAAATGGCGTCATCTTAATTAACACCAAGCGTGGTCACTCCATGGCTACACGTATCGATGCCAAAATCGGTGTGGGCTGGACATTCGTACCCAACTATCCTACAATGATGAACGCAGCACAGTATCGCAACTACGCCGTAGAGATGCTGGGAACGATACCAGAAGTTCAGAAGCGCATCGGCTCCTCTACAGATCCTTTGCAATTCAACTTCCTCAACGATGCCAAGGACGGCTATTATTACAATACATATCATAACGACACCAAGTGGATTGACTATGTCTACCGTACGGCACTGACCCACAACTATAGCATTAATGTGCAGGGTGGTGATGACATTGGTATGTATAACCTCTCGGTGGCCTACATCCAAACGATGAAGAATACCAAGGAGAACAGTTTCGACCGCATCAACGTACGTTTCAATACGGATATTAAACTATTGTGGAATTTCACCACCAAGTTTGACATGTCGTTCTCGCGCACGAATACCAATATCCTTGACGATGGTATTCGTGAGGATCTGGACGCAGGCATCATCACCTCACCGGCATTCCTGGCGCTCATTAAGAGTCCACTGCTCAGTCCCTATCAGTATAACATGAATATCAAAGCCTTCACATCGCTGCTCTCGGAAGCAGACGATCTCTACAGCACCTTAAAGGAAGGCAACTATTCGCAAGCAAACCCATTGGCCCTACTTAACAATGGTAGTGGCGAGCGCAAGAACCGTAATGAGAACACTTTCTTCAACGTGAGTATTACACCAACCTACGAGTTTACAAAAGATCTGAGGCTGACCTCTCACTTCAGCTACTATCTGAACCGCAACTCGCAGGCTTATTACCGTCCAAACATCGGTCTGCCCTCGTTTGCCATACCCAATTTGGGTACGGTCTACTCCATGACAGCCTCTATATTCTCTAAGGAACAGAATATATTAAGCAATACGCATTTGGACTGGAACAAGAAGCTGGGCGCTCACGACATCGCATTGATGGGTGGTTTCCGCTATACCTATTTCTCATATGACGGTAGCGACCTCTCCACACAGTACGCCACCAAGGGTGAGGATGACAAGAACCCGAAACTTGCCACCGGCAACAATACATACCCAGGCGTTACCGGTTCTGACGATGTCTGGAAAAATATGCAGTGGTATGTCTCTGGTGACTACAACTACATGAACAAGTACTTTGCCTACGTATCCTTATTAGCCGAGGCCAACAGTCGTTTCGGCAGTAATGCCAATGGCGGCATGAAGATGTTCGGCACGAAGTGGGCCCTGTTCCCCAGCATACAATTGGGATGGGTACTGAGCAATGAGAACTGGTTCCCGAAGAGCGATGCCATCAACTACCTACGTCTGAACGTGGGTTACGACATCAGCGGTAACGACGGTATCAGCAACTATGCTGCCCGCACCTCGTTCAACACGGTACGTTACAACAACTCAGAGATTGGTATTCAACTGACAAACGTTGGTAACGAGGAAATCAAGTGGGAGACCACCTCGAAGTTCAATATCGGTCTGGAAGCCAACTTCCTCAACAACCGCTTGGGCATCAAGGCCAACTACTTCATTCATAATACCAAGGATTTGTTGGCCCTCAAGACCTTCGATAATCCCATCGGCGGTATTAACAACTATTGGACCAACGACGGTGAGTTGAAGAATACTGGTTATGAGTTCGGTATCAGCGGAAAACCGGTAGCGCTAAAGGACTGGCATTTAGAGATTGGCGCCACCATGGCCCACTATAAGAACGAAGTCAAATCTTTGGCCAACGGCAGTTATACCTCATCAGTCTACGGCGACAACAATATCCTCACGTCTGTGGGCAACCCCGTAGGTGTCTTCTACGGCTATAAGACCCAAGGTGTCTTCTCAACCACGGCCGAGGCTCAGGCCGCCAACCTCTACATCGTTGACGAGACAGGTGCCCGTCAGTATTTCCAGGCTGGCGACGTCCGCTTCGTTGACCTGAACAACGACGGCAAGATTGACGCAGGTGACAAAACAATTATCGGCGATCCAAATCCTGACATCTATGGTAACATCTTCCTCAATCTGAACTGGAAGCGCTTCACACTCGGTATTAACTTCAACTACAGTTTAGGCAACGATGTGTACAACTATCAGCGTTCAATCCTCAACAGTGGTTCAACCCTCTATAACCAGCAGGTTGCTGAAATTGGACACTGGCGCTATGAGGGACAGCAAACCGACATGCCACGTCTCCAATACGGCGATCCAATGGGTAACAACCGCTTCTCTGACCGTTGGATAGAGGATGGTTCTTACCTGCGTATGAAGAGTGTCATGCTGACCTATCAGGTGCCCATCCCAGAGTCATGGCAGACATGGCTGCAGGGAGTCTCCATATGGGCTGAAGGCCGCAACCTGTTCACCCTAACAAAGTACACAGGCAGTGACCCAGAATTCTCCATCAGTAACAATCAACTCTACCAAGGTATCGACTGCGGCAATATAGCCCAGGGACGTATCTTCTCGATGGGTATGAAGATTAACCTCTAACAAGGAATTAAGAATTAAGAATTAAGAAATTATGAAAAAGATAGCAATTATAATAAGTGCAATCTGCGTCATCTGTGGTTCCTACTCCTGCTCGGACATGTTAGAGGCTGATAGCACACGCCAGTTGTTCGAGCCCGAACTGAATCAGAAGACAGACTCTGTTTTCTATGCTTATGGCATTATGCAGGCCATGCAACAGTTGGCCGACCAATACTATTTCCAAAATGAGATGCGTGGTGATCTGGTACGTCCTACCGACAAGGCCTCTACGCACCTGAAGGCTCTAGCATCGTTTACTGCCGATGCCACCAACAAGTACGACAGTGTGTACCTTTACTATAAGGTCATCAACAACTGTAACTACTATCTGGCTCATCGCGACACTACGTTGAAGACGGGTGCACAGAATGTGGTCATCAATGAGTATGCCGCTGTGGCAGCATTCCGTGCATGGACCTACCTGCAATTGACCCGTCAGTATGGCAGCGTTCCCTATGTCACAGAGCCTGTCACCACCATCGCTCAAATTAATGCCAATACCAATATGACTAACTATCAGGCTATCCTTCAAAACGAGGCACTCATGCTGAAAGCCCTTAAGGACAGCTACACAGACGAGCAGCTTGCCGTACCGACTTTTGGTCGGACGACAATCGATATTGGTAATTTAAACTTTAACAAGACCGCTAATAAGGTATTGCATCCGCGTAGGAGTTTCATCCCTCTGAACGTGGTATTGGGTGACATCTACCTCGAACTAGGAGAATATGAGAAGGCTGCTAAATGCTACTTCGATTACTTGAAATACGCGGCATCAAACGACCTTAACGACGTCTCTGTGAACCACATTCAACAAATGAGCACTGTCTACAGCCTATACAGTCCTATTTTTAAGGACTTTACAGAGTGGCCAGCAGACTATAATGAGAGTAAAAACAATTCTCTCTACACAGGTGCGAACAGTTGGTATAATTATAATTATGTTGGCGATATTATCTCTTATATTCCCATGGCAGTCAACTACACCATGGGACAGACTACAGACATCCCTGCTGCATATGGCTACAACTATTATGGAACAGAGACTGAAGATGCCGTAGAAACTGTAGTATCTCTGACTAATGTTCCAAATACGGAAGACATTCAGATTGTGCCCTCAGAAGCCTATTGCGACTCTGCCCGCCATGCCCAGTACTACTATTACACGGAACAGGTGAAGGTAGCTCCCTTTAACTGGATTGTCAAGAACGAGCCTCTCGGCGATGCACGCGCCTTCATTGTCAGCCAAGGTGACGGTGCAAACTCCACGTATGTCTATACCGCAAAACCTTCATTAGCAAATATATGGCTTTATCGCAATGCCACTGTCTGGCTCCACTTGGCTGAGGCCATCAACCGCATGGGCTATCCCGATGCAGCCTTTGCCGTGCTGAAGAACGGTCTGCACTCTGAGTTGGAGAACTACCGCTATATTGAGGCTTACCAAACAGATGAGAATGGTGATGTTATTAAAGACGGTGACGGCAACCCAGTACTTGACATGACGCAGTCGCACATTGATGACAAGTATTATCTGACTCCCGAGTCTTACGAGTTGCTAACCACCACGCTGCCATTCCTTGCAAAGGAGAACTCCGACATCTTTAAGAACGGTACCATCAAGGCCTTCATCGGCATCCACTACCATGGATCTGGTGCCATTGAGGATCTCTATTCTACTTACAAATACAGCACGGTCCTTGAAGCAAAGCTGAACGACATCAACACAAAATTCGGCCTTGGCTTAACAACATACACCAAAGACGACTACATCAACGCCATGGAAGATCTCCTATGCGATGAGTATGCGATGGAGTTTGCCTTCGAGGGCACCCGTTTCTCGGATCTGCGCCGTCTGGCCATCCACAAGAACCAGTCGGGTCTCTATGGTGGAAACTTCGGAGACAGGTGGTTATCAAAGAAACTGGAAAACAATGCTGCAGGCATAACAACTCAGAATTGTTACTTACCCTATAAATAAACTTTACAAAATCCCCACCCCAGCTGGTGGGGATTTCAGTATTATGATGAAATATCTACTATTTATACCCATGCTGCTGATAGCAGCAATGACAACGCTTGCACAAAAGCCCAGTGATACAGCTACAAGCCAGATGGAGAAACTAGATCGAGGTCTGGTAGTAATACCCTATAATCTGTCAGGCGGCCACTTTGTTAGTTGGCGGTTGCTCGGTACTGATGATACCAGTACAACCTTCGAACTGCTAAAAAACGGAGAGTCAGTAAAAAGCAACATCTACCAGACTACGTCGGTGCGTCTTACGGGTGGAAAGGCTACGGATAAGTATCAAGTGGTGACGTACCGTCATGGTAAGGTTATAGATACCACACCCGAAGTAAGTCCTTGGTCGAAATACTATCTGGAAGTAAAACTCGACAAGCCTGCAGATGGTCAGGACTACTCCTATTCCCCCAACGACTGCAGTGTGGGCGATGTGGATGGTGACGGACAGTACGAAATCTTCGTAAAATGGGATCCATCCAACTCGAAGGACAACTCGCAAAACGGCGTAACAGGTATCGTCTATATAGACTGTTACAAATTGGACGGCACAAAACTGTGGCGCATCGACCTTGGAAAGAACATCCGTGCGGGAGCCCACTACACACAATTCATGGTATACGACTTTGACGGTGACGGAAAGGCTGAGATGATGTGCAAGACAGCCCCTGGTTCAAAGGATGGAGAAGGAGAGTACGTCAACCAAGCTGCTACCGACGAGAACATCAAGGCAGCAAGCAATACCAAGAACTGGGTAACCGAAAGCTCCGGACGCATCAATGGCGGGCACGAATATCTGACGGTTTTCGAAGGAATGACGGGTAAAGCTATCCATACCATTGCTTACTATCCTAATCGTAATGCAAAAGCAGCGCTGAGCGAGGCACAAGGAACTTTCAACTGGGACGACCGCTCTGGTAAGAGCGACTTAGGCAGTTACGGCAATCGTGGTGAACGCTACCTGGCTTGCGTAGCCTACCTTGCAGGCGCAGACAAGAACCCCAGTGGTGTATTCGTACGTGGATACTACACCTATTCTTATTTGTGGGCTGTCGATTTTGACGGTCAACAGTTGAAGACGCGCTGGCTGCACAGTTCAGACCAAAAGACCACATACCGGCTGATGGATGCTAACGGCAACGAGCAGAGACTGAAGGGTACGACTTGCAGCTCTGGACTTGGACGTAACACCATGTATGCTAACGGAAACCACAACTTGTCGTGTGCTGACGTTGATGGTGACGGAAAAGATGAGATTATCTTTGGTTCGGCAGCTCTCGATGATGATGGACAGATGCTATATGCCGTAGGTTTCGGTCATGGTGATGCCATACACCTGGGCGACATGCTACCTGACCGTCCAGGACTGGAGTTATTCGATGTACACGAGGAGAAAGGAGACTATGCTTGGGACTTGCATGATGCTGCAACAGGTGAAATCATTTGGAAGGGTGGACAGAAAGGCGCCGACAATGGTCGTGGCTGTGCTGCAGATATTGTGGCTAGCACTAGAGGTTATGAATTCTGGTCGGCTTATGGTGGCTTTGATAATACCAGCAGAAACCAAAATCCGTTCAATGCCGTCTCAGGCGAACAAGCAGCGAATAGTAAGCCATCTATGAATTTCCGTATCTACTGGGATGGTGATGCACAGGACGAACTGTTAGATGGCACTACCATCACTAAATATGGCGGTTCAACACTTGGTGTAGGAAGTAGCAGTAATGCCACCTCCGGACAGTCGAACAACAGCACCAAGGCAACGCCTAACCTCAGTGTCGATCTTTTTGGCGACTGGCGCGAGGAGTTGATTGTAAGAAATAGTACTGACGATGCCTTGAACATCTATTCAACGGCAACTACAACAAATTATCGCGTACCTACATTGATGCACGACCATACCTACCGTATGGGCATCGCCTGGCAGAACGTGGCCTACAACCAGCCGCCCCATCTGGGTTACTACCTACCCGACTACATCAAGTCGTTCCAAGGCAATGATCCTACAGGCATTGTAGAGATCAGAGATCAGAAGGAAGAAGGAAGAGGTGTTTTCTATAACCTCGCTGGTCAGCGCGTCAACAAGAATGCAAAAGGCATTCTCATCCAAAACGGCAAAAAGGTCATGATTAAGTAATTACGTCATTGCGGGGAAACTTCAATATCCTTTCCTAACTTCGGCGATGCGTCACCCTATTCGCGCACGATAGTTAGCTAATTCTGGTAATTTCGGATGTGCTAGTCAGTGGAAAAATCACTTTTTCCTTTTCTATTTCATAGAATTTTAATACCTTTGTCGCGGATTTCACATACTCTACCCAAGGTGTAGCCAAGGTGTACCCAAGGTGTAGCCAAGGTGTAGCCAAGGTCAAAAGGCTAATATTACCTTGGGTAGAACCAGAGTACTGCTTGGATAGGGCATGGATAGAGTGAAGGAATAGGCCTGTTGAGAATAATAAACTATTATAGAAACTAATCATATAACAGTTATGGTAAAAATCAAACAAGTCGGAATTGGCCGGACGGCATCAGGAAAAATCGATGGCATCACGTATGTAACTCGAGGGGATGTAACCTTTGCGCGTTCCACGCCCACTATGCCCGCACACGTCTATACCACTCCAGCGGCCAAGAAACGTCGTGCCATCTTTAACATGATTCAGATGCATTTGAAGCATCATCTGCCTACACTTCGCAAGACGATAACGCCCAAAGGAATCGGAAGTGCCTATACGCGCTACTATTCGCTTAATGCCAAGCCGCTTGCCAGAGCCTTGGGGGTGTTGGCGGAGGAAATGGTGGCTGGGAAGGATGTTACCATCACTGATGTTGAGGAGGCCATCACTGCCTATGCTGCCGACCATCCCGGTGAGATTTGTATTGCAAGCCTCAATGGCTACAAGGAGTTGTTTCTAAGCGGTCCTTGGCCTGACACCATTACTCTCCATGCAGTCAAGGGCAAAAGCACTATCGTCATCACCGTTGTGTAGCATCTCTAAATATAGGGGTTAAGAGACTCAACTTCTCTGAATTGTTAAAATCACCGAAGTCAAGAGAGATGCCATCTATAATCTCACCGGTCAGCGCGTCAACAAGAATGCAAAAGGCATTCTAATCCAAAACGGTAAAAAGGTAAGCATTCGTTGAAATACACGTTGTAGCAGTACATGAAGAGAGCACCCTGCAAATGCGGAGTGCTCTCTTCATGTGTTAGAGGTAAGATGACTACAAGATAATCTTGACGGTATGTCCTCCCGTCTGTACTAGATACATACCGCTACGTAGAGGGAATGATGTTCTGGTACCAGAGGCTGCCTGCTTAATCACCAAGCGTCCTAACGCATCATATACCTGAATTAGTTCACCATCATTAGTGCCCGAGACAGTGATGACTCCGCCCTTAGCGCTCACATTGATTCCTTCTGTTGCGGCCTCACTGATGGCTGTCTCAATATCGAATCCTTCGCCCAGTCCCTTACCGTCGGCATCGGCAACACGGAACTCGCTCACCGTGACGCTGCCCGACAAAGTGGGAGCAACGAGTTTGATAAAACGGGACTCCTTGTTCAGATAGATCACGCCGTCGAAGGGGAAGTCCTGAGCACGCAACACGCGGATGGTGCGCCATCCTGGTGTTACGTCGGCATTGCGCGTTTCCTGTATCTTAAACGCCACGTTACTGCCACTATAGTCGGCTTTCAGACGCATGGCAGGCGATGCCGTCTGAAAGAAGGTCATCATCTTGTCGGAAGTCTTGGTGAATACTGCCTCGTCGGCTGTAACATCGCCGCTCACCTGCACCCAGTGGGGATGCTCACTGGCATTCTCCTGCGTGGTACCGTTCTCGCGAGCCAGAAGGGCTACCGTATTGAACGGCTTGAAGTTGACGGGCAGCGTTGTTGCCCTACCCTTGTGCGTGGCGCTGATGTCATCGAGTGCTCCGAAGTCGGCCGTATGGAACTCAAACTCCAGTCCGTCCTCAATGGTTTTCGTACCTGCGAAGTTGGTGATGGAGCCCTCGGGGAAGGTAATCGTGTAGTCTTTGTTGGCATCGAGAGCCTCATAGACAACGGTGAGTGCCGTGCCCGATGCCTGCACGTCGGTGATGCTTTCAAACTGGTCGCCGTTGATGGTGGCACCACCTGTGTACTTGATCTCATTCTTGAACTGGAAGGTCATCGAACCATCCATGTAGGACACATTTTCGGTCTGTGGAAGCGACTTCACCTCGACATCGGCATTGATGTCGGCAGGCACGTAGCGCTCAATGAGCACGTCGTGCACACGGAACTTCTTACCGTTGCCGTCGATGGTGAAGATGACATTGCCTTCACCCGTATAAGTATAGGTGTGCTTGAAGTTCTTCTTGGCATTGGGCAAGGTGAACGAGGTGGCTGTGGTCGTCGTTCCACCAACGGTAGTCTTCAGATTGAAAGTTTTCGAGTTTGTATCCGAGTTACCCGTCCAGATGGTGATGACAGCAGGTCCCGTGACCTCTGGCAACTGAATGTAGCCGCTACCTGAGGTAAACTCGACACAACGTGCAGTGGCTCCGGCATCGTCGGCTGTATAGTCGCCAGAAAGTCCGCTATCGCCGAATGACACAATACGGGCAGAACTGCTGCCATTGGCTCCAAAGACCATGCCGGCAACCTTCTTCGTAGTGTTACCGTTAATGATGTTCACATTACCATTTCCACTGGGATAACTAGAGGAAAAAGCCTCTGGTGTCTTATTGAAGTCGGTATAGAAAAGGGTGCCACCTTCGTAGGTATTGAACGACCAGACGGTGCCCTTCGTCGTACCCTTGTCGTTTTTGGCATTCACACGCCAGTAGTAAGTCTTATTGGCCTCCAGCGCCTTGCTGTACTCCAGCGTCTTAGCCGTGATGGTCCCGATGCGGTTCAAACTGTCGGGGTGGGTTCCAAGATAGACGAGGTACATCACCGTTCCGTAGTAGTTCTCAGTAGTATTCTCCCATGAGAAGGTGACCTTGCCAGATGCCAGGCCCACCTGTTCGCCATCCTTGGGCGAAGGGTTGGTGCAGAGACTGGGCGCCGAGGCATCAGGAAGGGTCTCGGTGGCTACGGTGGCATAGGGCGACTCCAGTCCACCCTCGCCATAGGCCTTCACGCGGAAATAGTAGTCGGTCTCTTTGGTCAGACCAGTAGCCACATAGGATGTGGTGTTGGCCTCCAGTCGTGCCAGTTCCGTAAAATTCTTGTTGTCGGTCGATAGTTCGACAATAAAGCCCAGTTCATTGTCGGCATTATCTGTCCAAGAGAACGAGAGCGACTCCAGTTCCTGCTTGGTGACCTTCAGGCCGGTAGGGTTCTTAACGTAGGGATAGGCTTTGTCGATGGAGAACACATAGTTCTCGATGTTAGCATAGCCGTTGGATGCGATGGCTGCAGCATCGGCAGCATTATTAGGATTCAGTCCGTTGGCCACCTCCCAGGCATCGGGAATGCCATCGCCATCAGAGTCCTGAGGCTTGCTGCCTGTGAAGAGCATGCCTGTGCCACCGTGGGGAAGCGACTTCTCGTCAGAAATGCCATCGGTAGAGCCCAGCGTTCCAAACGAACTCAGTTCGTCGATGATATACTGGTCAACTTCATCGCGTACAGGCAGACTGGGACCCACGCTATCGATAATCCAGCGCAGGGCGGCCTCAGCCGTCATTTTCTCGCTGATTACGGGGAAGGCTTTCTCCTGATTCGTGAACTCGCTGAACGATGCGCGGCGCAGGCCTCCAGAGGCGGCATATTCGGCATCTGTAAGGGGCTCGCCATTGAGTTCGCCGTCCTTGTTTTTGTCATAATAGTTGCCCTCACCCAGGAACTGGAAGTTCTCGTTGCCTTCTGACAGTGGACTCGTATTCGCATTCCAGGGACCTTTCACGAAGTAGTTGTTCTCGATGTCGGCCCAAGAAGGTCCCTCGCTGTCGCGTCCCATCAGGTAGCAGCCGCCACCGCCCCAGTTGTACACCACGTTGTTGACAAACTGGTTCAGGCCTTTCACCTTCGGGTTACGGGTCTTGTTCTCAATATAGAGGTTGCGATAGAGGGTCACACCGCCCGTAGTCTGAATCAGACCGCCGCAAGAGTGAGACTGCAAGCCCTGTCCGATGATGGAGTTCTGAATGGTGATATCGGTCGGCAGAGTACCTTTGTTATCCCAACTGATGGAGAAGCACTCGTCGCGTCCCCAGAGCACGGAGAGGTGGTCGAAGATCATGTTGCGGCCATTGGCAACGCCTGCAGCATCCTTGCCGCTGGTGCCGCCCTTACCCATGCGGAAACGCATGTGGCGCACGATGATATTGTCGGCACCAGAGAACGACACGCGGTCGCCATAGACCTGCACACCCTCACCAGGAGCCGTCTGCCCCAAAATGGTCAGGTTCTTGGCAAAGACCAGACCACTTGTCAGTTTGATGACGCCACAGACATCGAAGACGATGATACGGTTAGGCTGGCTGACAGCATCGCGAAGCGAGCCCGTGCCAGAGTCGTTCAGGTTGGTGACGTGGTAAATGGAGCCTCCACGTCCACCGGTTGCGAAACGACCAAAACCTTCCGCACCGGGGAATGCCAGCTGCTGGGCACTCATAGTGGCGCAGACAGCGAGCAATGCTAAAATACATTTTACTCTCATAATATTATCGAATTACTGTTATTTACTAAACCCAATATTTCCTTAGAAAAACTCCTTTGGCTTGGTATTTACCTTGGCACCAGGAAACTGTGAAAAGTCTACAGGCTGGCCGTCAAGCGTAAAGTCAATGAGTTCGTACTTGTCGCTGGTCTTCACGTCAAGTACAGTCTTAGCCTCAACCCCGCAGTTGCGGATAGTGATATTATTACAACGAGACAAAGGCATATCCTTACGATCGCCAGGCTTGAAGAACTGTGTCCATGGTTGTATGAAGAGTAGACGTGTGCATCGACCGGAAATATTCTCTACTGTCACATACTCATAATGTTGCGGTGTGTCGGGACGCATCTTCAGCCATAGCACACGATTGGCATCCTCGGCATGGCAGTTACGCAATATAATGTTTCGGTCGTGAAGCGACTCAGAACCCAGTGTCAGACAACCATGTACACGACCATAGCGACAGTTTTGGATAAGTACACGCTCGCAGGGACCGTTGGTATCGTCGTTGTCCGCCCAGGTACCTTTGCCACCTTTCATGACAACGGCATCGTCATTGACATGCATAAAGCAGCCGTCGATGATGACATCGGTGCAGGCATCGACATCGATAGCATCCGACGAGGGAGCGCCACGCTTCGGATTCTCCGGCCATATATTCTCCGTCGGAGCAAAGATGTAACAGTCCAGATAGCGCACATGGTCGCTCTTATAGACGTGGTTGGTCCAGAAAGGCGAATTGATAAGGTGCACATCCTGAATGGTCACGTTCTTACAGTTGGAGATATAGGTCAGTCGGGGGCGTTGCGCATCCTTATTGGTGCACTGGGGGTTCCACGTGCGACGTATCCAGAACTCCTGCCAGAAGTTTAAGCCATTACCGTCGATAGTTCCCGTACCACTGATAGTAAAGCCATCGAGACCATCGGCATTGACAAGTGCGGAGAAGTACTTGCACGTCTCGCCCTCGATACGTGTAGTCAATACAGGATAGTCCTTGATGCGATCGGACCCTTTCAGCGTGCCACCTTCTGACACATGCAGATGGGTGCCCTGCTTGAAGAACAACGCACCCGTCATAAACGTGCCCTGGGGTACCACCACGACACCACCACCCTCGCTGGCACAGCGGTCTATAACAGCTTGAATCTGCTGGGTTTGTACCTCACTGCTACCCATCAGCACGTCATAGTCCGTAAGGACGTATCGGCGACCAAGCTGACTGACGTCAACCTTCTGAGGATTCTGGAACCATGCATCCATCTCTGTACCGTCGGGCCAGGTCTCTACAGTCTTCTTAGCCTTGGGTTTAGCTGCTACTGACAATGTAAGCAGCATGAGCAGAAATAATGTAATCTTTCTCATAAATTATTTAATCTTTGGTTTAAGTTCATCGGGAGAATCGTTGGTAAACATGTTCACTTTGGGAGCCTCACGTTCAAAGAGGTGTCGGATCACATCGATACTGACAGTCGTCGTAGGCTTAAAGTTTTCACTCTGCATATAGCACAGAATGCTCTGGCGCAACTGGCGGGCTACAGGACGATGGTCGAGGTTGTGACTAATATCCATTGTAGTCATCAGCAGTCGGCCATTGAGTATTTTTACCTCAAGGAGCATGCCCAATTTACGGCTGACATGCCACGTATCAATAGGTTGCACGATAGGTTGGTAGTCCTTAGGGAACTCTGCCAGATTCATGACCTGTGTACGGTTGGTCAGTTCCCACCAGTTCAGGTTCTGCCAGTCGTCAGTGGGGA
>JAEEGJ010011956.1_pt1 | contig 21728 bp, 10 predicted proteins | sample 8958761 | NCBI WGS metagenome assembly JAEEGJ01 (sample SAMN16246546, study PRJNA631951) | gut metagenome | biome: gut microbiome; feature: rumen; material: RS-attached | host: Bos | place: Iran: Karaj | collected 2018-10
TATTATCCATAATTGAACCAGAAGAAGCTCGGATTTGAGCACAAAGCCTAAACTCCTTTGAGAATTTATCTCCAAGAGTAGCTTCAAAAACCTTTTTGGAAAAGACACGTGCCCTTTGCCAAATTGGCAAATCCTCAAATCTTCTATAACCCGCCATTTGGTCAATAATTTTTAAATCTTTAAATCTTAAATCTTTAAATTAAGACCAATTTGTAATTCGTCGAGTTGCTCCTGGGCAATCGGGGCGGGCGAGCCGCTCATCACGTCTCTTCCAGCGTTGTTCTTCGGGAAGGCGATGAAGTCGCGGATCGAGTCGGCGCCACCGAAGAGCGAGCAGAGACGGTCGAAGCCGAAGGCCAGGCCAGCGTGAGGCGGTGCGCCATACTCGAAGGCGCCCATCAGGAAGCCGAACTGTTCCTGCGCCTTCTCGTCAGTGAAGCCGAGGGTATGGAACATCTTGTTTTGTAAGGTACGGTCGTGAATACGGATGGAGCCGCCACCGACCTCCACGCCGTTCATCACGATGTCGTAGGCATTGGCACGAATGTCGCCCCACTTGCTCGGATCATCGAGCAAGGCCTCGTCTTCAGGTTTCGGTGCGGTGAAGGGGTGGTGCATGGCATAGTAGCGTTGCGTTTCCTCGTCCCATTCAAGCAGCGGGAAGTCGATGACCCACAGCGGTGCGTATTTGTTCGGGTCGCGGAGGCCGAGTTGGTTACCCATCTCGAGACGCAGGGCATTGAGTTGCACACGGGTCTTCATGGCCTCGCCACAAAGGATGAGCATCAAGTCGCCAGGCTTGGAGCCAAACTTCTCGGCGATAGCCTTGAGGTCATCGGGTGTGTAGAACTTATCCACAGAGGACTTGAACGTGCCATCGGTGTTGTATTTGATATAGACCATGCCACCGGCGCCCACCTGCGGACGTTTCACGAACTCGGTGAGCGCATCGAGTTGCTTGCGGGTGTACTCGGAGCAGCCCAAGGCGTTGATTCCAACGACCAGTTCAGCGTTGTCGAAGAGGCCGAAGCCTTTGCCTTTAACCACCTCGTTGAGTTCCACGAACTTCATCCCAAAGCGGATGTCAGGTTTGTCTGAGCCGTAATATTTCATGGCATCGTGCCAGGTCATGCGTGGGAATTGGTCGAACTCCAGGCCTTTCATTTCTTTAAAGAGGTGTTTGGCCAGACCTTCGAAGGTGTTGAGCACATCTTCTTGTTCGACGAACGACATTTCGCAGTCGATCTGGGTGAACTCGGGTTGACGGTCAGCGCGGAGGTCCTCGTCACGGAAGCAGCGCACGATTTGGAAGTAACGGTCGAAGCCGGCCACCATCAGCAGCTGCTTGTATTGTTGCGGGCTTTGTGGCAAGGCGTAGAACTCGCCTGGGTTCATGCGCGATGGCACTACGAAGTCGCGAGCACCTTCTGGTGTGGACTTGATGAGCATCGGGGTCTCGATCTCCATGAAGTTCAAGTCACTGAGGTAATTACGCACCAGCATGGCCATGCGGTGACGCAACTCGAGGTTCTGGCGCACTGGGGTACGGCGCAGATCCAGATAACGGTATTTCATGCGAAGGTCGTCGCCACCATCGCTATTGTCTTCGATGGTGAACGGCGGGGTCTTACTACTATTTAATAAGGTGAAACCGTTGACACGAATTTCGATGTCACCCGTAGGCATGTTGGGGTTTTTGGATTCGCGTTCGATGACGGTGCCTTTGGCTTGGATGACGAACTCACGGCCAAAGGTGCGTGCTTGTTCCACCAGCTTGGGGTCGCTGTTGCTGTCTAAGAAGAGTTGAGTGATGCCGTAACGGTCGCGAAGGTCAATCCAGACCAAGGCGCCCTTGTCGCGGATGCGCTGCACCCAGCCGGCCAAGGTCACTTCCTTGCCGGCATCGGCAAGACGAAGTTCTCCACAAGTATGGGATCTATACATGGTATAAGAATTTAGAATGCAGATTTTAGAATTTAGAATGCAAAATTACATTTTTTTATACTTTTGCATCCATGTTAGGAAAAATAAAATACACATTGTCCATTCTCGGATTGCTCCTTTTCGCCCGATGCGCCAACATGGTGACCCCTACGGGTGGGGCCAAGGACATCACGCCTCCCAAAGTCACCGAAGCGGTACCTGAGAATCGAAGCACTGGCTTTGATGGAAAGAAGATCGAGCTCAGTTTCGACGAATACATCACCTTGGAAAATGCCAACCAAAACGTGCTCTTCTCCCCGCCCCTGAAGGAGAAACCCGACATCAAGCTAAGCAACAAGACCGTGGTGATCAAGCTCAAGGAACCCTTGGAGCCAAACACGACCTATACCATCGGTTTCGGAAATGCCATCAAAGACCTACATGAGGGCAACGTCTTTAACGATTATGTTTACAGCTTCTCAACGGGAGAGGTGCTCGACACCTTATCAATTACTGGAAAAGTGTTGGATGCGGAAAGCAAAAAACCGGTAGAGGACCTCTTCGTCGGACTATACAGTCAGGAGGGCGACAGCCTTTTCTTCCAGCCCACACTACGTCAGCCGGATTACATCACCAAGACCGACAAAGAGGGGCGATTTGCCCTCAACGGATTGCCCGAGCAGTCATTCCTGATCTTCGCCTTGAAAGACGTGAACTCGAACTTGTATTACGACATGCCCAACGAGATGGTTGCCTTCCTCGACACGCTCATCACAACAACTCCCGATACAGCTAGTGCAAAACACTCAGAACTAATACTTTACGCTTTTACCGAGATGGACACCACCCAAATGCTTTTGGAAAAGAAATTGGTGGAAGAGGGATTGCTACGATTTGTGTTTCGGCATCCTGCCAGAGCGGTCAGCATTGAGACTCCAGACCTCTTGCCCGACACGTTTCAGATCGTCAAGGTATGGTCGGCAACCGACGACACCTTATGGTGGTATTTCACCCCGAATGTCATCGACAGTCTAAGGGTCAACATCCAATATGACACCCTTATCAACGATAGCACTCGCTACAGTCTGAAATACCGGGAGTCAACACAACGGAGAAGAAGCGCTCCTAAAAAACTGAAAGTCAGCAACAACCTAAAAAACAACCTGTTGATGCCCGATGAAGACTTTCTATTGAAGTTTTCTGAGCCTGTGACCAGTGATACGATTCGGGTGAACGACATGGTGTTTGAGAAGGTTGATGACCAGAGAATGGATTTTCGGTTAAAGAAAACGATACACGACACGGCAAGTTATTCTGTAAATATCACCGATTCAGTATTTTATAGCCTTCGAGGCTACACCAATGATTCCATTCACGTCAACTTCAAGAGGGCCACGGAGAAAGACATTGGAAACATTTTTATCACGGTGGTGCCTCCGTCCAACACCCAGTTAGTCATCCAATTGAAGGACAGTCGTGGAGCAGTTGTTGACACTTGTGTTATCGACCAGGAACGTCGAGTGGAATTCAAGCGTTTGTCACCTGAGAAATACAAGCTCAGTGCGATCATCGACAAGGACCGGGACGGGAAATGGAGCAGTGGGAACTTCCATCGGGGGTTTCTTCCAGAGACTGTGGTGGACTATAAGGACGAGTTGGATTTGAAGCCAGGTTGGGACATTGATTTGGAAGAGGCTTGGGTTTTTTAAAAAACATTATTTTTTATTAAAAAAAACAAGTTTAAGCGAAGCGAAAAACTTTTTTTGTATCTTTGTCAGTCATAATCCAAACAGAAATTGAATAAAGAACGATAAAACTATCGATATTAATGCATTAATTTATCAAATTATTAACTAAATTCAATCTTTTATGAAAAGAAAAGTATTTTCTTTGCTCGTATTGTGCTTGTTTGCCTTCCTAGGCTTGGCGAACGCACAATCCTCGGGAACGGTTAGTGCCAATCCCGATCCGATTGATCTTGGTTATCGCCCATTAGGTGCGTGGATGCGTCCTTTCCAGGTGCAACTCACGGCCACGGGTGCTGCCCAGACGATCACCGCCATTGAGGCGGACAAAGACTTCTTTGTCATTGACGCCAACTTACCTTCAACGGTAAGTGCAACGGCTCCTTTCAACTTCACCGTGGATCATGGTGAGGCTGCTGAGGGTCCCGTCAAAGGCAATTTGGTCGCCATGACGGAAAGCCGCAAGGCTTACATCTTTGACATCCAAGCTGTGGCTTACAGCCCGATTGCTGCTGATGTCACTGAGACTGCACCTACGATTACGTTGCCTTTCACGGCCACCGTGGGTGAGAACATCTACGACAACTACTTGCTGCCTGGCGACCTCGCCGATGGTAAGGATGTGGTTTACAAGATGAACATCACTGATGACATTCTCTTCAACGCTTACGTTGAGGGTGAGAATGGCAAAGTCGCCCTGTATCAGGAAGATTTTGCTGGTGAGCCAGGTCCTGGTGCTACCAACAACTACACCGGTATTAATGTCGGTGGTGGCGGCGGTGGCCCATTCGAGGCTCAGGTTGGTTTTGGAACCAACACCTCCGGTTATGTTCCGGCCTACTATCTCTACAACTACTCCATCAGCCAACAGCTCTTCCTTGCTGACGAGTTGACGCTGGCCGGTGCTGCCGCTGGCAACATCAACAGCATCAGCTTCTACACCGAATCCACCTATGGTTATTTGATGAAGAACACCAGCATTTATATTGGCAACACCACTGCCGCTACGGTCACCGACCAAAGCCCCAGCATTGCCAATATGACCTTGGTTTACTCAGGTAATTATCAACAAGTGGTTGGTTGGAACGAGTTCGAGTTCAGCACTCCGTTTGCATGGGACGGTACCAGCAATGTGTTGGTGCTTTTCATCATGAACAACGGCAACTGGTCCAGCTCTATCGCATGGCAAACCCACAACCCTGGTTTCATGGCAAGCGCATACCAATACAGAGACGGTGATCCTTTCGATCCGGCAACCCCGGTTTCCATGTACACTTCATCGACGCTTCGTGCCAACACCATCTTCAAGGGTGTGGCTCGTTCGGCTTCTCCAATGAATGTCAACATCACCGATATGACCTTGACTCCTGGTGTGTATTATCTCGCCGCTTCTTCAACGAGCGATGAATTCACCGTCAATGTCAACACCGATGAGCTTCCTGTTCCGGAACCGGCCTACAATCCTTATCCTGCTGACGGCGATGTGGACATCACCACTCCTGTGACCCTCACTTGGAACTTCGGTAACTACACCACCGCTTATCGTCTGCTCCTCGGCACCACCTATCCTCCGACTGAGGTTGTGGTTGACTGGACAAACGAGTTGGCCAACGGCTACTACACTGGCGAACTCATCAACAACAAGAACTACTTCTGGAGAGTTGATGAGAAGAACACCAACGGCATCACCGAAGGTGAAGTTTGGGGATTCACCACCACGTTGAACATCCCGACCGGCCTTGCTGCTGTTGACGAGAAGATTTATGTCGGCGACGACCTGCAACTCTATTGGGATCAAGTCGAAGACCGTTCATACAGAGGCTACAACGTGTATCAAGATGGTGTGAAGATCAACACCGAATTGGTCACCACAACCGAATACACCGTTAGCGGACTTACCTATAACACTGATGCTGGTTATGTCTTCAACGTGACCGCCGTCTATGATGAAGGTGAATCCAACTTCTCGAGCGACCTGATCGCTTTCGTGTCGGGCAACGGCACCATCAGCGGTAAAGTCACTGAGGTTGACGGTACCACCGGCATCGCTGGTGCCGACATCGTGTTCGAAGGTCTTGATGAGTTCTTGCGTCCTGCCACTTATACCTTCACCACGGGTGCCAACGGTACTTACACCGGCGCCATGAAGAAAGGTACCTATAATGGCATCGCTATGAAGGAAGGTTATCAAGGTGCTGAATATGAAGGTGAAGTCACCATCAACTACAACACGACCACTCCGAACATCAACTTCATCCTGAAAGAGATATGGTATCCGCTTGGTGAAGTCATCGCTGAAGAAGTCGATGAGAACCAAGTGAAAGTTTACTGGAGCGCCAACATCATGAGCGAAATCATCGAGAGCTTCGAGACTGGCGACTTCAGCGCATTCGACTGGGTCAACGACGCTGCCCATCCTTGGGTGATCACTACCACCAACCCCTACGATGGAGAGTACTGCGTCAGAAGTGGCAACCAAGATGTCAACTCCTCCTCTTCTGTTTTGCAAGTCAGCGTTGAAATCAACCGCGACGGTTTGATGAGCTTCTACGGAAAAGCTTCATCTGAGCAGAACTGGGACTATGGTTACTTCTACATTGACGGCACCCAGAAGGCTTCCTTCACCGGCGCTGGCAACTGGGTGAAGAAAGAGTATCCTATCACCGCTGGTGTTCACACCTTCAAGTGGGAATACACCAAGGACGGCAGCTTGAGTGCCAACGACGACTGCTTGTATATTGACTACATCAGCTTCATCCATGATGCTGAACCCGTCGTTCCGGATGGACCTGGCACTTGGTATTACTATGACAATGGTGTCAACGAAGACGCTATCGGTACTGGTGGCGGCAACTTCTCATGGGCTGTCATGTTCCCTGCTGGTTCCTACACTGGCACCGCTGTGACCAAGGTTTCCGCTTTTGACTACATGGCTATGGACGGAACGGTCACCATCTACAACGATGGCGCTACTGCTCCTGCTTCACCAGTCGGAACCAGAGACGTCAGCTTCGAAGGCAGTGAAGATTTCGTTGAATTCCCATTCTCTTCACCAGTAGCTATCGATGCTTCCAAGAACCTCTGGGTGGTGTTCTACAATGGTAGCGGTGCCACTTACCCCGCCGCTGTTTGCACCAACACTGGCGATGCTAACGGTCGTTGGGTCTCCATTGATGGCGTAGTTTGGGAAGACATGGCTACATATAGTTTGGACTACACCTTCATGATTCGTGCTTTCGTGAGCACGGGTGCCAAGGGTGAAGTTCAAGAAATCACGCTCAACAACCAACCTCACACGGGTGGTACCCTCGCTGCCGCTGGCGTTGCCAAGGCTAACAACACCCGTGCCTTCGACCACTACAACATCTATCGTACCACTTGCGACGACATGACTGGCGAGAACGCTGAGTTCCTCGGCAGCATCAACGACACCATCTACCTCGACAACGACTGGGCTTCACTCGAACCTGGTGTTTACAAGTGGGGCGTCAGCAAGTTCTACCAAGGCAACCGTAGCAACCGTGTGGTTTACGACTTCGAAAGCAACTTGAGCGGATGGACTACCATCGATGCCAACAATGACGGTATCACATGGTGCGACCTCCCAGGCATCAACAACTACACCAGCTACTATGTTGGTATGACTCTCGACTGGTACCATGGCGGTTCCAACGCTGCCATCAGCGGCTCCTACATCAATGGTATTGGTGCCCTCAACCCAGACGAGTACTTGGTGTCACCTCAAACGAGCATCAGCAATGGTACCACTATCTCATTCTGGACTGCTGCCTGCGACCCGAGCTATGCAGCCGATCACTTCGGTGTGTTCGTCTCCACGGGTAGCGCTACCAACCCGTCCGACTTCGTCTCTGTCCAAGAATGGACGCTGACTGGCAAGTCAAGCAGAGCTGGTAAATCTCCCGCTTCACGTGAAGGCAGAGGCGACAGAATTGGTACTTGGTACAACTACACCGTTGACCTGAGTGCTTATGCCGGACAGAATGTCTATATCGCATTCCGTCACTTCAACTGCTACGACCAGTACATCATGTGCATCGACGACGTCGAAATAAGCGGTGGCGGCGATAACCCGAATCCTCCGACTCCTCCGACTCCTCCGACACCTCCAGCGGGTGGCGACATCACCTACACTGGTGTTGAAGGCGAATCAGGCGTGCTCTGGTCCAACTGCCTCGAAAACAAGATGACCGTCAGCGCTACCGTCACCGTCAGCACCAACAGCGGCGACCCGGTCGAAGGAACTACGGTTACCTTGAACAACATCAATGAAGCTGGCTACACCTATAATGTTACTCTCGATGAGACCGGCACCTACACTTGGGAAACCATGCGTAGAGGCACCTACGAGGTCAACGTCAACTTGGATGGCTTCACTCCTATCGCAGTGACTGAAGAGATTGGCGACAACGCTCAACTCACCTATGTCCTCCAAGAGACCATCGCTGAGGTTAGCGGACTCTATGTCTCCGCTACTGGTTGGGCTATGTTTGGCGATGTCCCGGCTCCTCCAACCCCAGTCGATCCTGTTGATCCTCCGGTTGATCCGACCGAAGGTCAGTGGTATTACTATGACAATGGCGCCAACGAAGACGCTATCGGTACTGGTGGCGGTAACTTCTATTGGGGTGTCATGTTCCCTGCTGGAAGCTACACTGGCAACGCTGTGATCAAAGTCTCCGCTTATGACTATATGGCCATGACTGGCGATGTCACCATTTACAATGATGGCGCAGCCGCTCCGAGCAATCCTGTCGGAACTACCAATGTTACCTTCACTGGTTCATCAGCCTTTGTTGAGTTTGAATTTGCTTCACCGGTTATCATTGATCCTTCCAAGAATGTTTGGGTGGTGTTCTATAACGGTAGCGGTGCTACCTATCCGGCTGCTGTCTGCGCTAACACTGGCGATGCCAACGGTCGTTGGGTCTCCATCGACGGTACTGAATGGATGGATTTGGCCAGTGCAGGATTGAGCAACACCTTCATGGTTCGTGCTTACATTGCCGGTGCTAAGGGCGAAGTCAATGAAATCGCCTACACGCCTAAACCTTGCGACGGTGGCACCCTCAGCAAAGCTGGTGTTGCCAAGGCTAGCAGAAGCATTGAATATTATAAAGTGATGCTCGATGGTGTCCTCGAAGGCACTACCACCAACCCATTCTTCCAACACAATGTGGAAGGTATGGTTGAAGGCGAGACACACACCACCGCTGTCCAGACTGTTTACACCACTGGTGAAAGCGAATGGGCTGAATTCGAGTGGGTTTACAGTGCTTGCGACAACTACGAAGGTCTGAAAGAAGAACCCACCGCTCAATGGCAAGGCGAGGATGTGGTCCTCAACTGGGTGCTTCCTGAAGGCAGTGGTGACGACCCGAATCCTCCGACTCCTCCGACCGAGACCATTACTTGGGACTTCGAAAGCAACATGAGCGGATGGACTACCATCGATGCCAACAATGACGGTTACACTTGGTGCGACCTCCCAGGCATCAACAACTACACTGATTACTATGTTGGTATGACTCTCGACTGGTACCATGGCGGTTCCAACGCTGCCATCAGCGGCTCCTACATCAATGGTATTGGTGCCCTCAGCCCAGACGATTACCTGGTGTCACCTCAAGTGACTATCGGCAATGGTGCTACCTTCTCATTCTGGACCGCTGCCTGCGACCCGAGCTATCCAGCCGATCACTTCGGCGTGTTCGTCTCCACCGGTAGCGCCACCAACCCGGCTGACTTCGTCTCTGTCCAAGAATGGACGCTGACTGGCAAGTCAACCAGAGCTGGCAAGGCTCCTGCCTCACGCGATGGCAAGGGCAACAGAATCGGTACTTGGTATCACTACAGCGTTGACCTGAGCGCCTATGCAGGACAGCAGGCTTACATCGCCTTCCGTCACTTCAACTGCTACGACCAGTACATCATGTGCATCGACGATGCTGAACTGACTGGCAGCGGTGATCCTGTTCCTCCAACTCCAGGTGCTAACGTCCGTGGCGTTGAAATCTTCCGCGATGGCGTTTGGATCGCTGAAGTTGCAGCTCCTGCTCAGACCTACACCGACATCAATCCTGGTGAGGTTGATGAGTATGAAATCCGCGTGGTCTATAACGGCAACATGGAAGACTACTCACACTACACCATGTCCTGCCCGCAGGTCTGCGTGCCTGAAGTCAATGAGTGCCTCGCTCCTGAAAACCTCACTGGTAGCTACGAATACTTCAACAATGAATACTTCGGCGCTATGATCAACTGGAACTACAGTGGTGAAGTCAATGCTGGTTGGTATCAGTATGATGATGGTGCTTACGGTACCAGCGTTGGTGCTGGAGCAGCGTTCAAGTGGGCCGTCATGTTCCCCGCTGGAAGCTACACAGGTACTTCAGTTACCAAGGTCAGCACTATGGATATGTTGAGCTCTGGCGTGATGAATGGCTCGGTGACCATCTATTCAGGTGGTGCTAATGCTCCTCAAACTGAACTTGCAAGCATGCCTATCCAATTCACTGGAACTGGTGAGGATGTTGAGTATGTGTTTGCTGAGCCTGTGGCTATTGATCCTACTCAAAACCTCTGGGTGGTCTTCAGCAATGATGACAACACTGGTTATCCGGCCACTGCAAGTGCTGATATCACTGGCGATCCTAACGGTCGTTGGGTGTCACTCGGCTCCTGGACAGATCTTGCCTCTGCTGGTCTCCCAGGTTATTGCTGGCTCATCCACACCTACATCACTGACGGTATTGCCTTCAACGTCTATCGTAACAATGAGCTCATCGCCACCGTTCCTTACAGCGGTGAAGTGAATACCTACTTCGATGAAGTCGCTATCGGCAACTATCAGTACCAAGTGACCGCTGTCACTGGCGACTGCGAATCCGACTTCGCTCTGACTCCTGACCTGAGCCAGAACTACGTCGAGATTGCCGTCACCAGCGTGGCTGAAGTCACCGACACCCGCATCTATCCTAACCCGACCACTGGCAACGTGACCATCGAAGCCGCCGGCATGAACCACATCACTGTGGTCAACACCCTCGGCCAAGTCCTCTACGATGCCAATGTCAATGGTGATCAAATGACCATGAACCTCGGCCAATTCAAGGCTGGTGTTTACATGCTCCGCATCACCACTGAAGAAGGTGTTAGCGTTAGCCGCGTGACCGTTACCAAATAAAGGTAAACGTCAATAAACAAGAAAGGGTGGTCAATCGACCACCCTTTTTTTTGTCCTTGTTTTTAATCAACTGACAACGGGGTGAACTCGAATCGAGTCACATCAAACAAGCCCTGGTCGCTCATCTTCAACTCGGGAATCACCAACAGCGCCATGAATGAGAGTGTCATGAAGGGACTTGTCAAAGTGCATCCGAATTCATGGGCCAACCGGTCGGCTCGCTCATAATCCTCCGCTACACGAGTACCCTCCTCCAAACTCATCAACCCAGCGATGGGCAAAGGCAGCAAAGCAAACTCCGTCTCGCTGCATGCAACCATACCACCACGGGTAAGGACCAGCATGTTGATGGCTCGGGCAATATCCTCATCGGAGCAACCCACCGCAACGATATTATGACTGTCGTGGGAAACCGATGTGGCAATGGCCCCCCGTTTCAAACCAAAATGGTTGATGAACCCAATAGCTGGTTTCGATGGGGTATAACGGTTCAAGACCACGACTTTCAAGATGTCACGAGTGGTATCACTCACCACGTTACCGTCAACAATCTTTGGGGCCGCATTGATGGTATTCGTAATCAGACTTCCTTCCATGCAGGAGATGACCTTTATTCTCGTTCCTTTAGGCATTAGCGCAAGGTCTTTGGCCGTGATAGGCGTGGCATGGAAACAGTTGCACGACTCTTCCTTGCGATAGGGCATGCACGAACGCCCACGCTCAGCCACCAAACGACCTTTGACATAGGTTTGCAGCACATTGAAATCATGGATGCTGTCCACCACGATGAAGTCAGCGTCGTCGCCAGGTTGCAATAAACCCACATCCAGATGATAATGTCTGACAGCATTCAAGGAGGCGACACGAAGCACATCCAACAGCTTGTAGCCTTTCTGCAAAGCTCGTTTCACAAGGAGGTTGATATGTCCTTTGACCAAGTCGTTGGGGTGCATGTCGTCGGAACAAAACATCAGCATATCGGGATAGCTGGCCATCAGCGGTATCAAGGCATCGAAGTTTTTGGCAGCGCTACCCTCACGAATCAAGATATGCATTCCTTTTTTTATCTTCTCTTCAGCATCATCGATGGCATAACACTCATGGTCGGTACTGATGCCGGCACCGATGTACTTTTCCATATCGGCACCTTGCACCATAGGTGCATGTCCATCAATAGGTTTTCCCAGGTCATGGGCTGCTTTCAGTTTTTTCATCACTTCGGGGTCATCGGCCAGCACACCTGGATAGTTCATCATCTCTGAAAGATAATAGATGTCGTCGCGGGCCATCAGCTCAGCGATGGTATCCGCATCGATGGTGGCACCCGAGGTTTCGAACGGTGTAGCCGGGACACAGCTCGGAGCTCCGAAGAAGAACTTGAAATGGCAGCGTTTCCCGTTATTGATCATATAGTCAATCCCTTCAACCCCCATCACATTGGCAATCTCATGGGGATCACTCACGGTAGCCACGGTTCCGTGACACACAGCCATCCTGGCGAATTCCGTGGGAGGCACCATGGAGCTCTCGATGTGGATATGGGCATCAATCAAGCCTGGAAGGATGAAATGGGGCTCAGCCGTGTCCAATTCTTTGATTTCAACGATTTTGCCATCATTGACGAAGACCTGGCCGGGGAAGATACGGGAATGGATCAGATCGACGATCTGTCCGTTCAGGGAAAAGGAATTGTCGTTCATGAGTCAGAATAATTTATCCTTGCAAAGATAGCTATTCTTGTTCAAATCCGTATTTTTGCAAAAAATAGAAATGCCATGAACACTGAACCCCTCTACCCTGTCATCCGCCTCCGCAGAGGCAAAGACGATGCTGTGCGTCGTTTCCATCCTTGGATCTTCTCTGGCGCCATCGAAAATGGTCCTGAAGGACTCCAGGCAGGCGACACCGTGACGGTGACCGACTACGAAGGCGAGATCCTCGGCACCGGTTTCTGTGAACCCGACAGCATCGCCGTCAAGATGCTGAGTTTTGAGAACCGAAAGATTGACGAATGGTTTTTCTTGGAAAAGATCACCAAGGCCTTCGAGTTGCGTAAAGCCATGGGCTTGGTCGGTAACCCTCACACCAACGGTTACCGACTGATCCACTCCGAGGGCGACGGGCTTGCGGGTCTCATCATCGATGTGTATAACCACACCGCCGTAGTTCAGGCCCAGACCGAAGGGATGATCCTTCATCTGAAAGAGATTGTCCGCGCCTTGAAGTTGACCCCGGAACTGGGGCTGCAAGCTATCTATAACAAGAGTGCCGAGGCCATGCAACGGATGGGCAAGGACGATGTCATCGAAGATGGCTATCTCTTCGGAAGCAAAACCGACGAGTATGTGCTAGAAAATGACAGCAAGTTCTTGGTTGACTGGGAAAACGGACAGAAGACCGGTTTCTTTTTAGACCAACGCGACAACAGAGAGTTAGTCCGTCAAATGGCCTCAGGTAAGAAGGTGCTCAACGCTTTTGGCTATACTGGAGGGTTCACCATCACCGCACTGAGAGGGGGAGCCAAAAGCGTGGTCACCGTTGACACCTCGAAAAAGGCCTTGATGACCGCTGAAGCCAACATCGAATTGAACGGTTTCTCCAAAGAGGAAAACCCTTGCATCGCCGATGACATGAAAGACTATATTAATAAGGTGCAGGATGGGGAGTTCGACCTGATGATTCTCGACCCGCCCGCCTTCGCCAAGAGGCATCATGACCGGCATCGCGGATTACAGGGCTACCGTTTCATCAATGCCGAGGCCATCAAGAAGATTTCCAAAGGAGGGTTGCTGTTCACTTTCAGCTGCTCACAAGCCGTTGACAAGGCGACATTCCAAGGCATCGTCACCGCTGCAGCCATCGAAGCAGGACGCAATGTGAGAATCCTCCACCAGCTCTCACAGCCAGCGGATCATCCCATCAACATCTTCCATCCGGAAGGAGCCTATCTGAAAGGCTTAGTGCTGTTCGTTGAGTGATTCGTGTGAAAAGAACGAACCCGGCCTACGTGACCGATAACCATTCTTTTTCGGTGAAGCTGATCTGGTGTTCTTCGATTTGCTATCATCAATACGCTTCAAGACACCACGTTCTTCCTCATTTAACTGATATTCGTTCGTGTAAATGAGGGTGGTCTCATCCAACCGTTCCAACTTAAGCATGAAGGTCTCGGCCACTGATGTGTTGACAAAAACGGCCGGGATGCTTTCCTCGTAGTAGTAAGTGAATGGTGTGACGACCGTAGTGTCAGGATTGACAATGGTATCATAGGTCACAGGATTGGTGCTTACCTTGACAAAGAACGTATCTTGATCGTGGTCACGCCATTCCCCTTGTTTGTTTTCTTTAAAAATCAGCTCGATGCCGTTGTCAAAATCTCCAGGGGTATATTCCCAGGTAACAATCGTATTGTCGATGGGATTGCCATAATAGTCGATGTTATAATACTCGATGCGCTCGACACCCCACATGCCGATCAATTGTGATTCCTTGGATTTCTTACAGGAAGCCACACCGATGATCATCGCCATGGCTACGATAATGAAAGAGATACGTTTCATAATTCCGATATACATTATTAATTGATGATTTTTCTCAAGTAAAAATTCTCATAGAAAGGCTTCGACTCCGAAACCTCGTTGATCCACTCCACATTAAGCACTGAGTCGTTGAGGGTGAGAATGTCGAAACGGCCCTCGTTCTCGTCAAGGTAAAGGCTCCCATAGAGTGCGTATAGCCAAGTACTGCCGTGAACTACGATCTGCTGTTGTTCTTGATCAAGTTCATAGGTGCATGAAAAATCCTTGATGAAGGCAGGGCTGTCGTTGAGTCGAAGCCTACCCGTACCATCCAAACGGAACCACAGCTCATAGCCGTGACCCTCTCCAACTTCATAACGAAGGGTGTCCCACTTCTCCGATCCGTCGTTGCGAGTACGGCAGCTGATATACGTTTCACATCCCCAATGGCCACAGAGTATGGCGAGCTCATCCTTGTTTTTACGGCACGATGCGAAGGTTGCAATTACCGCCAAAGCAATAATAATCCAATGGAATTTTCTCATAATCATTAATTCACGGCAAAAATAGATAATATTTCAAATCCCGTGCCAGTTTTTTCACTCATTTTTAGAGATTTGTTACATTTGCATCAGAATTTAAGCTTATGAAAACCCGCTACTCGCTTCTTTTTTTCCTATTATGGTTTGGTATTAACCTTCAGGCACAGGATACTCTCACCGTGATGCAATACAACTTGCTCTATTACGGCAACTACAACAGCGCTTATGCTGGGTGTAACGAATCGACCAATAACACCCAGATGAAGGATGAATGTATCCAAACCATCCTAAACCATGTGAAACCCGACATCTTGACGGTCAACGAGTTTGGTGCGACACAAACCATCTTGGATAATTTCATTCGCCATAACCTCAATATCAATGGCGCGACCTATTGGGAGTCAGACGACATCATCAACTACCACAACAGCGACATTATCAACCACATTTTTTTCGACTCCAGGAAAATGGGACTGAAGCGTCACGCCGTCATCCGCACTGCTATTCGCGACATCGATGCTTATGAGATGTATTTCAAGACGGCGGGGCTGGCAGCCGGTGACACTACCAAACTGGTGTGTGTGGTGGCTCACCTAAAAGCCGGCAACACCAGCACGGACGAAGGCAAAAGAAGGGCCATGGTGCAAAATGCCATGGATTTTATCGATGAGAACTATCCCAACGACAACGTGCTGATTATGGGTGACTTCAACATGTATTCGTCCTCCGAATCAGCATATCGGCTGATGACCCAGAACTATTACAACCACGATATCTTGTTTGTCGATCCACTGTATCATGTTGGTGGTGTAGGCAACTGGCATAACAATAGTCAGTATGCCCCGTACCACACCCAGGCAACCGCAGCGTCAACCAATAACCCATGTCGCACAGGTGGGGGATTGGACGACCGTTTCGACATGATCCTGATGTCGGATGAGATTTACATGGGTTTCAACCGCATTCGTTATCTGGACAACTCCTATATGGCCGTGGGAAATGACGGCAACCATCACAACCGGTCGGTCAATGAAGGATACAACAGCGCAGTTCCTGCAGAGGTGGCCGATGCCCTCTTTAACAGTTCCGATCACCTTCCCATCACAATGAAGATGCAGGTCTATCCTGGGTTTGGGGTAAATGAACTACCGTTGGAGTGTTTACAGGCAACCGTTTCTCCCAATCCAATTACCGACAAGGCCAGGATCAGCTTCTTTAACCCAAGGGAAAGCCAACTTCGCATGGAAATCCTTAACCTTCAGGGACAAACCGTCATGCTGCAGGAAGTCCATGCTGAACAAGGCTCTCAGCAGATGGAATGGACACTTCAAGATCTTACTCCAGGCTTCTATCTGATTCGTCTCACCAGCAACGAAGGCTGGCAACAAACACTGAAGGTGGTTAAAAGATAGTTTTAACAAAAACGCATTTTCCTCAATCTCAATGTGTTAAGATTTCCAAGCCGTTCTCGGTCATAAGGAAAGTGTGTTCCCATTGGGCGGAAGGCAACTCATCTTCAGTGATCACGGTCCAGCCGTCAGCACTGTCGATAAACACCTTCCATGTACCCATGTTGATCATCGGCTCGATGGTAAACACCATACCGGGGACCAACAACATGCCTGTACCCTTCTTGCCAAAATGAAGCACTTCGGGATCGTCATGGAACTTCAAGCCCACACCATGTCCACAGAGGTCACGCACCACGCTGAAGCCATTTTTATGGGCATGTTTCTCGATGGCATTGCCAATGTCACCCACAAAGCCGAAAGGTTTGGCGGCCTCCATGCCCACATAAAGACACTCTTTGGCTACGTCAACCAGCTTTTGTTTACGCGGTGTGGTCTCGCCAATGACATACATTCGCGAGGCATCGGCATAATACCCGTCAAGAATGGTGGTGCAGTCCACGTTGATGATGTCGCCTTCTTTCAGAATCTCCTTGGCTGAAGGGATGCCGTGGCACACCACCTCGTTGATGGAAGTGCATACGCTTTTGGGGTAGCCCTCATAGCCTAAGGTGGCTGGGATGGCTCCATGTTCTATGGTGTAGTTATGGACGAGCTCGTCGATCTCAAGCGTACTCATCCCTGCGTGGATCTTCTCACCCACCAAATCAAGGATGGCCGTGTTGATGACGCCACTGCGCTTGATGCCCTCAATCTCCTCTGGAGTTCGTATCAACGTCCGTTTCGGCACCAAGGCCCCACGAGCCTCTATCGCCATCACCCTACGATCCAATGCTGTAGGTTCCACACCTGCAGGAACACGCCATCTTTTTCTTTTATTAAACATCGTTCTTTTTATTTTTTGGTTAATCTAATTCGTTTATTTCGCAATCACAATGCCCAACTCACGGTTAATCTGCACTCGAAAGTCATCCCAATGCTTCTTCTTTTTTAGAAGAAGCATTTGATTGTCAATATCTCGTTCTTCTTTTAACTGATTTTCAATTTCCTTTAGTTGGCCATCAATAATCAAGTCTTTGTAACGCAACACGGCATATTTGACTGCTTTCCGCAGCATGTCCTCTTCTTTTTTCACGAAGATTCCATGACGATCCCAGCAATCAAGTTTATAAGGAGTGGTCAGCAAGTCAATCGCCAACTTCGACACCTGTTCATCCTCGTTGGTGATAAAATACTGATCGTCAGGAAGATTACCTGAATCGATGGCCTTGTCATAGACATTGAAAATCTTACGGTTGACGGGGTCATTGAAGACAATCTCATCATTGATCAAGTCATCGATGATCAGCTGTGCCACCGAGACTTGTTCTTCCACTTCGTGCCCATCTTCGTCCACTCGGGTGTCGATCAGCTTGACTTGACCATAGACCAGCAGCAGTTTGACCAGTTCGCGTTCTTGGTAAAAGCCCGGAGGCAAGTTCTCATCTTCGGACTTGGTTTGAGGTTGAGTCACCACGGGTTCATCGGGGATCACCTCACCTTCCACACCGAGTGACTTCTTGAACTTAGCTCGAAGCAGCTTGTTGAGTTCCATCATCAGCGTCTCCTCGGGCATGTCAAGCAGGAGGCTTGACTCCTTGACGTAGGCGATACGGAAGATCGAATCGGGCACTACGGAGATGGTCTCGACGATAGTACGGACCACTTGGCCTTTCTTGATAGGGTCGTTAGCGGCATCTTTCAGCAACAGCTCCGTCTTGAATCGGATGAAGTCCTTGGCGTTGTCTTTCAGATAACGAGTCACCTCGTCGCTAGGATAGGCTTTGCCAAACGAGTCGGGGTCGTGTTCGGGAGGCAGCACCACCACGCGTACATTCATCCCTTCGGCAAGGATCATGTCTGTCCCTCGGAGAGCGGCGTGGATGCCTGCGTCGTCACCATCATAGAGCATGGTGATGTTCTTTGTATAACGTTTGATCAGCCGTATCTGTTCGATGGTCAACGAGGTACCCGAGCTGGCGACCACATTGGTAACGCCAAGCTGGTGCATTCGGAGCACATCGAAATAGCCCTCCACCAGGATGCATTCGTCTTGATTGACGATAGAGCTCTTAGCGAAGTAAATGCCATAGAGGGTTTCTTTCTTTTGGTAGATTTCCGACTCGGGTGAGTTTTGGTATTTGGCCAGTTTTTTTTCGGCATCCGATTTCAGGATACGTCCTCCAAAGCCGATGACCTTACCCGTCAGGTTATGTATGGGAAACATCACCCGGCCATGGTAACGGTCGTAATAGTCTCCGTTTTGTCGTTTGATGGAGAAACCCACACGTTCAAGGAATTCCGGATCGTAGCCATTGTCCTTGGCGTAGTTGGTGAAGGCCTCCCACTGGGAGGGGCTGTAGCCAAGGTGGAATTTCTCGATGATAGGGTTGAGGAAGCCCCGTTCGTGGAAGTAGTCCAATCCCACCGATTTCCCTTCGTCGGTATTCCACAAGGTGTCAACGAAATACTTATCGGCGAAGGCGTTGATGTTGAACATTTTCTCCCGTTCGGTCTGCGCCATCATCTCTTCGGGACTCAGTTCTTTTTCCTCTATTTGGATGTTGTATTTCTTGGCAAGATAGCGGAGGGCTTCGGGATAGGTGAAATGTTCATGCTCCATCAGGAACTTTGCCGAGTCGCCGGCTTTGCCACAGCCGAAGCACTTGAAGATGTTGCGCGCTGGGTTGACGTTAAACGACCCAGTTTTTTCGTTGTGGAAAGGGCATAGGCCGATGTAGTTCGCACCACGTTTCTTCAACGTGACGAACTCTCCGACCACTTCTTCAATACGTGCGGTCGAAAGAATCTGCTCTACGGTTTCTCTTGGGATCGGCATCGTTCATCTATGATGGCGCAAAATTAACAAATTCTTACTTCTTACTTCTAAATTCTTACCTCTAAAAATCAATGTGCTTCCAGCCAATTTTCACCCGTGTTGATTTCCACGATGATGGGCACCGAGAGCGGGAGTGCGTTAACCATCTTGTCATTCACGATGGTCTTCAGCTGTGAAAGTTCGTCGAGATGGGCATCGAACACCAATTCATCGTGGACTTGGAGGATCATCTTCGACTGCATTTTGAGTCGTTGCAATTCCCGATGGATGGCAATCATGGCGATTTTGATCATATCCGCAGAGCTTCCTTGGATGGGCGCGTTGATGGCGTTGCGTTCAGCGAAGTTGCGCACCGTGGCATTGGAGGCGTTAATGTCGCGCAGATACCGTCGTCGTCCCAAGATGGTCTCAGCATAACCTTTTTCTTTGGCCATGGCGATGGAGCGGTTCATGTATTCCTTGATGCCGGCATATTCTTCAAAGTATTTTTTGATGATTTCGGCGGCCTCCCCTCTCGAGATCTCCATACGTTCAGCCAATCCGAAAGCCGACATCCCATAGATGATGCCGAAGTTGACGGCCTTTGCTCGGCTCCGTTGTTCTTTGCTGACCTGATCGATTGGCACATGGAACACTTTGGCAGCAGTGGCGGCGTGGATGTCATGGCCGAGGTTGAAGTCTTGGATCATGGCCGGGTCACCGCTGAGATGGGCGATGATGCGCAGCTCTATCTGGGAGTAGTCGGCGGCCATCAGGGTATAGTCTTTGCTTCTCGGTACGAAGGCTCGACGGATCTCTCTGCCGTTGGCCGTCCGCACCGGAATGTTTTGAAGGTTGGGGTTGTTGGAACTCAGCCGTCCCGTAGCGGTCACCGCCTGGTTGAACGAAGTGTGGATGAGCCCATCGTTAGGGTTGATCAAGGCAGGAAGTGCATCGAGGTAAGTGGATTTCAGCTTGGTGTAGGAACGGTATTCGAGGATGGCATTGATGATTGGATGCTTACCCGTCAGCTTCTGAAGCACATCTTCACCGGTGGCATATTGTCCTGTTTTGGTCTTCTTGGCCTTGACGTCGAGCATCAGTTTCTCAAAGAGGACTTCGCCGAGCTGTTTTGGGGAGGCGATGTTGAAATTCACGCCAGCCATGGTGTGGATTTCGCTTTCCAACTGGCGGATATGTTGGCCAAACTCCTCGCTGATGGCATGCAGGTTGTCGCTATCGATCTTCACTCCATTCTCTTCCATGACGCTCAGCACGCTGACGAGGGGCATCTCGATGTCGTAGAAAAGCTTCTCCAGCCCGTTGTTCTTCAGCATGGGAAGGAAGCAATGATAGAGTTCTTGGATAACCTCTTCGTTTTCGTTGGGGTTCCAGAGATTGCCCATAGGCGAGATGGTCCGGTTGAGGTAGGTCTCAGAGAGGTTCTCCAGCTTATGAGGCTGTTCGGGTTCGATGAGGTAATGGGCTATCATCACGTCGAACAAAGTGCCTTGTAAACTGATTCCTCGTTTGCGCAAACCGGTAAGGACGGGTTTCAAGTTGTAGCCCACCTTCATGATGTCGGGGTTCCCGATACGAGCCTTTTGTTCTTCCCAGCGGGTTTCATCTGTGGTGATGACTAGGGTTTCTCTGGCATCAACGGGTTCGACGATGCTGGGAGCATTCTGGTTGGTTTTTCTCCCTTCGGTCGAAGAGCCTTCGGGGTGCTTCGCTTCGCTCGCAATGACGCTAAGCGTTGCCGGTGTTCCTCCAACCGGAGTAGGTGATCCCTCAGCATGAACGGCGTGGTCGTTAGCCGAAAACAAGGTAAGGGCGGGATCGTCATTGCGAGGAGCGGAGCGACGAAGCAATCCAACCTGAGCTGGATCAGGCTCTATAACCCCATAATCAGCAATGAATCGACGTTTGAAGGTGCGAAACTCGAGCTCGTCGAATAGTTCCAACAATGCTTCAACATTGGGTTGATGTATCCTCAGCCCTTCCTCGTCAAGTTGTACAGGAGCGTCGAGCATGATCGTGGCCAGGTGTTTCGACATCAATCCCTGTTGTGCGAAGTTGATCACGTTCTCTTTCTGTTTTCCCTTGAGTTCATCAGCGTGGGCGATAAGGTTTTCCAGGCTGCCATATTTTCCGACCAAGAGAGAGGCGTTCTTTTCGCCGATGCCCGGGATGCCCGGGATGTTGTCGGAGGCATCGCCCCAAAGGCCAAGGATGTCGATGAGCTGGGTGGGGTGTTCGATGCCATAGCGTTCACACACTTCTTTCGGCCCCCACACCTGTGCGGGAGCGCCGAACTTGGCTGGTTTATAGATGAGCACCTTGTCGGTGACCAGTTGTCCGAAGTCCTTGTCGGGGGTCATCATATAGGTGACAAAGCCTTGCTGTTCCGCTTGATGCGAGAGTGTGCCTATGACATCGTCGGCTTCATAGCCTGCGGCGGCATAGATGGGGATGTTGAAGCCGTGGATGAGCCTTATTATATAAGGGATGGAAGCCCTAAGGTCGTCGG
>JAEEGJ010011961.1_pt1 | contig 21718 bp, 19 predicted proteins | sample 8958761 | NCBI WGS metagenome assembly JAEEGJ01 (sample SAMN16246546, study PRJNA631951) | gut metagenome | biome: gut microbiome; feature: rumen; material: RS-attached | host: Bos | place: Iran: Karaj | collected 2018-10
CATGTTTGTGGTTATACGCAAATATAATGGTTTTACCTATATTCTCGCCACTATCTACACGCAGGCCTTTCTCCATCAGTTCCTGCAGTACCTTGTCGATAGTGTCGGTATTATAGATATAGCGGAATATCTCGTTGTTGTCGATATCACGTTCACCAGTACCTTCTTCCTCGAAGATAGTGTCCAATTGTTTCTTCTCGTCCTCAGTACGATCATTATATTTGATGCCGTGCTTCAGAATATCAGAATCGTAACGTAACGCCTCGAAATCCACCAGATGCCCATCTCTTACGGCCTCTGCATATTCGTAATAGTCGTTGGGCACGCCATCCTCCAGCTCTAAAAGCCTGTAGGTGCTGCGATCAATCTCCTCACGAGGGGTAGCTGTCAGACCTACCAACAGCGAGTCGAAGTAATCGAAGATGGCGCCATACTTACCAAATACAGAACGGTGAGCCTCGTCGATGATAATCAGGTCGAAACGCCCCACGCTGAATGTCTTCTCCTCGACATCAATGAAGTTTATCATGGTCTGATAAGTAGAGAACAGCAGTCGCGCATCAAGGTTTCTTGCCTGTCGGGGATCACAGAGGTTACACTTCGTCTCATCAGGCAGATAGGTATTGAACTTACCAAAAGCCTGTTCCACCAACGCTGTACGGTCAGCCAAGAACAGCACGTTCTTGACCCAGTTGTTTCTCAGCAACACCTCCACCAGTGCTATCGACACACGGGTTTTACCAGTACCAGTAGCCATCACCAGCAATCCCCTGCGATGCTTTTTGTTGAAGTGTTCGCAGATGCTCTTTACGGCTCTGGTCTGATAAGGACGATTCACTATCTCCTCCTTTGCCTGCATGTCGATGATGTCTTGGCGACCACGCTTCTGAATCAGCTTCTGCAAGTCCTGCCGGGTGTGGAATCCGTAGATAGTTCTGGCAGGATAGCCAAGGCCGTCAATGATATGGGTTTCAAAACCATTGGTATAATAAACCACTGGCTTCACACCATATTTCGCTTCCAGACACTTGGCGTAGAGCTCTGCCTGCGCCTTGCCCACCACAGGGTCTGCTTTTGTTCGCTTGGCCTCAACCACAGCCAACGGCATACCATCCGTATCAAATAGCACATAGTCAGCATAGCCCTTACCTGAAGGCGTAGGCATACCCTGTACCTCAATCTCCACGCAAGCCTTTCCGCTGACGATGGCGTTGTCTGTCTCTGATATATCCCATCCTGCTTCGCGCAGCATCTCGTCGATGTATATCTTGCGTGTCTCGGCCTCGCTCAGGTTATCTGGGTTATGAGCCACCAGCACCTCTGCCGCAGGTGTTTCGATGGGCTTTGCCTCCTTGGCAGCTTCTTCCTGTTGTTGGGTGGTCTCTTCGGTGGTCACCACCACCATCACTGGTGTACCCCGTTCTGGCAGCAATGCCCTGTCGAACTTCGGATAGCGCTCTATGTAACCTAACAGCATCAGCACATCGCCGATGAAGTAGTAGATGTCCAGCACGGCATATTCGCTGTCGCGTTTCGACACCCCTCCCTGATGGGCAGCACGATTACCCACACTGCGCACAAAGTGCAGCTTCTGCATCAGGTCGCGCGAGTTGATGAACGCCACGAACTGAGGGCTTTGCACTTTCTCGAAGAGGCTCATCCTTGGTGTCACCTCCCAGTGCTGAACTCTGTATATCAGGTCTACCATCCATTCCAGCGCACGTCTGCAACCCATTGCCGACTTATCAGGGTCAGCTTTGCAGAACATTTCTGCTTGGTCACAACGGTTATACAGCGTCGTAAACAGCGGTAGTTCTTTTAGGTAGTCGAAGTTTTTAGCCATTGTCTTTTTATTATCGTTTATCCGAAAATCTTATACACACTATGAGTTATTTTTGTTTCCTTTTATAGACACCCAATTCCACTTTATACATTCCAACGGCATCTTTGGGCTCAATGTTTGAAGGGCCTGCCTCTTTTACCTTGACAGGAGAGCTGACATACACCCATTTAAAGATGGACATAGGCTTTTTGCGGTTAGACATACCACCATAGATATTGTCTTTGGTCAGCGGGACACCAGCATCTTGAATGTCTTTGACCATGTTGTTGCAGAATTGGTCAGCCTCCTTCTTCGAGTTGAAAAAGAAATAATACCATATTCTGTCGTCATACCAGTCATAGTTACAGATGCTAATGACAACACCGCGATAGTTAAAATCAAAAGAACCGTTAGCATGGAGACCAGGGTAACTGTTAATGGTCTCGCAGGAGCCAAAAGTATCCTCAACTTCCTGCCAAGCCTGTTCCTTGGTAGTCATCTTGGTATTAATACACGAGAATGGGAAATAGAGCAGGTCGCGGATGGTGCGATTCTTCACTTCGATGGGCGTAGGAGCGGATGGTGATTTCAGAGTACCCACTCTATTCTGTGCTACAGCCGACAAAGGCGACAAAAGCAGCATCATCACAAGTATTTTACCAATATTCATATCTGGTCATCAATTAAAGTAATAATCCATTGTATAATCCAGCAGCGTCTGCGTTTCCGCAATGCTCTGCTTCACCAATTCTTTCTGTGCCTCAATAGCAGAAATCTTATCTGCAAATTGCTGCTGAAGTTCGAGAGGAGGAAGAGGGATTAAATACTTCTCCAATATATTTTTAGGTAAAGCTTCTCGCGTTGCCGCTTTACTTTTACTTAACGCTATTAATTTGGTTTGTTCTTCCTTTGAAATCAACAAATGACACAAATAAGTGCTATTAATCAGATTGCTTTTAGTACGTAATATTGTTACATGCTGATTTACTCTTGCAGGCAGTACATCGCTTGGCACTATACAGCATCTTGCTACAGATGCTCCTGTAATATTTAGCAAGACATCATTCTCTTCGATAATTACATTATCAAGCTTTCTTGCTTGCTCGTCATCAATAAAAGCCAAATCAGTATAAATAAACTCATTATTGTGCACATTGAGACTTCTAATTAGGCTGGTACCCTCAGTCTTATAACTTTGGTTACCACCACTTGGTGTTGCACCTGACCCCATTTTTGATAAAACATCTTTCAATGTATGTTGTGGAGCATCCAACTTACCAAACATATCATAGAAGATAGATTGAGCAAGTTTATCGAACTCCTTCAACTGCTCTTGCTTTACAGCAATCATTTCGTTCAAGCAATCCAACTCCGCAACAATCCTCTGCTGGTCACCAATAGGCGGAATGGGTAATTCGTAGTCAGACAACCATTTTGTGCTCATATTCTTCTGAGCAATCCCTTGTGAATTAGCAATGCAGTCTTTTTCGAATAAGTCCGAATTCAACAAATGAAAGAGATATCTTAAATCTAATGAGTTGTTCTTTTGTCGCAAGCATGCAACACGCTGATTTAAAGCAGCAGGGAGTAGTTCACTTTGTAATAACCCTACACGACCAACATTGCCAGTAAGCGATACTAACAAGTCGTTTTCTTTTAAAAGATATCTTTGTATCTCAGTTTGAGAAGACATAGGATAGAATTTGGGATCATCATCTACAATTGCTCCCTTTTGGACATTAGTAATTCTCATTACTCGAATGCCTTCATCTACGTATTTTTCACTTTTGAATGCATAACCATTCAAAAGTACGCAAATCTCTCCCAGCTTCTTGTATTCCCACTTACTCTTATCCATTACTCCTCGCCCTCCTGGTTTTTAAATTCTGCAATCCATTCACGTAGTTTCTGCTGAAGCAGAGCTTTTTCAGGCAGACAAAGAGCATATTGCTGAGCATAGATGTTGGCATCCTCGGGCAATGTAAGTTCGACGAGAGCATCGTTTTTGCGTTCACAAAGAAGAATTCCAATAGTTGGCTTTTCAAAATCTTCCTTTACATAGCGGTCGTAGTAGTTGACGTACATCTGCATCTGCCCCAAGTCCTGATGGGTGAGGTCATCCATCTTCAGGTCAACGAGGACGTAGCATTGAAGTAGTCGGTTGTAGAGCACAAGGTCAACATAGAAATGTCGTTCCTCAAAAGTGAAACGCTTCTGTCGATTTTCGGATTGGATTTCCGAACCAGCGGTATGGGTTTCTGTTCCCTCAATTTCGTAACCACTGGTTACGGTTTTTGAATATAGGACATAGAACTTACGCATTGCTGTAAGGTTTTCCACCGACCAACCTTTGCCTAATCGCTCCGTAAGTCGTTCCGAAACACGTTTCAATACTCCTTTACCATACTCAGCGCGTACCTTACCACCTTGTTCATCTTCAATGATATAGCGGCCCACTTCGAAATAAGTATAAACCATGGCGACATTGACTGTTGACGCTATATTCTTTCGTGCGTCAACAACTAACGCCTCAATGCGCTTAGCCAGTTGTTCGGCTCTTGACTCAATGATTTGATTATTCTTCTTTATTTCGTTATTCATTTCACCATCTTCATTTATTCGTTATCATCACTGGGAAAGTTGTCGAAGTGGGCTTGGGCGGCTTCGAGGGATTTCTGAATCTGGTGAATCAGCACCTCGCGTGGAGGCAGCTCCGTCAGGTATTGTGCTACCTTGATGCCAGACTTGTCGAGCTGCAGCAGTTCTATCTGCTCTTCGCCGCCCTCTGTGCAGAGCAATAGTCCTAAGGGCGATTCTTCACCAGGCTCCATCTCGTACTTCTCCAACCAGCGCAGATAGAGTTCCATCTGTCCTTTGTACTGCGCCTTGAAGCGACCTTTCTTCAGGTCGATGGCTATCAGGCGATGCAGGCGACGGTGGTAGAACAGCAGGTCGAGATAGAAGTCCTCGCCATCGATAATCATCCGCTTCTGACGGGCTACAAACGTAAAGCCGTTACCCAGTTCGATGATAAACTGCTCCAGATGCGCAACAAGACTGTCCTCAAGGCTCCTTTCGCTGTACATGCCTTTAAGACCTGTGAACTCCAAGAAATAAGGACTCTTGAAGACCAAATCAGGCGACATCACATCATTATCGCGCAGCGTAGAAAGTTCCTTCTTAATCAGTTCGTCGGGCTTAGTGGCTATGGCTGTACGCTCGAAAAGCATGCCGTCGATTTCTTTGCGTAGTTGGCGTATGCTCCATCTCTCTGATGCGGCAAGCGTCAGATAAAACTCACGTTGAAGAGCGTCTTTGAGAGGTAATATCTCAACAACGTGTGACCATGTGATTTGTGTCGACACTGCCGACACTATTTTAATGTCTGGGAAATCCTGAGCAAATTGCATCATTCTCCAAATACTTCGAGGTTCGAAGCCTTTCTTTCCGAATTCTGCTTGCAATTGTGTCGACACTGCCGACACAATTTGCTTACCATACTCAGCACGCTGATTTCCAAGCACTTCACGATTGATGCGCTCGCCTATATGCCAGTACATCATGGTCAACTCGTAGTTGGCTGTTGCAGCCACATGACCTCGCGCCTGCTCAATGATCTGGCGTAAGTCCGTAACCAAGGATTCTGTCGCAACCTGCGACACAATTTGCTTCTCTTCTTTCATTTCACCATCTCCATGATTTCGTTAATAAGCGTCTGGTTCTCCTGCCCAAGGGCAAGGATGGTCTCTGCAATCTCGCTGGGAGTGCGCTCGTCAACCGCCTCTACCTTGTTGGGGTTCTTCACGCTGAGGTCGCAACTGTCGTCGAGGGTGCTCACATCGAGCGTCCACGAGTGTTCGCTCTCTGCCTGCGTCTTCTGCAAACTGAGGAACTCCTGCATATCAGCCTCAGTCAGCGGCTGCGTCTTGGTGAAGTGCTTGTCTACCTGATAGTACCAAATCTTCTGCGTCGGCTCGCCCTTGGTGAAGAAGAGCACAACTGTCTTCACGCCGGCACCCGTGAACACGCCCGAAGGCAGGTCAAGAATCGTGTGGAGGTTGCAGTTCTCCAAGAGCATCTTGCGGATGGCACTGGCATCGCCATTGCTCAGGAAGGTGTTCTTGATGACAATACCCGCCCGACCGCCAGCCTTCAGCATCTTGATGAAGTGCTGCATGAACATATAGGCCGTCTCCGACGTGCGAATCTCGAAGTTTTGCAGCACCTCGCCACGCTCATTGCCACCGAAGGGCGGATTGGCCAGGATGACGTTCTTGCGGTCGCTCTCCTGAATCTGGCTCAGGTTCATGGCCAGCGTGTTGCCGTGCGTAATGTTGGGGGCCGACACGCCGTGAAATATCATGTTCATCGTGGCGATGATATAGGGCAGCCCTTTCTTCTCCTTGCCGTAGAAGGTGTCTCGCTGCAAGGTCTCATGGTCTTTCACGCTCTTGATCTTCTCCTTCATGTAGAGGAAAGCCTCGCAGAGGAAACCAGCCGAACCGCAGGCAGGGTCGTAGACCGTCTCGCCTATCTTCGGGTCAACCACACGGATGATGCTGCGAATCAATGGGCGCGGCGTGTAATACTCACCGCCATTACGCCCGGCATTACCCATGCGCTGGATGTTGCTCTCGTAGAGCACCGTCATCTCGTGCTTGTCCTCAGCGCTCTGGAAATGGAGCTCGTCAATCATGTTGATAATCTCGCGCATGTTGAAGCCCGAGCGAATCTTGTTGTGCAGCTCGCCGAAGATTTCACCTATCTTGTATTCAAGGCTGTCCGTCTGAGTCGCAGTATTTTGAAAGTCCTTGAGGTAGGGGAAGAGCTTCTGGTCGACAAACTCCACCAGGTCGTCGCCACTCATCGCGTTGACGGTATCGAGCACCATCTTGCCCGTCTGAGGGTCGCACTTCTTGGGTGCTGCCCACTGGCTCCAGCGGTAGAAGCCTGACACCAGTCGCCTGTAGTTTTTGCCGTCAAGCTCGGCTTCTTCCTCGCGTTCTGTTTCCAGGTCGTCGAGGTATTTCAGGAAGAGCATCCACGATTTCTGCTCCAGATAGTCCAGCTCGCTGCCGCAGCCCTGCTCCTTCCAGAGTATCTGGTCTATCGCTTTGAATGTATTTTCGTACTTCATATAACCATAAAAAGAGCGACTTTTGTTATCGCATATAGCAAAACTCTTGTGTTTTTAGCGTACAAATATACTCATTTCCAGTGAAAATATAGCGTTTTTACGTAGTTTTTACACATTATTTAATAAATCGCGCGAGCCTGCAGACAGCAGGATTTGCACAAAAAAGGCTGGCTTCACGTCCCCCATTTGCCGATTTCTCGTTCTTCATGCGGTTTGAAATAGCGGAAAACAATAGCTGTTACATCGGCAGAAGGTCAGATATGCGGGCATATTAAAACTGTAATCTGTAATCTGTAATTCTGTAATCGGTATTCCGAGGAGTCTAAACTGCTGAAACAGAGAGCGGAACGGATTGTGCAGGTTTTATAGAAACGCCGAATGATGACAGTATGACAGATGACAGTTTTATTATGGGCACATACGCCGAGAAAGAAGAAAATATGTATAATAATATTATACTATATATATAATATATATATTATATATATAGTATATTCTTTTTTGCGAGTTTTAAGCGGCCCCTATAAAACTGTCATCTGTCATACTGTCATCGATTGGTGGGGGCACGAATTTTTTATCCATTTTTTCGTGATATTTTTGCAGAAAAATTTGGTGGTCTCGGATTATTTTTGTACCTTTGCATCTGTATACAAGAAGTCGTCCGGCGACGGCAAACTGGGGCAGTTAAGACGTCAAACTGCGGCAGTTGAAACAGCTAAAACGGCCAATTAGCTGAACGGAACCGGCGACGACGCGCGCGAAAGAAAAGGGATGAAAAACAAGAAGGCAATACTCTTCGTCTGTCACGGGAACATCTGCCGCAGCCCCATGGCGGAGTTCGTGATGAAGGACCTGATGAGGAAAGCGGGGCTGGAGGACCGCTTCGTCATTGAGTCTGCAGCAACATCGACCGAGGAAATCGGCAACGGCGTCTACCCGCCGGCACGGCGCAAGCTGGCGGAGCACGGCATCGGCTGTCAGGGCAAGACAGCGCGCCAGATGACTCGCTCTGACTACGACCGCTACGACCTGCTGATTGGGATGGACTCGTGGAACATCCGCAACATGAACCGCATCTGTGGCGGCGACCCGGAGGGCAAGATCGTGATGCTGATGGACTTCACCGACAGACCGGGCGACGTAGCCGACCCCTGGTACACGGGCGACTTTGAAGCCACCTGGCGCGACGTACAGGAAGGCTGTCAGGCGCTGCTCAAGGCTTTGCTCGAGGCTTAACCCGGCTATACTCCCTCGCAAACTCAAAGAGCGACTGGGGCAGGTGGCAGTAGCCAGTGGGGTTCTTGTCGAGGTAGTCCTGGTGATACTCCTCAGCGGTATAGAAGTTCTGCAAGGGCAGCTTCTCAACGGCAAGGGGCTGGTCGTAGTGCTGCTGCTCGGCGGCGAACACTCTATCAATGACGGGCAGGTCGTCGGCGCTGGTGTAGTAGACGCCCGTACGGTAGCGAGTGCCCTCGTCGTGCCCCTGTCGGTTCAGACTCGTCGGGTCGATGGCCTTGAAGAACATCTGCAGGAGGAACTCAAGGCTCACCACCTCTGGGTTGTACCTGACGAGCACTGTCTCGGCAAAGCCGGTCTGGTCGGTATACACCTCTTTATACGTCGGATTCTCTGTGTGGCCGTTGGCGAATCCCACCTCGGTTTCCACCACGCCCTCAATCTGTTTGAAGTAATGCTCTGTCCCCCAGAAGCACCCTCCGGCAAGGTAAATCTCTTTTTTCATGTCTCCTTGTCTCCTTATTACTTGAATAGATACTGTGCGAACTCATGCAGGGACTTGCGCCACACCTGCCACTCGTGGTCGCCGGGATAGGAGTTGAAGCGCACCTGGACACCGCCGTCGCGCATCTTCTTGACAATGTTGCGGGTGTACTCTATACGCGGGTCCTGCTCGCCGCAGCTGAGGAAAAAGACGTCGAACTGACGGTTAAACGTCTTCACGTCGGTCAGCATGCCGGGCACCTCCTTCTCGAGGTCGAAGTCGGAAGCGCCGCGAATACCGCCGAACATGCCCGTTGAGAACACGCCCACATTGGCAAACACCTCGGGCGAGCGCAGACCGATGTAGAACGACTGGCCGCCACCCATCGAGAGTCCACACATGGCCCGGCTCTTGCGGTCCTTCCTGACGCGGTAGGTCTTCTCGACGAAGGGAATGATGTTATCGATCATCTCGCTGCGGAATGTCTGCATGCCCTGCCAGCTGTAGCCGCCGCCGAAGCCGCCATTGCGGGAGCGCACGTTGCTGTTGGAGCTGACAACAATCATCGGCACGGCCTTGCCGGCAGCTATCAGATTGTCCATAATCTGAGCCGTGCGGCCCTGCTCCATCCAGCCGCGATGGTCCTCGCCGCCGCCGTGCTGGATATAGACTACGGGATAATCACGATTAGACTCGTTATAGCCGGCAGGGGTATAGACCATCAGGGGGCGCCACGACTCGTCGACCTTGGAATAATAGTAGACGGTGCGCACTTCGCCACGAGGCACGTCGCAGACCTCGAAGTCGTCCATACCAGCCTCCTTCACCTCGATGGCACTCGACCAGCGGCTGCAGCCGTAGAACGACTGGCTGGCAGGGTCGGCCACTGAGACGCCGTCGACGATGAGGGAATAGTAGTGGAATCCGGGCACCTGCGGCTTGGTGGTCACGGTCCAGGCTCCACCCTGCTGCTGCATGTCGTACTTTGTGCCGCCCAGGTCAATCTGCACGCTTCGGGCCTGTGGAGCGTTGACGCGGAACATCACGCTACCGTCGTTCAGCACGCGCGGATAGCCGTTGCGGTTGATGTTGGTCACTGGGGAGTAAGACCCTTCAGGGAACTGCTGCCTGCGCATTTCCTGGGCCGCCGCGCTGATGCCCAAGGTTGCCATCAGCATGAATGACAGGATGATTCTAACGGTTCTCATCTTACGACTTACTGAATGAATTTTGCCTTTGATGCATCGCGGGGCTTGGCATCGGGCTGCTCGTCGGGATAGCCGATGGCGAGGATGTAGTTCAGCTTGTAGCCCTCAGGAATGTCGAGACGGTCGAGGAAGAACTTGGCGTCGGCATTCGTGTTCAGCCAGCGCACAGGACCGCCGAGACAGCAGGTTCCGAGTCCTATCGACTGCGCTGCCAGCATCATGTTCTCGCCGAGAAGTCCGGCATCAAGCTCACCGCCGCCCTTGGCAGGCGTGCAGACGCAGATGAGGTTGGGCGCATTGCGGAACATGTTCTTGAAGTTCTTGTCGCGACTCACCTGCTCGGGGTTGGCCTTCTTGTAGACCTCGTTCACGTCGGCAATGAGCTTCTGGTCTTCCACCACGCGGACAATCCAAGGCTGGGCGTTCATGCCGCTGGGGGCATTGATGCCTGCACGGACGACGACCTCGAGCTTCTCGTGCTCAACGGGCTTGTCGAGATACTTGCGGATTGAGCGGCGGGCCATGATGTTGCTCAGCACGGGGTTGACCTCCATCATGACGTCAGCCTCGACGTCGCTCATCTTGTCGCGCGGCTCGTAGCGCTTCAGGATTTTGCCGTCGCGCGAGATGAGGAACTTGGTGAAGTTCCACTTGATGTCGCTCCCATTTTTCAGCCAGTTGTAGAGCGGGTGGGCATTGGCGCCGTTGACCTCAATCTTGTCGAACTGCGGGAACTTAACATTGTAGTTGAGCGTGCAGAACTGGTGAATCTCCTGAATGGTGCCGGGAGCCTGCTGGCCGAACTGGTTGCAGGGGAAGTCGAGAATCTCGAGCCCCTCGCTGCGGTACTTCTCGTAGATGGCCTCCAGGTCCTTGTACTGAGGCGTGAAGCCGCATCGGGTGGCGGTGTTGACAATGAGCAGCACCTTACCCTTGTAGTCGGCGAGCGACACGTCCTTGCCGGCATCGTCCTTCACCTTGAAATCATACACACTCGACTGTGCCGACATCGTCAGCACGCCTGCTACGGCCAACAGGCAGATGGTCATTAGTTTCTTCATATTCGTCTGGTTTAATTCTAAAAACACTTAAAACTGTTTGCAAAAATAATGATAATTCGCGAAATATCCCTATATTTGTACCCATAATTACAATTCTTTATGTTTTTATGACCGATATGAAGATGAAACAGACTTTCTGGGCCGTTCTCGTGATGCTGCTCTGCACGACTTCTGTACGCGCCCAGTACCAACAGGAGAACGACATTCCCTACACGACGTCGACCGACGCCTATGCCAAGGAGCGCTGCAAGCTCGACGTCTACTACCCCACCGACCTGAAGGATGCGCCCGTGGTGGTCTGGTTTCACGGCGGCGGCATCGAGGGCGGCAATAAGCACATCGACCCGCAGCTGAAGAACAGCGGACTCGTGGTGGTGGCGGCCAACTACCGCCTGCTGCCGAAGGCGAAGATTGACGACATACTCGACGACGCTGCGGCGGCTGTAGCCTGGACCTACAACAACATCGGGAAATACGGTGGCAGCAAGCGCAAGATATTCGTGGCAGGACACTCAGCCGGAGGCTATCTGCTCGACCTCATCGGGCTCGACAAGCGCTGGCTCGCCAAATACGGCGTCGATGCCGACTCGCTGGCTGCACTCGTGCCCTTCAGCGGACAATGCATCACACATTATAATATACGCAAGCAGCAGGGCATACCGCCGCTGCAGGCTACCATCGACCAGTATGCCCCGCTCACCTACGTACGAGCCGACGCGCCGCCCATCGTCATCATTTCGGGCGACAGGGAGATGGAGCTGCTGGGGCGCTACGAGGAGCAGGCCTACTTCTGGCGCATGTTGAAGCTGGCGGGCCACAAGGACGTGACGCTCTACGAGATGCAGGGCTACGACCACGGGGACATGCCGCAGCCCGCCTACAAGATTCTGAAGGACCATATCAAGCGGATTGCAGGAAATAAGGAGACAAGGAGTTCTCTGCAAGCAGAGCGACCAAGGTCGAGCGCAAGGAGTTCAAGGAGTTCAAGGAGTTCAAGGAGTTCAAGGAGTAAGGAGTAAGGAGTTATGAGAAAGATTTTGATACTAACGCTTCTGGCCAGCTGGATTACTGTTGGCACGAAGGCACAGAATGGACTGAAGAAGGTCTATAACGAGGACGTCAATCCCATTGAGCAGATTGACAAGGCCATTGTGAAAGCGAAGTCGCAGGGGAAGTTCGTCGTCTGTCAGGTTGGTGGCAACTGGTGCCCCTGGTGCCTGAGGTTTGCCGACTTCATCGCCAACGATACGGCCATCAGCAAGGTTATTGCCGATAACTTTGAGTATATCCACACGAACTATAACCCCCGTCAGTCGCAGGGAGCCGACAAGGTGGAACAGGGGAAGGCCCTGATGAAGCGCCTGGACAATGCCGGCCGCTTCGGCTTCCCCGTGTTTGTGATTCTCGACGGCGATGGGAAGGTCATTCACATTCAGGATTCCAGCTTCTTAGAAGAGGGACAGGGCTACAATCAGGACAAGGTGCTGCGCTTCTTCAAGAACTGGACGCCGCAAGCGGTTCAAGTTGAGGAGTAAGGAGTTGAGGAGTTGAGGAGGTATAGTAGATTAGATTTATGGCAAAGGTACTTTTGATTAACGGAAGCCCTCGGGAGAACGGCAATACGTTTACGGCGCTGAGCGAAGTGGCAAAGACGCTGAACGGCGAGGGCATTGATACTGAGATGATCAGCATCGGCAAGAAAGCCGTGCAGGGCTGCATAGCCTGCGGCATGTGTGGACGAGAGGGTAAGTGTACGTTCCGCGACGACCTCTACTTCCGCGTAATGCGGGCCGTGAAGGAGGGCATCGACGGACTGGTCATCGGCTCACCCGTCTATTACGGCGGCCCCAACGGCTCGCTCTGCGCCCTGCTCGACCGCGTGTTCTACTCGCTTGGCAGCGACCTGTGCTTCAAGCCAGGAGCCAGCGTGGTGGTATGTCGCAGGGGTGGTGCTTCGGCAGCCTTCGACCGTCTGAACAAGTACTTCACGATTCTGAACATGCCCGTGGTCAGCTCGCAGTACTGGAACATGGTCTATGGACAGACTCCAGGACAGGCGGCGCAGGACGAAGAAGGCATGCAGACCATGCGGACGCTGGGGCGCAACATGGCCTGGATGATTCGCAAGCTGAACGTCAGCAAGGACGGCCATCCCCAGTTGGAGAGTCCGCTACGGACTAACTTCATCAGGTAAACTTCTCTGATTGAGGCCGGCAGGCTATTTCAGCTTGCCGTAGACCTCATCGGTGACAGGCTCCAGCCACTCGTTGCTGGCACCCTCTTGCACGTCCTTATGATACGTAAGATGCTGGAACCATGAGTCGTTGGCGGCTCCGTGCCAATGCTTCACCTCAGCAGGAACGGCGATAATGGTGCCAGGCGTCATCGGGACAGCCTCCTTGCCCCATTCCTGATACCAGCCCCGACCAGCTACGCATATCAACACTTGGACCTGCTTGTGGTGAATATGCCAGTTGTTGCGGCAGCGGGGCTCGAAGGTGACGTTGGCCATACCGCCCTCCATCTGGGCCAGATAGCTGTTGCCTGTGAAATACTGGGCGTAGGCGGTATTGGGCGCTCCCTTCGGCCAGACGGAGAAGTCAACCGTCTGAACGGGGCTATAGATCTCGCCAAAGACAGCAGCCAGCGCTCCGCGAAGCCGCTCGGCCTCAGCTGCGCCTATCTTCGTTTCAAGCAGGGCCGGCATTGCCTTGAGGGTCTCGTCGCTGACGCCCATGTTCCTTGGCTGATTATTTACCAATTTCGCCGAAAGTGCTTAAAAAGTATAAAATAACTACCATTTTCAGACTATTTTACCTCGTTTTTTCGTATCTTTGCCCCAAGAATGAAGAAGATTCTGAGAGTGAACAGTCCCAACGACTATGCAAGGTTTGTGGATGCGCCCGTGCTGCACCCACTGATAAGCATCGTCCATTACGACGAGCTGGCTCCCTTCCGCCACAGTCTGAACAACTACGGCGTCTATGGGCTGTTCATTCAGCGCCAGTTTCCCAAGACGCTCTCCTACGGCATGAAGACGCTGCAGGTAAGCGACGCCTCGATTATTGCTGTAGAGCCAGGACAGATTGGCGGACTCGAGGACAACGGCGAGCGCATATCGCTGAGCGGATGGGTGCTGATGTGGTCGCCCGAACTGCTGCACGGCTCAGAACTGGAACGCCAGATTGACCGCTACCAGTTCTTCTCGTACTTCTTCGACGGCTCGCTGCAAATGGAGCCTGACGAATGGCTCAACATCACCCAACTGCTCGTCCAAATGCGGCAGGAACTGACTGAGCGTGAGGACTCGCCATCGCTGAGAACTATTCTGTTAGGCTACCTGCGACTGATACTGGAATACTGCAACCGCATCTACCTGAGGCAGCTCTCGGAAGAGGAGAAGGACAGCAGCGACCTGCTGAAGCGCTTTCACAACCTGCTGCAGACCTACTTCCGCGAGAACCGTCAACTGTATCACGGACTGCCCACCGTTGCCTACTGTGCCTCAGAACTGGCCTATTCGCCCCGATACTTCGGCGACATTGTCCACAAGGCAACAGGCGGTACGGCCATCGGCTACATTCACAATTACGTCGTCAACCAGGCCAAGAGTCTGCTGATGAACGGTCACAACATCAGCGAGACCTCGCGCCTGCTCGGATTTGATTTCCCCCACCACTTTACCCGCCTCTTCAAGCGGATAACCGGCCTCACGCCCAGCGAGTTTCTGGGGAAATAAATCATAAAGTATCATAATATTTAGAGGGGTTGTTGCGATAGTAGCGCGACATTTGCTATCTTTGCATAAAAATTTACGTGTTATGAAGAAGATTTTTGCTTGTCTGATGGCTACACTGGGTCTGACAACAGCCTGTGGCCAACCGAATTTTAAAGATGCCGACGTGAAGGATTTTGCCGAACTGACCAAGGAGCCCGACGTGGTGCTGCTCGACGTCCGCACGGCAGCGGAGTTTGCCGAGGGGCACATCGAGGGAGCCCTCAACATTGACCAGAGCCAGAGCGACTTCGTCGGCCAAGTGCAAACAGCCGTTCCCGCCGGCAAGAAGATAGCCGTCTACTGCCGCAGCGGGCGGCGCTCGGCCAATGCTGCCGGGCGGCTCGCTGACAAGGGCTACGAGTGCGTCAACCTGAAGGGAGGCATCGTGGCCTGGAAGGAGGCCGGACTGCCCGTGACGACCGCCAACTACGAGATTGACGTCTTCAAGACCCGCAGCGGCAAGACGGTCAGGATGCACGCCCTCGTCCACGCCAGTATCCGCATAGAGTATGACGGCAAGGAGATAGAAATCGACCCCGTGACGAAGCTGGGCAACAAGGTCATCGACTACACGCAAATGCCGAAGGCCGACTACCTGCTGGTGACCCACGAGCACGGCGACCACTACAGCCCCGAAGCCATCAAGACGCTGACCGGCGCGACGACGCGGCTGATTACCAACAAGCGCTGTGCCGACATGTACGGCAGCGGCGAGGTGATGGCCAACGGCGACAAGCTGCAGATAGCCGCCGACATCACGGTAGAGGCCGTGCCTGCCTACAACACGACGGAGGGGCGGCAGCAGTTCCACCCCAAGGGCCGCGACAACGGCTATATCCTGACGCTCGACGGGCTGCGCATCTACATTGCCGGCGACACAGAGGACATTCCCGAGATGGCCGCAGTGGGCAACATCGACATTGCCTTCATGCCCTGCAACCAGCCCTACACGATGACCACCAGCCAGTTGGTACGAGCCGCCAGGACGGTCAAGCCCAAGGTGCTGTTCCCCTATCACTACGGCCAGACCGACGTGAGCGGCGTGCCGCAGACGCTGCAGGCCGACGGCATCGACGTCAGGATAAGACACTACGAATAGAACGGTGCGCGTGCACAAAATCTGCCCATTTGCTTGCACGTTTGGAATTTATTGCGTAACTTTGCAACCGCGAAACAACAAATCGTTATGGCAAAGAAAGAAAATATCAGAATAAAAGATATTGCGCTGCGTGCAGGCGTGAGCGTCGGCACCGTCGACCGCGTGCTGCACAACCGTCCCAACGTGTCGAAGAAGTCGCTCGACAAGGTGAACAAGGCGCTCGAGGAGATGGACTATCAGCCCAACATGTATGCCTCGGCGCTGGCCTACAACAAGACCTACACGTTCTACTGCCTGCTGCCCAAGCACGAGTCGGAGGCCTACTGGGAGGAAATCGAGGAGGGCTGCCTGGCCGCCTGCGAGCACCGGCGCGACTTCGGCATCTCGGTGGAGTTCAGCTACTACAACCGCTTCGACCTGAAGACGTTTGAGAAGGCGTCGGCCGACTGCCTGAAGCAGCAGCCCGACGGCATCATCGTGGTGCCCGCCTCGCTCGAGCTGACGCGCAAGTTCACCGACCGGCTCCACGAGCAGCAGACGCCGTTCATACTGCTCGACTCCTACATGCCCGACCTGCGGCCGCTGTCGTTCTACGGTCAGGACTCGTTCCAGAGCGGCTACTTCGCCGCCCGCATGCTGATGCTCATAGCCTGGAAGGAGAAAGAGATCATGCTGATGAAGCAAATGCGCGACGGCAACGTAGCGTCGAAGCAGCAGGAGAACCGCGAGACGGGCTTCCGCCACTACATGCGCGACCACTTCCCCGACATCAAGATAACCGAGGTGAACCTGCCGCTCGACGAGGCCCCCGAGAACTACGACAAGATTCTGGACGATTTCTTCCGCGAGCATCCACAGGTACACCATTGCATCACGTTCAACTCGAAGGCCCACCTCGTGGGCGAATACCTGCTGCATGCCAACCGCCGCGACATTCAGATCATGGGCTACGACATGGTGCCCAAGAACGAGGTCTGCGTGCGCGAGGGCAGCATCTCGTTCCTCATCGCCCAGCACGCCTACCGTCAGGGCTACTCGTGCATCGACTCGCTCTTTGAGGCCATCGTGCTGAAGAAGAAGGTGAACCCCGTGAACTACATGCCCATCGAAATCCTGACGAAGGAGAACGTCGACTTCTACCGAAGAACATTCAAAGGCTAAGCCGACGGGCTCTATTTACGATTTAGCGATTTTCGATTTACGATTGGTTACTCAGTCGCAAAGAGACAAATCGGAAATCGGAAAACACATAAATCGAAAATCGAAAATCAAGAAAATCGAAAATAATAAAGGCAAACTATGGAACTTAAAACTTATCTGAAAATCAATCCGGCTGACTCGGTGGTGGTCTGCCTGCAGCCGAAGAAGAAGGGTGACATCATTGAGGCCGGCAACGAGCGCGCCGTGCTTAATCAGGACGTGCCCGCAGGCCACAAAGTGCTGCTGCGCGACGTCAAGGCTGGCGACGACATCATCAAGTACGGCTACCCCATAGGCCACGCACGGCGCGACCTGAAGGCTGGCGACTGGGTGAACGAGGACAACCTGCAGACCAACCTCAGCGGTACGCTGGAGTACACATACCAGCCTGTAGGCAAGGAACTTAGCATCCCCGTCGAGAACCGTTGCTTTAAGGGCTACCGCCGCAAGAACGGCGACGTTGGCGTGCGCAACGAGATATGGATTGTGCCCACCGTGGGCTGCGTCAACGGCATTGCCGAGCGGCTGGCCCGCCAGCTGCGCCAGGAGACGGGCTGCGAGGGCATCGACAGCGTCTACGCCTGGCACCACAACTACGGCTGCTCACAGCTGTCGGAGGACCACGAGAACACGCGGAAGGTGCTGCGCGACATTTGCCTGCACCCCAATGCCGGCGCCGTGCTGGTGCTGAGCCTGGGCTGCGAGAACAACCAGCCTGAGGACTTCATGAAGATGCTGGGCGACTACGACCGCGACCGCATCCGGCTGCTCGTCACCCAGCGCGTTGAGGGCGACGAGGTGGAGGCCGGCATGCAAGTGCTGCGCGAGCTCTACGACATAGCCCGCCAGGACCGCCGCGAGGAGGTGCCCGTGTCGGAGCTGCGCGTCGGACTGAAATGCGGCGGCTCTGACGGCTTCAGCGGCATCACGGCCAACCCGCTGGTGGGCGAGTTCAGCGACTGGCTCGTGGCCCAGGGCGGCACGAGCGTGCTGACCGAGGTGCCCGAGATGTTCGGCGCCGAGACCATCCTGATGAACCGCTGCCGCACGCCCGAGCTGTTCGAGCAGACGGTGTCGATGGTCAACAACTTCAAGAACTACTTCCTCTCGCACGGCGAGCCCGTAGGCGAGAACCCCAGCCCGGGCAACAAGGCGGGCGGCATCTCCACCCTCGAGGACAAGGCGCTGGGCTGCACGCAGAAGTGCGGCAAGGCCCCCGTTAGCGGCGTCATGGAGTATGGCGACCGGCTGACGGCAAAGGGTCTGAACCTGCTGTCGGCTCCCGGCAACGACCTTGTGGCCTCTACGGCGCTGGCCTCATGCGGCTGCCACATCGTGCTCTTCACGACGGGTCGCGGCACGCCCTTCGGCACCTTCGTCCCGACCATGAAGATAGCCACCAACCCCACGCTGGCCAAGAACAAGCCGGGCTGGGTCGACTTCTCGGCCGGCCAGCTCGTCGAGGGCCGCACCATGCAGGAGCTGCTGCCCGAGTTTATCGACAAGGTGCTCAGCGTGGCCAGCGGCGAGAAAGCGCGCAACGAGGAGAACGACTACCGCGAAATCAGCATCTTCAAGAACGGCGTCACGCTGTAAATCGAAAATCGAAAATCGAAAATCGTCAATGAGACATGGCTTGACCGCGCTGTCACCGCTCATGGTGTTTATAGGCCTCTACCTGGTCACCAGCATCGTTGCAGGCGACTTCTACAAGGTGCCCATCACCGTAGCGTTCATGGCAGCTTCGGTCTATGCCGTCATCGTCAGCGGGGGCCGGCCGCTCAGGCATCGCATCGACACCTTCTCGAAGGGAGCCTCCACGCCCCAGATGATGCTCATGATCTGGATTTTCGTGCTCGCCGGAGCCTTTGCCAACTCGGCCAAGGCCATGGGAGCCATCGACGCGACGGTCGACCTGACGCTCGCCCTGCTGCCGCCCCAAATGCTCATGGCGGGGCTCTTCCTGGCCGCCTGCTTCATATCGCTCAGCATAGGCACGTCGGTGGGCACCATCGTCGCCCTGACGCCCATAGCGGCAGGCGTGGCCGACCAGACGGGAGCCTCGGTCCCCATGCTCACGGCCGTCGTCGTCGGCGGCTCGTTCTTCGGCGACAACCTCTCGTTCATCAGCGACACCACCATTGCCGCCACGCAGACGCAGGGCTGCAAGCTGTCCGACAAGTTCCGCGTCAACTTCTTCATCGTCATGCCCGCCGCCCTTGCCATTCTCGTGGTCTACGTCATCATGGGCATGGAGATGGAGTCGGCGCCCGCCGTCAGCGACATACGGCTGCTGAAGGTGCTGCCCTACCTCGTCGTGCTCGTCTGCGCCGTCTTCGGCATGAACGTCATGGCCGTGCTCACCCTGGGGCTCGTCCTGACCGGCATCATCGGCATCGCCGACGGCAGCTACGACCTCTACGGCTGGTTCGGCGCCATGGGCGACGGCATACTCGGCATGGGCGAGCTCATCATCATCACGATGATGGCGGGCGGACTGCTCGAGATAATCCGCCAGCAGGGCGGCATCGACTTCATCATCAGCCGGCTCACACGCCGCGTCAGCAGCAAGCGGGGCGCCGAGCTCTCGATTGCCGCACTGGTGTCGATGGTCAACGTCTGCACGGCCAACAACACGGTGGCCATACTGACCGTAGGCGGCATTGCCAAGCACATTGGCGACAAGTTCGGGCTCGACAACCGCAAGTGCGCCTCGCTGCTCGACACGTTCTCGTGCTTCGCCCAGGGACTCATCCCCTACGGCGCTCAAATGCTCATGGCTGCCGGACTGGCCGAGCTCAACCCCATCGCCATACTGCCCTACCTCTACTATCCGTTCGCCCTCGGCGCCGTCGCCCTGCTGGCCATCGTCCTACGTTATCCACGCCGATACTCATGAACATCATCGAACGCAACTTCTACCGCCTGCTCAGGGCCGGAGCCTTCGGCACCGACGAGCAGATTGAGCCACTCTCAGCCTGGAAGTGGAACCGGCTCTACCAAATGTCGGAGATGCACGACGTGGCACCCCTGCTCTATCAGGGCATTGAGCGATGCCGCGACCAGTTCTTCCTGCAGATTCCCGACGAGCTGATGCAGCAGTGGAGCCAGGCCAGCTGTCACGGCACCGACGACCAGAACGAGATGCTGGCTCCCGACCACCTGACCAACCCGCTGCTCGACCACAAGCTGCAGGACATTCTCGACCAGGAAGACTCGAACACCGAGACGCGCACCGCACTGCTCCACCTCTTAGGCACCAGCCGCTTCATCATGAACGCCGGCATACCCGTGAAGCGCATCGCCGAACTGGGCATCTTCATACGCGAGTCGGCCAACCGCATTGACTACGACAAACTGCACACCTGGATTGAGAGCCTCCGGCTGGCGAGCATGGCCCAGCTGACGGCCGTCATGATGGTCAGGCTGCTCGGCTTCGATCCCGACGAGCTGCCCTTCATGCAGCAGACCACCGACGAGCAGATGGAGCGCCAGATACGCGACATGTTCCGCCAGAAGAACTCGCACGCCGAGGAGTGGTACTTCTCGCAGGGCAAGGACATCTTCGTCCACACCTCCAACTCGTCGGCCATGATGTGGAGCGTGCGCCGCTCGGCCAAGTTCTTCAGCTACTACCCCGCCGAAACGCTCACCAACTTCGTCTCGTCGTTCGCCCACTCCCTGTCGCACATCGAGGAATAGCCTGCATAATATATAGTGCGTTTTCTCGCGCGCGCCGCCGGTTCCGGTTAGCTAATTGGCCATTTTAGCTGTTTCAACTGCGGGGGTCAGACGTCTTAACTGCCACAGTCGGCCGTCGCCCGGCGACTTCTTGTATACAGATGCAAAGGTACAAAAAAAATCCGAATCCACCTAATTTTCAGGCAAGAAATTCGCGGAAAATCAAACTTAGCGTTACAGTGTTACAGTTGTTACAGTTGTTACAGTTGTTTTTTGATGATAGCAAAATCCGCAAAATATTTTTATATTTATATATATTATATATAATATATAAATATAACAATTTCTTACGACAAATTTGAATGCATATTTTTAACTGTAACAACTGTAACACTGTAACAACTGTAACACAACAAGCGCACAGGGGACGGCGCAGAGAGAGGGAGAGAGAAAATGAATGTGCTATGTAAATGGGCCAAAAACGAAAAGTTTATATTTTAAAATTTGGCCCCCTCAGTTTTTTTTCGTACCTTTGCAATGCATTTGAGAACTAAGGCATTCAGCACTGCCGGATTGGCCACCCGGCACCGCGAAATTGCCAAGTTTTCAAAAACAAAGCCAATGGGCACCGCAAGTATGTGTTACAGTTGACAGACTACAGTTTTAGGATCTATTTCCGGCACTTCCGCATTTTCGTGATAGAAAAGTTGCCAAATTTGCGGAGTTTTATTTTGAGGATTCAATTTTTATGAGTAACTTTGCAAGCGGTTCGGAGAGAAACCCAGACAAAAACAGAAAAGTATAAGAAAAACCAGAACAACTATGAAGAAAGTCCTTAACCTGCTACTCCTGTGGATGCTCACCATGACGGCGTGGGCACAGACGTCACCCGCATTAGAACAGCTGAAGGCCGACCCGCGGAAAGCCTACGGCACAGACTACCCCTACACCGGGGCTGCCGCCAAGCTGACAAAGGCCCCGAAAGGCTATAAGCCCTTCTACATCAGCCACT
>JAEEGJ010011962.1_pt1 | contig 21717 bp, 19 predicted proteins | sample 8958761 | NCBI WGS metagenome assembly JAEEGJ01 (sample SAMN16246546, study PRJNA631951) | gut metagenome | biome: gut microbiome; feature: rumen; material: RS-attached | host: Bos | place: Iran: Karaj | collected 2018-10
CGCCCGATGTAAGCGAGAGCGTAACGCTGATATTGCTCTGGCCTGCCTTGAGGAACGTGCTCAGCTCATTCCCTGTCAGACCGTCAATCTTACCAAGGCGGGTGTAGCTCCATGAGTTGGAGCCGTATAATAGACAGATGTTACTACCGTTATAGAGTATTACATCGCCGGGCTGAGCCGTAATCTGCTGATCGCTTGCGGGTAATGAGAACCCCAGCGCACCCCATATCTCAAAACCGCCGCTGCTGTTAAGAGTCACGGTTACAGGGCCCTGCTGCAGTTTCTCTATCAGAGTTTTAGTGGCTGCATTATCCACAAGAGTAACACTTTTAGTCTGTCCGTAAATTGTAATATTCATCTTATAATCTAATGTATCCTGGGCTGTCATCTCACTCTCCTTTGAGCAGCAAGCCATAAGCATTGCGGTCATAATAATAAGGATCTGTCTCATACGATTGTAAGTTTTGATTACCGATGCAAATGTAACGGACAAGAAAGAGAGTAATTTACCGATTTTTGTCCGATTTCTACCAATTTCGCAGATTGTTGCGTATTTTGCACAAAATTTCTACCTTTACGGGCGTTATGAAGAATATCCTGCAGGTATCAGATCCTAATGTTTACGGCCGATACGTGAACGCTCCCGTATTGCATCCGTTGGTAAGTATCGTACATTATGACGAGGTGTCGCCCATACACTCCAGCCTGAACCGGTACGGAGTTTACGGGCTTTTTATCCAGCGCAGTTTCCCCAAGAACCTTACTTACGGCATGAAGATGTTCGATGCCCCCGACGGCTCAATCATTGCCGTGGAGCCCGGTCAGATAGGCGGTCGTGAGGATAACGGCGAGGAACTCTACCTGAGCGGATGGGCATTGCTGTTCTCGCCCCAACTCATTCACGGCACGGATCTGGAGCCCAGAATGAAGGATTACCGTTTCTTCTCTTATTTTGCCACCGAGACGCTGGTGATGGAGACATCGGAGTGGGGAAGGATAACCCAGTTGCTTACGCAATTGCGGCATGAGTTGCAGGAGAATACGGATTCACCTGCGCTGCGGACAGTGATACTCGGATATATCCGCCTGATATTGGAATACTGCAACCGGATATACCTGCGCCAGCTTTTCAAGGAGGACAAGAGCTCATCGGACCTGCTTAAAAGATTCAACAGCCTGCTGCGTGACTACTACTTTCAGCAGCGCCAGTTGGATTTGGGGGTGCCATCGGTACAGTACTGTGCCGACCAGTTGGCGTATTCTGCCCGATACCTGGGCGATGTGGTGCATAAGGCTACCGGAGGCACGGCCATAGGCTACATACATTCATTCGTGATAGAGCAGGGCAAGAACCTTCTGATGAACGGCCACAATATCAATGAGACGGCGCACCTGCTTGGTTTTGACTATCCGCACCATTTTACACGCCTGTTCAAGAAAATGACCGGACTCACTCCACGGCAATTCACGCAGTGACGCAAAGGGGTCGTTTTTATTCACAATAGTTGTGGTCCACAACTATTGAGATCTGTAATCCGGGAGCTAAAGGCTGAATCTGAGAGGTAAGTTTGCCAATCAGTGCTGCGTCTTCATGTATAGAATCATCAGGAACCACATCCACAGAGAGCATACCGTCTTGCTCAGAATAGTAGAAACCATGAACCTGAACAATCTCATTATTGGATGCCAGCGTCTGAATCACTTTGTTCTGCAGTTCGGTGCGTTTGTTATCGCCGGTGGCTACGGCATATACTCCTATGGTCATGATGATTCCGTGCCGCTCAAACATCATATTCGTTATCAGGCGTGTAAGCTTGTGAATATCATTTGCCGTCATCGTGTCATACACGCTGATATGCAGTGAGCCTATCTTTACGTCGGGTCCGTAGTTGTGGAGAATAAGGTCATACACTCCGTGTACACCTTCATAATCCGAAATCTCTTTCTTTATCTGGCTGGACAGTTCAGCGGGAATGCTTGTGCCCAGCAGGTCATTCACCGGGCCTGCCAGCATCTCAATACCTGCCTTTATGATAACGGCCGATATCAATGCACCCAGAATACCGTCCAGTGATACGTTCCACAGAAGCATCACGCCGGCCGATACAAGCGTAGCAAGGGTGATGATCGCGTCGAACAGGGCATCGGCCCCGGAGGCTGTGAGCGCATCGCTCTTGAGCTGTTCTCCTTTACGCTTGACATACATTCCCAGGAGAATCTTTACGACGATGGCTACGATAATTACTATAAGTGTAACTGTGGTGTAACTGGGTTGGGTTGGCTCAATGATCTTTTTGACGGATTCTATGAGGGATGTAATGCCTGCCGACAACACAATCACAGCAATGATGATTGCACTGAAGTATTCAATCCGGCCGAATCCGAAAGGATGTTTGCGGTCGGCAGGACGCTGTGACAACTTAGTGCCGATAATCGTGATTACGCTAGACAGCGCATCGCTAAGGTTGTTCACTGCATCCATAACAATGGCTACACTGTTGGCCAGCATGCCAACCGCAGCCTTGAAACCGGCCAGCAGCACATTGGCTGCGATACCGATCCAACTAGTCCTGATTATCTGTTTACTTCTATCCATATATATTACATTGTCGGTAGGTTTTCAGTTGAAAATATAAGCAGAATCATGGCATCTGCTCCAACAGCCTGTCGCAGCGTTTACGCTGGTAGTCCGATAGTCTGGTGGGATTGTATCTGAGCGGGTTGGGAAGGCAGATGGCAATGGATACGGCCTGCCTGCGGGTCAGTTTGCCGGCGTCACATTTGAAATAGTGCTCTGCAGCGGCCTGGGCTCCATAGATGCCCGGACCCATCTCAATCACATTGAGGTAGACTTCCATTATGCGCTCTTTGCTCCACAGTAATTCTATCAGAACGGTCCAATAGGCTTCCCATACCTTTCTGGTGCCGGTTTTGGTGCCGAATGAGAATACGTTCTTGGCGGTCTGTTGCGATATGGTGCTGCAACCTCGCAACTTGGTCCCTTTTTTGAGGTGATCTTCACGCATCTTGCGGATCTCTTCCCAATCAAAACCGTTGTGGTCGTAGAACTTCTGGTCCTCGGTCAGAACCACTGCTTTGGCAAGTGAGGGCGATATCCGGTCAAGGCTTACCCATGTGTGCTGAGTCCGGAATGTGTCCGATTTCCTGTTCTCGATGCTACGCTTAAGCATAAGCGGAGTGTATTTGACAGGAACATAGCGCAACAGCAGCACCAGAGCCAGGCTCAGTACGATAAAGAGTAGGGGGAGCCTTACAAACAGCCGGAATGTCCACTTGCGCTTTTTCTTCATGATGGGTGAGTCCTAATCGGCTGCAAAATTACTTAATTATCTGCGTTGTATCCTTGCCGATTTTCTATATTTGCAAATAACTAATCCTTTTCTAACCGTTATGGAACCAAAAACAAGAAGAATCCTGTTAAACATCTGCTTCTTTCTGATGATAGCATCATTGGTTGGCATTGCAGCAGCTGTACATTACTCATATGAATTTGATCCGGACCCAATGATCAGGATCTGTTACAGGGTAGGTATAATCAGCGCAATAGTGCACATCATTTTGCGTCGCTTAAAAAGTGAGTGATATTATCCGATTTCTTGCCGATATCGGCAAAAAACACCATATTCAAACCGTTATGAAACCAAAAGCAAAGATTACAACCTATTACTTACTGCAATTACCAGGCATTATTCTTAACCTCACATCATGTTTGCTGATATCATTGGGAAAGCCTGTAGAGAAGGCATTCCCTATAACAATTATTGGATGTGTGCTTATCACTTGCTCATTGTTCTTCCAACCCAGGAAGAAAGATTTTGAGGCAATGAAAAATCAAAAGTCATGAAAAGATTAATCGCCATTTGTGGACTGGATTGCGAGAAATGCGATTGTTACATCGCTACAAAGAATAATGACCAGGCTCTGCGTGAGAAGACTGCAGAGTATTGGTCAGAACTGAATCATGTAACCATCCTGCCGGAGCACATCAACTGCGAGGGCTGCCGCATGGACGGCGTCAAGACTGTGTTCTGCAGCAACTTGTGTGAGATCCGCAAATGCGCATTAGCCAAAGGATATGCCACTTGCGGCGACTGCTCAGAGAAGGATGCTTGCCCCAAGGTTGGCGCCATTTGGCAGCACAAACCAGAAGCAAAAGAGAATCTTAAGGCTTAGAACAATCTATTTCATACTCTGCCAAGTTTTTGCATACCTAACTTGGATTTTTGTAGTCGTTCATAATAAACGATACAAAAATGGAAATCAAGAAACAGGATGCAAAAGACAAGATGGTCTTTTTGTTTGGTGAGATCAGTAACAACTCAGTAGAGTCAGCAATCAAGGATATTTCAAAAATCTGCAAGACCGATGAAGCCTACCGACATGATGTGGCAGAGTGGGCCGCAGAGAATGGATTGACGATAAACAATCTGCAAGTGGCTCCCATCCAACTTCATCTCTGCACATCAGGAGGCTCATGTTATGTGGGACTTGCCCTCTATGACGCTATTGCTACAGCCCATACTCCGGTGGAGATAATTTGTCAAGGGAAAGTAATGTCTATGGGCGTGATAGTAACTCTTGCGGCAAGTGTCCGCAAGGCATACGCCAACACCACCTTTATGATTCATCAGGCATCCGGTCTCTTATTTGGCAATATGCAGGAACTTGAAGAATCACTTGAAGAGATTCACCGTACCAACGATATCCTGTTCAAGATTATTACCGATAAAACAAAGATCAAACAGGAAACTCTGTCTGAACTGATACAACACAAGCGCGACTGGTACCTGACGGCCCAAGAAGCGCTTGATTTGGGACTGATAACGGAGATTGTTTATCCTTAACGGCCTATATATTCACGGATGCTTTCGTTGTTGCTGTTCCTGAGGCGGCGTATTGCCTTTTCCTTGATCTGACGTACGCGCTCTCGGGTCAGACCAAACTTATCGCCAATTTCCTCCAGTGTTGCTTCGGGGCAACCTATGCCAAAGAACATCTTGATTATCTCCCTTTCGCGGTCCGTAAGTATAGAGAGTGCCCTTTCTATCTCCTGTGAGAGCGATTCGGCCATAAGGCCATTATCGGCCTTGGGCGAGTCCTCATTTACCATGACATCCAGTAGGCTGTTGTCCTCGCCGTCCACGAACGGGGCATCGATAGATACTCTACGACCCTTTGTCAGGGTGGTGCTGTCAATCTTCTCGGCAGGGACATCAAGCATCTCCTCCAGTTCATCGGCCGATGGGCGGCGCTCATTCTCCTGCTCAAACTTTTCTATGGCTTTGCTTATCTTCTTTACCATATTCACCTGGTTCAAAGGCTGGCGAACCAGGCTTGACTGATCTGTCAAAGCAATCAGTATGGACTGGCGAATCCACCATACCGCGTAGCTTATGAACTTGAATCCGCGTGTTTCGTCAAACTTGCTGGCTGCCTTTATAAGGCCCAGATTTCCCTCATTTATCAGGTCCGGCAGGCTCAATCCCTGATTCTGATACTGCTTGGCTACACTGACCACGAAACGCAGGTTTGCGCGTACCAGTTTCTCCAATGCCTGGCGGTCACCCTTGTGAATGCGCTGTGCCAGTTCGACCTCTTGTTCGGCTGATATCAATTCTTCTCTGCTGATCTCCTGCAGAAACTTGTCCAGTGATACACTCTCGCGATTTGTGATTCGCTTTGTTACTTTAAGTTGTCTCATGTTTTTTTTCATCTATATAAATGTTGGTTTATAATTCATGCCCCTCCATATATATAGGATGAAAAACGTGCATTTTCATGGAAAAAACCTACAATGCTGTGCAAAAACGTTGCACAGCATTGCGATTTTCTTATTTCCGGTAGTATTTAAGGCTCTTTTCTATGCGTTGTTTTATCTTGTCCCTCAGTTCCTGGGGCTCCAATACTTCCACGTATTCACCCATAGACAGCAACTGCGTTGCCAACTCCGGAGTAACGCACACTTTGTATTTGAATTCACTGTATTCTCCATTCTTTGTGAGTACTTCCTCCTGGCTTTTGTGCAAGGGTAGGGAACGTACGTAATCAACCCTTTCGTCAAACACGCGAATGCGTACTGTCTGGGGCTTAAGGTCATAATTTACAAATATGCCCACAGTATTTGCGTAATACTCTTCGGCATCAAACTTCTTGGGCATCTTGAAGGCTGCATCTGTTACTTCCATATCTATCACTCTGTCCAGTGCTATGTGCCTTATGCCGTTTGATACATTCATTTTACCCACAACATACCAGCGCCTGTTATAAACCTTCATGGCGTATGGAGCCAGATGATAGATGTTATGCAGACCATTGAAAGGCTGGTAATCTATCTTCAACACTTTGTTCTGCTGCATGGCATCAATCACAGTTTGCAGATATTCAGTACCATGTGGTATGTCCTCAAACAGGATTCGGCCCTTCATGTTATGGCCGGCAATTATCATATTTGATAAAGTGAAAGAGTTGTACAGCCACTGCTTGGTGCGGTCTTTTCTGAAGTTCTCAGGATCACCAATATAGTAGTGATACCCGTCCGATGGGTTGCACTTTATCTCTATGCCAAACATCTCCTCAATAGCGTTCTTATGCTGATGGAATGTCCTCAGGGGCAGAGGATTACCGTCACCCAGGCAACTCCTTTCCCATAGGTTGCTTATCTCCTCAAACGTCAGTTTTTTCTTCTGCAGCAGTAAGTCCAGCAGCCATACGTATCGGTTTATTGTTTTACTTCCCATAGTGATATAATTGGCATATGAAGGTCTACAGATAATATCTTTTCTTTAAATAATTAATGAGTCCAAAATACTGATTATGATATTCTTTTTCAAGGGTCTCAACTATCAAATATGGATCAGCATCGACATATCTTTGTTTACCATAATCAGTCAATAAAGACTTCCAACCGTTAGCAATTCCTATGATATTATTCACACATTTATATTTCTTATGTCTCATTGGATTGTCTCTTGGTATGACATTTATGTGTAAATAATCATCACCCATAAAGTCTTCCTTGTTGTTTTCAGCCCAAAGGGTCTGCCTCATCAACTCATAGAAAGGTAGAGTAAAAAGACTAGAATCATCAAAAGAATCTGTTCTTAATTTGGCGATAGATATGCTCTTTTGAATCAATTTCTTATAATTATCTACTCTTGTTCCTCCGCTAGATATTGCTTTTTCGCTCTTTGATGTTTTATTTGTAGGAGCCTTATTGCCTGTGTCATTTTCTACCAATTTCCATTCTATAACAATTACGTGTCTTTTTTTCTCTTTATCTAAAGCAATAGCAAATGCATCTATAGAAGTACATGTGTTACCTCTTGTAGGTTTGCCTTCATTTAATCTATCCTCATCACTTACCATCTCAAATGCTATGTACTGATTGTCATAGATTTCAGTTTTTGAATTGATTTTTATCATAGAATCAATCTCTATCCGGTCACCAACCAGTGCTTGTATAATACTCTTTGTCGCATCGGAATCATAGCGGATTTGAAATAAATGATTCAAACAACTCACTTGGGACGCAAGGGTGTTACCAGTAATGGTTTTTCCACCCCAAAAGGCGATTTTATTTTTATCAAAATAAGCTTTAACCTTATCTCTTATATCTGGATAAAGATTATTCCACTCTTTTCCTTCTATTAGAATATGAGGATATTGTTTTCCCTTATAATGCCCATTACCAGTAGCATCTCCAAATAAACTACCTTCTTTAATAAGATCAATCTGATAATCTTTTAATTTATCCTTAAAACTCATCATAATAATATGTTATAGTTTCGCATCTGCATCTTTGTGAATTAAGATATACTCTTTGGCGTTCACAGTCTGTATTACATCCTTAATTGTTTGGCGGCTGGCATGACCGGAAGTATGGATATCCACCACATTGTGGAATGAATCACGGAATTTTTTGTATCCGGGATTTTGTTCAACTTGTGCAGGATCTTTATAGTAGCCGTCCCACGTTGAATATATCAGCAGGGTTTCCTCTTCTGGCAGTTGGCTGCGTAGTTTATCAACTCTGTCAAACTGTGATACTCCTGCGCACATCACAAACCCACGCTTCAGTATAGGTTCAATAGGTTTCTTTTCATCATAATAGCGGTGCTTGAAGTCGAACAAGTCACCAGGCCTCTTTGACTCTCTGGCGGTAAATATCCGCATGGTAGAGTTTATGTATCCTGAGCATACGCATAAAGGTTTGTGGGCCTCTTTTGCTGCCAGGTTAATGCTGGCCAACCGTTCAATGTCAGTTGCTGAGACTAGCACAAATACATACTTGAATGCCTGCATAACGTGAGCCATCTTCTCTGCTACCAAACTTTCATGAATGCACTCATCATCGCGGCTCAACATGGTTCCTTCTGTTATCAGCACATCAATGTCAGTTGCCTGCCATTTAAGCAGCTTGAGTAACTTGCCTCCCATCCAGCCGTGCTGGCGATAATCACCCATATGCCAGATACGTTTCCCGTCAGCTTCAATCAGGAACATATATGAGTCATATATTGAATGGCAATTGTAGTAGGGTGTAATCCTGATATCTCCCACAGAAAAAGCAACCGGCTTGGAACTTCTTGGCCAAGTCTTGAACTTTTTGAGCTTGGCATACTTGCGCTGATTGGTCTCAGGGTCATTCCCGGCCAATTTATCGGCCTCACAAAGTAAACGGTACTTCTCCAAAATGATTTCTTTTGCTCCTTCACCAACCATCTGCGGAATATCATCAGGTACATAGTCAAATAGTCCGATGTGATCCTCATGAACGTGGGTGTAGATTACGGCAGTGTTTTGTTTTGGATCATTTTGGAACAGAGATTCCACCATAATCTTATCCTGTTCGGGAGTAGTTGCCTCACCATTACCAGGCAGGTTCTTTCCCATATCTATAAACACACGTGATGTGGCGGTGCTTATCTCTGTGATACATCCGCCTATCTGTTCTAGTCCTCTATGAATAGTTATCTTCATTTTTCTGGTTTCATTCAAAGATAAAAGGCCATTTTTCAATCAATTCTTTTTTCGATAAGATGAAATGTTTGTATAGGCCATAACCCATTAGTGATGATAAAAAGAACTTGCTCTCATCAGGTAACTGTTGGCATTCATTTCTCAATTGTTTGCTATAATGATGATAATTGGCAAGGAGGAACGCAAAAACAGGCTTAGGCATAATTATATCAGGGGTTATTGTAGTATCTCCTTCAATAAACAACGTTGACAACTCTTTAATCAGACCTAAACTTGTTTTTTGCTTTAAAACTTCAAACATATCGGCAGATACTTCCTTGACATATTCGTCGTTACTTCGGAAATTACAAAAGTCATTGAAATGCTTCTTTAATCCATTATGTCCTTTTATAGAACCTGCTCCCTGCTTTACTTCAATAAGAGTTAACTCTAATTGCTTTTTGTTTCTTTTTTTTGAACGTGCCCTTCTGAAAGCAACAATATCAGCTCTTCCTCCTAACAAATCAGTATCTTCCCATTCAATATCTGCAATGAAATACTCTGTATCTTTTGAGTTAACAGACAGATTGTTTTCATATACAATCCTCTGTTGTATTTCTTTTTCTCCCAGGTGGTTTACTACGTTTTCTTCATACATATCTACAATATGCTTTGCTTTGGCAAAATAAGACAACATATCAGATATGTGGGGCACAGGTATCTCTTGCTTGCTTTTCTTTTCGTTAGAATATTTGGGATCTAAACCAGACAATAATTCAGGTTCTGTAGCATTCTGATTGAATAATGGGTCTTTAATAGTTAGGATTTTTCCTCCTCGATAATATATCGTTACACCATCACAACCTCTCAATTCCATATCCAAATAAGGATCAACTTTTACAATATTCGTTATGGGTTTGAAAATACCGGTTTTGAGCATTTCCAGTAATTTGTCTGAGATACTCCTCTTTTTCATAATCGCTATAGTCTGGGTTGATTTGGTGAATATACTATTTTGTTTAAAAACGCCGGCATTAGCACCTATAGAATTCAAGTACTATGCCGCTAAGTTTTAGGATAGGGAGGTTAGAACGCATCAAGGCCTTACCGTAAACCACCTCGGCTAGTTCTACAATGCGATTCCGGTTCTCGCTGTCAATGCTCACGCCAACGTTGAGCGGCAGATTTACGTCCGGGAAGGGGAATGTAGGCAGACCTTCTTCGGGTAGCGGATTGTTGGCTGTCAGACCCAGGCAGAAGGCCACCATGCTGTTCTCCAGGCCGCGATGGGCGTTGCCGATTGTGGCTCCCAGGGTAGAACGGGCCTCATCCACGATGTTCCACATTTCCAGAAAACCATCCTCCAGATGCTGCAGGCGGATCCAGTCCATCTCGTGCTCCCAACGCTCTCGGACAATCTCATTCATTTCAGGATATACTCTCTTTTGACAACTCTTGACTCTTGCCTCAAAGGCACCCATTCTCAGCAATTCTTCCTTCTTTAATATCATAGTGTTTGACTTTGATTTGCTGCAAATTAACGGGTGTGGTGTGCAAAATCATTGCATAGGTAATCCTTTTTTCTGAATTTTCAAAATATCTTTCTGTGAATGATAAATAGGGCAGTCCCTATGTGATTCATTTATTTGACTATTGGATCCGGGCAGACTTTCTTGCGGCCACAGTCCTTGCAGTGTATTCCGGCCCATACCATATCAAACTGATTTATGGCGGAATCAACAAGGGTGGGGTCATCGGTCAGAATTCCGGCCTCAAAGTTACGGTTGTGAGGACTCTTCATTCCAAGTCCGGCGCCAGTCAGGTTGGCCGATCCAATATAAGCCAGCGTACCGTCAAATATCATAATCTTGAAGTGAACCCTAGGACAAAGCACACGCTCCAGACGGTCTATTAGCACGGGGTAGCGGTCAAAGTCCTCGCGGAAGTTGGGCCCAGGCTCTTTGGCGTGAATGAGGCGGACCTCACGGCCCTTTCTTATCAGCTCAGCAAGCACCCCCAGAAACGGTTTCTCTTCTACATATAGGTCTTTTATGTCGGCCGTACCAATCCATAGGTACTCCCTTACCTGAGGCACCAGTTCAATCACCTCTTTGAAGTGGGCTTCGTTTGCTATGTACTTGGTCATATTTAAGAATATAGTTTCACCATGTTTTGAATAATCTGTTTTATCCCACCTACTAATTCCAGTGGTTCCAAGATTTGAACTAAATCCCCGTACGACATTATCTCCTGCATAAAATCAAAAGTGGGTACTACATAGTATTTGAACACACAATACTCTTCGGTAGTCTCAATCTCTTCCTGGGAGTGGTGCAGAGGTAATGAACGGAAATAGTATGCCTGATCTGCTCTGACTTTAATCTTTATAATCTGTGCTACATTACCATCACCGGTAATGATGCCGTAAAATTGGCTGAAATACTCTTTGGCATTAAAGTCTTTGGGTATTTCAGCTTTAATGTCCAGTTCCTCAACATCAACCACTCGGTCAAGCGCATATATTGTTGGCCATCCGTATTTTGGTGTCTTGGCCAGTAGGTACCAGCGTTGCTTAAACATTTTCAAACAATAAGGGTGGGCCGGGAAAGTGTAGGGCACTTCGTTTCTATAACTCTGGTATGTCAGATTCATGGCGTTGCCGTCACGCATTATGTTGATGATGTCTTGTAAGTGCGACCTTACTGAAGGTACTTCCTCAAACAGGATACGGTCTCTAAGGTCTGTACACTCGTTCATCATGTTATTCACAGACAGTGTTTGCAGCATCCAAGAACGCATATTGTTTTCTCCTATCTGTGCAGTTGGGATATGGTAGCCAAGCTCCCGGTCATATATTATGTCTATCCCGAATATCTGGCTTATTGCATCTCTGTGGTTAAAGAACGTACGCTCCGGCATATCTTCGCGAGTCTCGTTAAGAGCGCTATTGCGCCATGCCTCATTTATTTGATCCATTTTGGCATATCCACGCCTGTTTAGAAGGTCTATGAGCCAGATATAACGGCTGAAAGAGTTCTTTGCCATATTGTTTCTTCTTGATTTCTTGCCAAAGTTATGTAATTATCAACGTATTAGCACGGCAAATGAAATCCTTTTTTAATCAGGCTGTTCGGCATATGCCAAGTTTTGGCAGTGGGCGCCTATACTTTTGTTGTGTAAATGACATGATTATGGAAACAAAAGAGAGCAGCGCTAAAACAGAAATTATTTCTATACATTTGTCTAAACCTTATTACTAACAAACAAATTGATTGCCTAACCTAAGAGTAATGAAAAATTTTGTAGCAATAGATTTTGAAACTGCCAATAAAGAGTGCAGTTCTGTTTGTTCAGTAGGTATTGTTATCGTTCGCGATGGTAAAAAAGTAGATACTGTTTACTCTCATATCCATCCGGAACATAACTATTATAACTTTTGTTTTTTTTAAAGTGTATGTATGATATGGTTGAGTAAATTGGATTGACATATGAAAAATGAGAAGTCTATACATCAGTTGATAGTAGAGCAAAATTCATCTTCTAAAGAATTTCTTGTTCCAAGTTACCAAAGAGGTTATCGCTGGCAAAGGGTAAACGTATCTGATTTACTAAATGATTTATTTGAATTTATCCATAACGACAAAGAAACATATTCTTTGCAACCTCTTGTCGTTTACGATTCCAACGAGAAATATCATGTTGTTGATGGTCAGCAACGTTTAACAACATTATCTATATTATTGGGGTATTTGGGCCTTCCACAGATTCGCATTAGTTACGAATCAAGAAAGGAACATCAAGTAAATAACTACGTGGAAGATTGCAAAAACATAGATCAGTATCATGTGAATCTTGCATATCTAACTATTAAAAATTGGTTTGAAAAAATACATCCAGAAGAAGTGGTTATTTTTAAAAATCTACTATCGGACAAATTGGGCAATAAACGAGTTAAATTTATTTGGTACTGTACAACTGATGATGAGGTTGCTACCTTTATCAGACTGAATAAGGATAAAATCTCCTTAACTAATGCGGAATTGATAAAGGCGTTGCTACTAAAGGAAGGTAATTTCCCAGAAAACACTATATTGAGACAGAAGAGCATAGCAATAGAATGGAATAAAATTGAAAACACTTTTAATGATGATGCGTTTTGGGGGTTTATAAGACCTTTAGAAGATAATAGAGCAACAAGAGTTGATTTCTTGTTTGAGATTATTAAAGATAAGAATCTATTATCATATGTCCCCAAGGAAGATACAGGCAATGACCAATACACAACATTCAGATACTTCTATCAATATTTTAAAGACAAAAAAGAATCTTCATTTCAACAAATATGGGATAAGGTTAATCAATTATACAATGTTTTTCTGCATTGGTATAACGAGATAGAGGTATACCATTACATTGGCTTCCTGATTATTGACAATCCTAATTGTATTACGGAGTTACTTGATGAATGGTTGAAAGCTGGAATGACCATTGATGATTTCAAACAGTCTTTGAAGACAAGAATTAATAATGTAATAGAACAAAAGGGTTGCAATAATCTTTCTAAGCAATATAAATATAATGAGGAACGTGCGACAGACAAAAAAGATTGTACACCAATACTATTACTGTTTAATATCCAGCGTATTATAATATTAAACAGGAATCTGAATAAAAATTCCGATACGCAACTTTTCAATAAATTCCCTTTTTATCTTTATAAATTAGAGAGTTGGAATGTCGAACATATTGCATCAAACACCGACAATGATCTGTCTAAACCAGATGCTCAAAAAGAATGGCTTAAAACTTTTTTGTTTGACCAATCTATTTCGGAAAAAAACAAGAATGATATCAAAGCATTTGTCAAGAACGAAAGTCCAGACGAGTCAGATTTTAATGTAATACGCAAGAACCTTGTAGAGGAACAAGATGAGGCTCTCAAAAAGGAAGAACGTCTTAATGACAGTGAAAAGAACCAAATATGGAATTTCTGCTTGTTGGACGAACATACTAATAAAAGCTATGGTAATTCCATATTTCCTGTTAAGCGAAGAATAATCATGGGCAAAGAATTGGGGAAAAAATATGAGCTTGATAATGATTTAAACGAGAGAACAGTGCCAAACATAGTAGCTTTTGTTCCCGGTTGTACTAAAGATGCATTTATTAAAGCATATACTGCAAATGACACATCTAACAGAGAATGGTCAAAAACTGACGCTAACGCCTATAGACAAGAAATGTATGAATGTCTGAAAGGTGAATTTAATGTTATACTCCAATAGAAGTAGATAATATGCAAAAAACTTCATTCTGGGAATTGATAACTTCCCCTGATATAAAAAGGATATGTATTCCAACTATACAACGAGACTATGCATTAGGACGTCGTGATAAAGTCTTTAATAGGCATAATTTTCTTTTGGCTTTAAAAAGAGCAGTCTGCACAAATGAAGTGTTGCCTTTAGATTTTGTATATGGAGTGGATAAAGACATAATGTTTATCCCCCTGGATGGACAGCAGCGACTGACAACATTATGGCTGTTGCATTGGTACATAGCTTATAAGTCGGGATTTCTTAATAAAATTGACATTAAAGAAACTCTAATGAAGTTTTCTTATGAGACTCGAATATCTTCAACAGACTTCTGTAAATCATTGTGTGCCCTGGCTCCAAATACCCATAACATTTCATTACGGGAATGGATTACTCAACAGACTTGGTTCTATCATCAATACAAGCAAGACCCAACAATCATGGGAATGCTTAACATGATATCTGGCACAGAAATAACAGATAAAAAAGGAAATGATATTGTTGATGGACTTGAGGAAATCTTTCATGACGAAGAGTGTGATTATCCTGGCATGTGGAAAAGACTGACTACAACTCAATGTATACAATTTAATAAATTGCATATAAGTCTTAATGACAGTGATGAATTGTACGTAAAAATGAATGCTCGTGGAAAGCAACTTACTGATTTTGAAAACTTCAAGACTGAGCTTGTTCAACATGTTAAAGATGATAATATTCTCGGAGAAACAGAAGCTTTGAACTTTGCAGCAAAGTTGGATGTTGATTGGACAGATATATTCTGGAATAACAGATGGAAGGATAGTAGGGAGGATGGAAAGATAGAAGACGTTTCTATTGATGAGATATACTTTGCTTTTATCAGACTGTATACCAGATTTGAGTGTATCAAGAAATATGGTGATGAATCAGATCTTCATAATAAAATAACCAAAACATTTACGAGTTTTGATCCGTATAAAAAAGTCTTGGATAAGGAATCGATTCATAATTTCCAAATTATCATGGACAACTTAGAAAAACATTCAAAGAGCATAAATGAAGACTCTGGTACGATGCTTGAGACACAAACCCCTTGGAGTAACTTAAGGGGCGAACATGAACCATTTCATTTTGTCCCAAAGTACAAAGACAATAAAAGATATGAAATCACTGAAGCAAATAATACAGAAGGCTTGCTTTTCTATGGATACTGTAGCTACCTGTTGCATGGAGAATACAATAAAGAATCATTTGCAGAATGGAATCGTGTTCTTTGGAATATATGTGAGAACAGAGGAGATAAATCAAAGTTCAGACCGACCATATCTGTAATAGACATGCTGGCTCCATGCTCACATGATATAATAAGATATTTGTCACAAGACTTTGTTGCCAATGAAAAGCAAGCCAATAGTGAGCAATTAAAAGAAGAACAAATCAAAGCTCGCCATCTGGACGCTTATCCGTTGATTAGAGAAATGGAAGTGTATTTGTTTTTCAAAGGAGCTATTCGTTTCCTATACACTGGAGCCGACAACAAAGAAGACTGGAGTAGTTTTGTTACAAAAGCAAATAATATTAAAAAGCTTATTCCGGAAAAGAGAGAAGATCGTCATACAATAAAGCAGTTAACTCCATATATTTCAAAGCAAGCATTATGTGAGATTTACTTCGAAAATTGGATTTCTAATAATGATGCCGACTTGCGTTCTATACTGCTTTGTGATAAAGCCGTTCCATTCCTTCATAATTTCCTATTGCAAAATAATTTGAAGGATAATATAACTATGTTGCACCAAGACATTATGGATTTATGTGAAAAAGCATTTGGTGGCAGCGGCTATCTTCAAACAAAATGGAATGATGGCAATTATATTTGGACAAACTATTTAAGAGGTACTAAGAACCATAGTAGGAATTCGTATGTTGTTGGAAATGAAATATACACAAGAGTCTCAAGACTTATTGATATGTCTGCAATATTTGAAATAGACATTAATCAATATCAAGGAAGGATCGGCGATCATATTCAGGCTACTTATATCCACTTTAAATATCATGATTGTTATTTTTCTTTATTTGGGAACAATACAATTTGTATGATGACTAATAACTGGGAGGAGAAAATGCCAAATCCTGACGATCAGAATGGGTTTTATTTTTCTGTTCAAGAAATCAAGACGGAGGAACAATTAATTGAAAAGGTTGAAGAAATAATATCAAAGAACAAAGCGTAATTTAGCATATATCATCGTCCTGTCTCTAAATAGCGGAAAAGGGGACTGTCCTTTTTTCCGTAAAACGAACTGAAATACTCCTCGGCATTAAAGTCTTGGGGTATTTCTGCTTTTATGTCAGGCTTATTGGGTTTTGAGACAAAAGTGGTTCTTCATTCTTTCAATATTAGGCGGTGCGAAAACTGCCGTGTTTTGGCAGTTGCTGTCATTATGTTTGCAATCAATAAAGGTGATTGTTAAATCAAATAATGATGGTTTATGTCAGAATTAATTAAGAACTCAAATCCTTATACGAATATGGATTTCGTTGACCTTGGCTTAAGCGTCAAGTGGGCTTCATGTAATCTGGGTGCTACCAAGCCAGAAGAAGTTGGTGACTATTATGCCTGGGGTGAGATAGAAACCAAAAGTGTTTTTAGTTGGGAAACATACAAGTTCAGCAAAGGATCTGGTCGTTTAATTACAAAGTACTGTGATTTAAGAGGACAGGGTTACAATGGCTTTACTGATGGACTGGATAATCTTGAACTGGATGATGATGTGGCCCATGTAAAATTAAAAGGTAATTGGCGCATGCCAACTTTGTCAGAGATTAAAGAACTATTGCGGTCCTGCACATGGAAACCGATAACAGTAAAAGGGGTTAATGGATATCGTGTATCGGGCATGAAGGAAGGCTTTGCAGATCATAATATATTTCTTCCTGCTACGGGATATATAGATAATGATGTCGTAAACAATCCTGTTTGGCTTGGCGCATACTGGTCTAGTTCGGTAGTAAAAGATTATCCTATAGGAGCACATTTTTTATATCTGAACGATGAATTCAAGGGATACTCGGAGTATTATCGTCGTTGTGGTCAAGCTATTCGTCCGGTTTGTTCATAGGCATTGGCAAATCTTCATTGGCGGTTCTTTCATTAACTAGACAAGGACTATAAGTGTTGCTTTTATTATATTTGCAGATAACAAACCCTTTTCAAACCATTATGAAACCAAAAACAAAGATTACAACCTATTGCGTACTGCATTTTCCAGGCACTATTATTCTCCTCATATCAAGTTTTCTGGCTTTAATGGGAAAGCCTATAGAGAAGGCCCATTCTCTAATGGTTATTGGATGTGTTTTAATCGTATGCTCATTGTTCTTCATCCCCAGAAAGAAAGATTATGAGGAAGTAAAAAAACAGAAGTCATGAAACAGTTGATTGCAATTTGTGGGCTGGACTGCGAGAAATGCGATTGTTACATCGCTACAAAGAATAATGACCAGGCTCTGCGTGAGAAGACTGCAGAGTATTGGTCAGAACTGAATCATGTAACCATCCTGCCGGAGCACATAAACTGTGAAGGATGCCGCATGGACGGCGTCAAGACTGTGTTCTGCAGCAACTTATGTGAGATCCGCAAATGCGCATTAGCCAAAGGATATGCCACTTGCGGCGACTGCTCAGAGAAGGATGCTTGCCCCAAGGTTGGCGCCATTTGGCAGCACAAACCAGAAGCTAAAGAGAATCTCAAGGCGTAATGGTACTGTATATGAAGAATGACGATAAACATAATCAGTCAGTATCTGAATCAGATTATATGACAGTATCTGAATACTTTAATAAAGTCAGAAAAGCATTAGATCTTAGATACGAACAAGGTCTCAATAATTAGATGGAACTTGCAATTTTACAGAGTTCCGTTCTTCTCCATCTCATCCAGCAAAGACAACTGGGTGTCAACGACGTCCTTTGAGCTGAGAATTATCTCGCGCAGCTGCTCATAAGACTTAACGAACGTGTTGGGTATCATCAGGAATGCAATATTCTTCTGCCTGCAAATATCTGCTTTGCGTTTGTCGGCTGCTTCACGTGATTTATTACCAAAATGCTCGCCTCCGTTTATCTCAATTACGATTTTGGGAGTAGGGTTGCGTAGCCACTTTTTCTCATACAGAACGCAGTCAAACTCGTATTTTAACAGACTCAGTTCCGTGTCATCGGCAAAGAATGTGCTGAATGGAACGTTGCGCTTGGCCTCGAACGTCTGGTGCACAGAGCAGAACTGGGATATGGTTTTGTAGAACTCTTTCTCGTAGTAGCTGTTGTTGGATTTGCCTAATTCTACTTTGAGTTCTTCGTTTAGCGGCACTTCGGTCGTTCCTTGGCTTTTTACATAATTCACCAGGTCAACGATGTCGCTCTGTTGTCCCTTTGCCAACTTTGACAGGACTTCTTCGTCGCAGGCTACAATCAACTTTTTCTTGGCTCTTGTTATTGCTACATTAATGAGCTCAGTGTTATTCTTGACCCATTCAAACGTTCTGTCTCTGGTGCTTGCGGATAGGGCTGTGGATAGTATGATTGTATCGCTTTCTCCGCCTTGCATTGCGTGAACGGTTTCGCAAGTTACACCTTCAATGTTTTCCTCCTTAAGTCTGGTGTTTATGAGGTCGCGTTGGTTGGCGAATGGGGTGATGATAGTTGTATTGGTGTATCCGTTGCGTTTCAAATACTCAATTATTGCTTCTGTCTCTTCCCAAGCCTGGTTTTTTACGACATTGTTTATGTTCTTGACATTAATATGAACTAATTCCCCGTTCTCTTTGATAGGAGTCAAATCAAGCTTTGAATCGTAGTATTTCTTATTGGAGAAGTTTATGATTCTACGGCTGCAACGGTAGTGGTATTTCAATAGAACGTATTGGGAAATCGAGTCATGATTTCTCATTACGTCTAATATCGAATTGCGCTTATAATCATAGTCTTGCGGGATTGAATGCTTCTCCATCAACATCTTGTTGATTGAATCCTCAATCACAACTATCGGTCTAAGTTGTTCTGGGTCACCAACCAGTAGCAGAGAGTTAGCTTTGGTTATCGGTATCAAAGAATGTGCCACATTGCATTGGCCGGCCTCGTCCATAACCACAAGGTCGAACATGAAGTTGGGACTACCTAATCTTTGGGCCGATATGTTGGTCGTGAATATGACTGGGAACACTTTTGTGAATCTCTTCATGTTCTCGTCATTTGCCAACCATTCATTGAATGTGCGTTTTCTTAAATCCCTGTCTTCGATATCACAGATACTACGCAAGTCATCATAGGCGGGTTTCTGCAACAACCTGATGTGTTTAAGCGATGTAAAGTACATCCATTGTATAAGTTGGTTGTCTTTCTCCATTGGAGTAAACAACTGCAGAACCTCATCGTTCTTTACCTCCGGATTTTTGTCCAGTTCAGACTTAAGATCTTCAATATGTTTGGCAATATTTCTTGAGAACTGGTTGTTGATTCCCATTGAATTTACGTTCTGCTGCAACTGTACGGCATCTTTGTAAAAGCTTTCCAGTTTTACATGCTTTTCCTGGCGTTTTAGAATCTCGCACAACTTCTCGTTCTTATTGTTGGTCGATTCCTTTATGCGATCTATCTTTTCTTCGTTAGGTTCGTAGTTCGAAGTGTAAGCAAACAATTCCTTGATCTTGTCAAGTGCCTTGTCAACCTGCTCCATGTTGCCTAGACGCAGGAACGGGAATGGGATAGGGCGGTTCCAGTATTCATAATTCAGTTTCTCAAGAATTCCGTCTACAGGTTTGTTGTTTGATGAACATACAATCATTGTCCTGTCATTGTAGAAACCGTTCAGAACTACATTCAAAATGGTCTGAGTCTTTCCTGTTCCCGGAGGGCCTTGAACATATGTGACCGGCTGCTTCATGGCGTTATAAAGCACTCTGGTCTGGTCAACGTTTATCTTTTCATCACAGATGATGATATTCGGTTCTTTACGGCGTTGATTATCTCGGCCGGTTATCATTCCAAAGAAAGACTTTAACGGAACGTTCAACTTGCTGTTCTCGTATCTGTCCAGAATAGCGTCAAACGTGGTTCTAACATCAATGGGGATTTCACGCTCAATAATCATCATCTCCGGCATTGTGTTGATTATCTCGCCCTTTTTCAGATTTCCCTCAATTACTTCCAAACCCCACGCAGGATCCTGCTTGTATTGCACAATGAATGTGTCAACATCCATATCGGTGTATTGGAGCAGTGTTGTTCTGGCATCATTATCGGCTCTGCTCATCTCTGTCAGTTTCTTGAACAGAAATGTTTTGTTGAATCGCAGTGTATCATCCAAGCATAGGACTCCTTTTCTGGGATTATAATACACGTTGTTATAGCAGACTATGTATGTCCTGTTGTTACTGGTCTTACTTATTGCTAGTCTGGATATGGCAAATTCACTCCAGGCTGTTGTCTGTTCCTTGCGTGTATAACCGTTGTAAATTTTGGTCAGTTGTTTCTTTTGCTCTGTATCAAGGATAAATTCGTTCTCGGCTACTAAAACATTGTAGTCAATTCCTGGTATGGTGATGTGCTCTTTCTGATACGGGTCTTTGTCAAACCAGTTGCAATCTTCATAGTAATCAAGCAAGTAGCTAATTTCTAGCTCATACTTGAGCCATTCGTATTTGCCCATATTCAGATCCAGCTTGTTCAGCAGTTGTTCTGGAACATCATACTCCGTAAAATCAAGAATCTTTGCTGTTAGGATTCTGCTGAAATAGAGCTTGCCCTGTAATGCCTCATCAATGTTTTTGTCGGGATTATACATCGACACGATTAGTCTGATGTCATCAGCACCAAACTCAATGTCTTCGACTGCTATCCAGAAATATGTCTTGGTGTCACCGTTACTGGCATAAGTGATATATACCCACTTTCCTGTGCGTATAGCTTTAACTATCACTTTTCCAATACTCTCATTCATCTTTGGCAGCCTTGTGAGAATCCTTTTATAAATATTGCGACTTTGGCATGATTGTGGATGTTATCCTCCGCATCACAAATGCAAATATAATCACATTTTGCCAAAGTGTCCCACACGGATGCGGGTGAGAATACGTTATGACGCGGGTTGGTGTGGGACATGGGGCTGTTTTAGTGGGGGTGTCCCACAGTGAGGGGGCCTGTGAGGCTTCTGTGCGGGGTTGGCGTGGGACACTTTGGCGGGGATGGGCGCCAAAGGCTGCAACCAAACCGCATTGACAAAATGCAACTCTATTATATATAAAGGTGGCAAAATGTAAGCCCTGCAAAAAATATTGCGATAAAGTGATATTTTCCTGCTAAATGCTTTGGTGGTTCCAAATAGAGTGTTTAATTTTGCGATTGAAATTTAGCAAAAACAAGATCGATGGCTAG
>JAEEGJ010011966.1_pt1 | contig 21715 bp, 12 predicted proteins | sample 8958761 | NCBI WGS metagenome assembly JAEEGJ01 (sample SAMN16246546, study PRJNA631951) | gut metagenome | biome: gut microbiome; feature: rumen; material: RS-attached | host: Bos | place: Iran: Karaj | collected 2018-10
CAAGCAGTTGCTCAAGACGCTCGAAGACGAAGGCTACGATTATGTCATCCTTCCAGAGGATGCAACACCCACAGGCTCCAGTTCAATCGAGACGCGCGAGGATGGATTGAAGTGCGCCGAACTCTTCCGTCAGCATCGTGATGAGATTGAAGGTATCATCGTGTCGCTGCCCAATTTTGGTTTCGAGATTGGTATCATCAACGCCATCTCGGTGGCCGACCTCCGCGTACCCATTTTGGTACAGGCCTGCGACGACCAGAACGACAAAGTGACGCTCGACGAACGCCGCGATGCTTTCTGCGGAAAGATTTCCGTTTGCAACAACCTCTATCAATATGGCATTCTCTTCACCGACACCACCCTCCATACTTACAGCATCTACGACCCGCTGCTGGCAAAGGACATCAACAAGTTTGCGGCCGTATGCCGTGTGGTGAACGGTCTGAAGCATGCGCGCATCGGACAGATTGGTACGCGTCCTCTCGGCTTCAACACCTGCCGCGCCTCCGAGAAGTTGCTCCAGGCTAGTGGTATCACGGTGGTGCCCGCCGATCTCTCGGAAATAATCTTTGCCGCCGAGAAGATTCAGGACGATGATCCTGCACTGAAGGCACACATGGAGCGTGTGGACGGCTATGCCAAGATTCCCGAAGCGTATCGCGACAAGGTGATGAAACAGGCTAAGTTCGGCGTGGCAGTGGAGCAATGGGTGGAAGCCAATCAGGTGGATGCCGTTGCCCTGCAATGCTGGGATTCGCTGGAACTGAACTACGGCTGTGCTCCCTGTATCACGATGAGTATGCTCTCCGACAAGAACATTCCCGCTGCCTGCGAGACCGATATCGCCGGTGCCGTCTCCATGCTCGCGCTCACATTAGCAAGTAAGGAGCCAGCCGCATTGGCTGACTGGAACAACAACTTCGCCGAAGACCGTAATAAGTGCGTCTGCACCCATTGCGGCAACTTCCCCAAGAAGTTCGTGGGCAACGACGACCTCAAGCTCGGACCTCTCGGCGTATTGGGACGCACCCTCGGAAAGGTCAAGACATTCGGTGCCGTCTATGCCAAGGTCAGCGAAGGCCCGTTCACCTATTTCCGCATCTCCACCGACGACCCGAAGGGTTGCATCAAGGCCTATCTCGGTGAGGGCAAGATGACCAACGATCCATACGGAATGGACGGCTGCATTGTGGTGACGGAAGTACCCGAATTGCAGAAGCTGATGAAGTATATTTGCAAGAACGGCTTCGAACATCATGTGGCGCTATGCCGAGGAGACCTCGCAGAAATCCTGCAGGAGTCCATTGACACCTACCTGGGTTGGAATCTCTACGTTCACGAATAATAACCAAGTGCCGGTCTCTTCAGGGCCGGCACTAATTTTATAAGGAAATATAGGTGGCTTTTCGCCAGAGCGATTCGGCGGGGCCTCGCTGGTGGCTGAGTGCCCATAGACTGGAGAGGACAAGTTGGAAAACAACCATCATGATGCCGGCGAACAGGGCATAGGTGTGGCCCAGTTCGCTATAAAGCCCCAGTCCCCATCCATAAAACATGAAGCAGCCGAGGAGGGATTGCAGGAGATAGTTGCTCAGACTCATCCGTCCGAATGCGCAGACGGCTGAGAGTAATTTGCGAAGCTGTGCCAAAGCATACCATAGCAAAACGATGGCTGATGTTTCTGCCAACAATATCGCGAGGTTGATGATGGGGGAGAGGAAGTGGGCAATGGATGCCGGCTGTTGGTTAATCGTATATTCTGCTTGCCACCAGCTTCCAATAACGGCCAGCATCAGACTCACTATGAAAATGCATTTCCAAATGAAAAGGTTGCGGCCTTCGTTGATGAACAGACGGTAGCGGCCGAACAGCAATCCTAAAAGGAAAAGTCCGAAGATTTGCGTAAGTCGGCCTGTCAGCGCAAAATAGCCCAGATTGGCAGGGAAGGCATATTGAAGGTTCAAAATCACGTTCTGCCAGAAACCGCTCTCCTGATGGTGGCGTGCCAACATGGCGTAGTCGTCCCAAATCCAGTCGGAGGGCATTGTCCAACCGCTGAGCAGTTGCCACAGTTCGAAAGGCTGTGCCAGTACGGCAATTGTAATCACCCATAGCCATCGGTTCGACAGACGGCTGCAAGGTATCAGGAGCAGTCCGCACAGGGCGTAGGTGGTCAGGATGTCACCGTCGTAGATGGCAATATTTGCCAGTCCGATCATGAATAGCAGCACCATGCGCCACGCAAAGCGGGTGCGCGTCATGCTCCGGTTAAGCATGATATAAAAGGTAAGGCCAAAAAGCATCGCAAAAATGCCGTACATTTTTCCCGAAAAGAGGAACGTAACAATGCGATAAACCGTTTCGTCGCACGGCAAGGTCAGCCTTGCATCCGGGTAGAACGCATCGAAAGACTCAACGGCATGAAACAATATAATGCCGATGACGGCTATGCCCCGCAAGGCATCGGCCACTTCGATTCGATGGTTTTTATGCTTCATTCGTTCATGTTTTCCCGTTGGGTGAGGTTCTCGTTGAAGGTCTGCGACATCTGTTCGCTACGTTTCCGAAGACTCGGTGAGAAGACGATGCTGAAGACGATAGCCAAAACGACGAAGATGCCGAGCATGCCTCCCCAATGAACGGTACGGCCGAGGATATAGCTGACAAAGGCGGCACCGATGACAAGGCGCAACAGTTGGAAGGCCAGGAGCTTCACTCTGCTGGCGCGGCCGCTGTTCCAAAGGGCTATGACGTCTTCACTTTGGCTGCCGTTGTGCATCAGGGTCCAAAGGAACGGTGCACAAATAATAATAGTGAGCAAGGCCGTTACGATGTTTGCCCATGGCGCGGGCAGCATGTTGGCGATGTACGGCTTGCCGAAATAAATCATCAGGGCGATGATGGCCATGCAGAGCACACTGTGAATCAGGATGATGAGACCGGTATGCTTCAGATAGGCCGTCCAATGGCTGTGCTGCTCTTCAGTCTCCTGTTCTTCCTCATCAGAGGCATTGCTCTCCAATTTTGCCCGCCAGCGTTTCGGCAGAATACGTTCCACAACGCCATAGGCGGGTTCGGCCAGTCGGATCATATAGGGCGTTGTGAAGGTCGTGAACACCGAGACGGCCACCACGATAGGGTAGAGGAAGTCGCTGGTGACGTGGAGCGATGTGCCGAGCGTGGCCAGGATGAAGGCGAACTCACCAATCTGCGTCAGCGAGAACGAACATTGCATGGAAGTCTTCAGCGGCTGTCCGGATAGTAGGAATCCGCCGGTACTGAGTATCGTCTGTCCCAGCATGATGGCAACAATGATGCAGAGAATGGGCACGATGTACTCCGCAATGAGTGCCACATCGACCATCATGCCGACGGAAACGAAGAAAATGGCACCGAAGAGATCCTTCACGGGAGCCACGAGATGCTCTATCTGCTCTGCCTCTACGGTCTCTGCCAGAATGCTGCCCATGATAAAGGCACCGAATGCTGCGGAGAAACCCACGGATGAGGCTATCACCACCATTCCGAAGCATAGGGCGAGGGCCGTAATGAGCATGGTCTCGTTGCTCATCAGCGATTTCACTTTGCGCAGGAACAGCGGGATGAGATAGATGCCCACCACAAACCAGAGGACGAGGAAGAACGCGAGTTTCAGGATAGACATGAGCATCTGCGAGCCCTCGAACTCCTTGCTGACGGCCAGCGTAGAGAGCATCACCATGAGCACGATGGCCAGGATGTCCTCGATGATGAGCACACTGAGCACAAGGCTGGCGAACCGCTTCTGCCGAAGCCCCATATCATCGAAAGCCTTGAAGATGATGGTAGTGGACGACATGGCCAGCATGCCACCCAGATAGATGCAGTCCATCTTGCTCCATCCGAAGAGCTGGCCCGTGAACATACCGACGAGCATCATGCCCGCAATTACCGAGCAGGCCGCAATGATGGGTGCCGCACCCATGCGCAGGATTTTGCGGAACGAGAACTCCAGGCCCAGGGCGAAGAGCAGGAAAATCACGCCGATTTCACTCCATAGATGTATGCCGTGCATATCGGTGACGCTAGGCATGTAGGGCATGTTCGGTGAAGTCAGGAATCCCGCCACGATGTAGCCTAACACAACAGGCTGTTTCAGTCGTTTGAAGAGCAGCGTCATGGCACCTGCGCAGATAAGAATCAGCGCGAGGTCAGCTATTAGAGGTTCAAGTTCAGACATATAGTTTTAGATTTTATTTTTTCGTTATGTCGATATGGCGGTATGACGGTATGGCGTTATGTCGACATGCCGACATTACGCCAAAAATTATCACAGCCGCAGCCCGAAGAAGGCACGGGCGCGCCATTTGTTCTGGTTGACCACCACCACGTTGTCGTCGAAGATGGAGTTGTTCATGACGAGCGTGGCACCTGCAAAATAGAGTGAGGAGAAGTTGCGGACGATGGCAACACGCTCGTTGAAAATCATGTTGAAGCGCATGTGCTTCGCCTTCTTGAGCTCATCGTTCACGGTGAATTTGTTGCGGTTATAAACCACAACGGTGGGGAGCATCGAGAAGTGGAGCAGCCATCGTTTTCCGAGAACCCAGTTGTAACCGTAGCCACCGCCAATACCTAAGTGACCGACATCGATGCTGACGTCAGGGGCATTCGGGTTCCTGGCCTTCAGTTCATCATTGGTCTTGATGCTTCCTCCCTGATAGCTGACGCCCACCAGCCATGAGCCGGCCGACTGGCGCTGGATGTAACTCTGGGTAAAGGCAGCAGGGAACGAAAAGCGCTGATGGTTGAAGGTATAGTAACCGGCCAGGTTAACTACCTTCAGCGTGACGTCGCCCGACTCAAGCCTCGACCAGTTATCATCACGCCGGATGTCGCCTGTCAGCGATTCCGACCGCTGGTAGCTGAAGTCGATGCTGATACTGCTGCTATAGTAGTTCAGATTGAATTCGTAGTCCTTGTAGGCACCGCTTAGCTTGGCCGGATTTATGGCCAAAGCAGCTGAAATTCCACGGTAGGAAGCGCCAATGCTCACCGTGGTCTTGTGGCTGGTGCTGAGGTCGGCTTTCGAGTTGATGTCGTTGACCGTTCCCTTCGCATGAAAGGTGTTTCCCGTCTGGTTCAACCTTACCTTCAGTGTAATCCTTCCATCAGGGCGAACCACATAGTTCGTGTCGTAGGGAGTATGGAAATAGCGGGCCGAAAGCACACTGTCCATCCTCGCCCTACGCTCAGCCCTGCTCAGTTTCTGGGCATTGGCTGTCGTAAAGAACAGTAGGAAGACAACTGTCAAATAAAGGAAACGGTGGTTCATTCGTATCTGTTATTTTTTCTTTCCTGTTTGCTTTGTCAACTCTTACACCTTATTATTATATTAGAATATGAATCCGAGGTTCAGGAAGAAGTACAGGTTCTTCGTGTGGTTGCTATAACCAAGCGAGGCACCTGCAGGGCCGAACAGCGTACTGTAATAGTACGATATCTGTCCTCCTACCAGTGTCCGGTTGTCGAAAAGCTCCTTCAGGTGGTCGCCCTGCTGGGCACCGGCCACGCGGAGCATCACATAGCTCTTGCCACCGATGCGCTGCTGGGCCTGCAGTTGAGCGGCCACAAAATGATGGCGTACATACTCCATGTTGCCGATGCCGGCGAAGGGCATCTGCTGCTCTACGTAGTGGCTGAACCATTCGCCGCCGATGGTGTTTCCAAAGGCAGGCGGAACAATAGTACCGAAAAGCAGACGGCCATAGAACATTGGCTGGATAGTGAAGCGGCTGCCCATGGTGAACGACATACGCCAGTTGGCTTTCACCTCGCTCATGCCAAGTTCATCGTCGAGTTTTGCAAAGTTGTCGGTCAGATAGGAATACTCGGCACTGAAACGGATACCATGAGTCGGGAAATTCCAGTCGTCCTCGCTGTTGTAGTTCACGCGCGCATGATAGCTGAAGAAATGCTCGTTCGAGAGCGCCGCCTGTATGGATGTCTCTGTACCGAGCTTGTTGCGGTAGTGCATATAGTCCCATCGCAATCCATACTGAATGTTGAAATGGCGCAGGTCGTGGTTGATGGGTATGAACTCGGCCTGGAACTGGTTGTATCGGATGTTATAGTCGCGCTCGCCTTCAAAATAGATATCCACGTCGTTGCGGCGGAAAGAGTAGGTGAGGGTCGGGCGGGTAATGCTGCGGGGATGCACGGTCAGTTCGCCACGGGCCATCAGTCGCTTGCCCAGTCGTAGCGTGATGTCGGTGCTGACGGGGATGGCGGTCTTAAACGGTACTTCAAGTCCCAGCTGCACGGCGGCATATTCCTCGGTGTCGTAGCGCACACCGGCATGCAGCTGAATCGACTTGCGGTTGCCGGCCGACAGGATAACGCGCACACCATCGCCCTCGGGAATCTTCCGGCACTCAGCCGTCTGGTAGAACAGGTCAATGCGCATCGTCGTGGTGAGTTCCTGCTCCAGTTTGGCGTCTATGCTGTCCACCTTTTCCAGCTTGAACTTTTGCCTTATGAACCGCTCTGCCTGCGGTGTCATGTTCTCGAAAGAATATGAGATGACGCGCTGCTTCTCAGTCATCACCTGCGGACGAAGCGGATGATGGATTTGCGGACGGAACGAGTCGTCGATGCCGATGCGCTGCTTCAGGGCGATAATTTCGTTCCAGTGGCGCATGGCCTCCTCCTCGCCTCGGCGGATCAGTGTGTCGATAGCGGCGTGCGAGAAACTGGCCGCGCCATAGCCCCTTGTGTCCACTTGCAGGTGGAGGTCGGTGATGGCCAGGTTCTCTTCGTATTTGTTCTTACAGTTCACATCCACTATCTGACCGATGATGCTCATCGCACCGCCAATGTCGTCGGCGGTCTTGGGCGGTCCCTGCACGGTGACGCCGATGATGATGTCGGCTCCCATCTGGCGGGCAATGTCGGCCGGATAGTTGTTTTTCAGACCTCCGTCAACCAGTACCATGTCGCCCTTTCTCACGGGCGAGAAGGCGGCGGGGATGGCCATCGAGGCACGCATGGCCTGCGGCAGGCGGCCGCTATGGAAATCTATCTCGCTGTTGTCGATGATGTTGGTTGCCACGCAGGCAAAGGGGATGCGCAGGTCGTGGGTGAAGTCGAGCGAGTCGGTATAGCCGGTGCAGAGCTGCTGGAACAGTTCGGCCAGGTTCTTACCCCTGATGATGCCGCCGGCGTTCGTGTCGCGCTTGCCGAACATCAGGCCGGTGGAGTAGAGGTAGGTGTATTGTTTCTTACGGTCGCTCAGGCTCTGGTTGCGCAAGTCCTCCTTGTCGGTAATCACGTAGCTCCAGTCTTGCACGCGCACCATCGAGTCGAGCGAGTTGGCGTTGTAGCCGATGGCATACAGACCGCCGATGATGCTTCCCATCGACGTGCCGGTGACGATGTCGATGGGGATGCCTGCCTTTTCCAATATCTTCAGTGCACCGATATGCGCCATGCCTTTCGCACCGCCGCCGCTCAACACCACGGCAACCTTCTTTCTGCCCGCGTTCGCGCTGTCGTTCTGCTGTGCGCATAGCGTGCTGTCATTCTCTTGTGCGCCCGCCGTTCCGCAAAGCAGCACGGCAGCCAATGTCATGATTAGTTTTTTCATTATTTTCTTTTTTCTATAATCTAAAACCTAAGCCCGAAGAAGGTCCTGACGCGCCATTTGATGTTATGCACGGTCAGGCTTTCCTTGTGGCCGATATTGGTGAAGTTGAACACCATCGACAAGCCCAGAAACTTGTTGCTCCAATGGTGCACCACGGCACCACGGCCTGTGATGATGGCTTCGGGGAAATGATAGTGCAGCGGCACACGTGTGTCGCCGATGGTCATCGAGGTCTTGCTATACACGATAAACGTGGGCAGAGCCGAGACATGCAGCAGCCAACCCTGCGAGGGTACGTAGTTGTAGCCGTAGCCTGCCCCTATGCCAATGTTTGTCATCTTTAAGTTCATCTCCTGCGCCCAATCCAAATCTGGCCGTTCGCTGAGCTTGGCGTGCTGCCCCTGACCTGAAACGGCCAGCAGGAAGCTACCGGCCGACTTGCGCTGGATGTAACTCTGGGAGAAGGCGGCCGGATACGAAAACCGGCTGCTGTTGAAGGCATAGTAGGCATTCACGTTCAGCGTCTTCACCGAAAGCATTTCTTCGGGCAGCTCAATGCGCTCCATGCCGTCAGTGTCGTGCCAGCCGGTGAAGTTATGGGCATTCTGGTAGATGATGTCAAACCCGAAGCGTTTGCCGTAGGAGTTGAAGTTCAGCTCGTAGTCGCTGTATTTGCCCATCAGTTTTGCGGGATTGAGCGATGCGCTGAGCGAGATGCCCAGGTAGCTCACGGCTAAGCTGAGCGTCGACTTATAGTCGGCCTTCATCTCCGACTTGAAGTGGTTCCCGTTGTCTGTACCCTCCGACTCAATCTTTGCCCCCGACACGTTCAATCGGGCCACGACCGTCCATTTTGTCGTCGGTCGTGTAATATAATTCGTGTCTAAATTCCCGCCTTTTCGAAAATAGCGGGCGGCAAGCGTACTGTCCACATGAGCTCTCACTTGCTGGTCGTGGCTCTGTGCCACAGCCATTGTGGTGAAAGCGAGAAGGAAGGATACAAGCGTCCAATATCTCATCTATACCTTATTTATAATATATTTGACCACAAAGATACAGCAAATGAATGATAAATCAAAATGAAATACAAAGTTTTTAGGAATTCGGAGCCTGATTTATATCTAAACACAGAGATACAGAGTTACAGAGATTAAGACAAAAATATTCAAGGCGGGGAGTACAATGGCCTCCCCTCGGGGAGGTTTGGAGGGGGTCTTATCTAACACAAAAACACAGAGACACAAAGGCAAATAATAAAACCTCTGTATCTCTGTGTTTAATAAAAGTACGCTTATTTAGCGCCTCCGCCTAATGCGATGTAGAGCGCTATGACGGCCTTGGCGCCGTTATACATATTGGCGGCTTCACTCAGCTGCGAGTTCAGCAGGCTCTCCTGGGCGGTGAGCACCTCCAGGTAGTTGGCCTTACCGTTGTCCATCAGCTCGTGGGTTCCCTTATAGGCTTCGCGCAGCACCTCCACTTGGCGGTGGTAGTAGCCGTGCTTCTCACGGGCAGCCTGACAGTCGGCCAGCGCCTCGTTCACCTGGTTGCCGGCATCGATGACGGTCTGCACATACTTGCGCTGAAGGTCTTCTTCTGTGAGCTTGGCAATCTTCAGATTAGATTTCAGCCGGCCACGGGCAAAGATGGGCTGGGTGAGCGATGCCACGGCGTTGAGCAGTATCTTGCCGGGATTAACCACGGCACCGGCACTGTTGGTCCATCCGGCAGTTCCCGAAAGCGTGATGCTTGGGAAGAAGGCCGAGCGGGCCACCTGTGTGTTATAGAAGGCTTCCTCCATGGCGTAGTCGGCCAGACGGATGTCGGGACGGTTCTTAAGCAGCATGGCCGGAACGCCCGTCAACAGGAACTGCGTGTCGAACATGCGCTGTCCGGTGTCGCCCTTTGCCTCAGGATGATGCAGCGAGCTTCCCCATGCCGAGCGGTTGATGTGCTGTGGTGTCTGGGCAAGCAGACGGCAGATGGCATTTTCCACGTTGCGAATGTTGCGGCGCGTGTCAACTATCTGTGTCTTCACATTCAGGTACGACGACTCCATCTGATTCACGGCGGTGGAGTAGATTTTGCCGTTTTCCCAGAGCGTCTTCTCGGTTTCCAGCGAGGCATTCCACAAACTGTCGGTAGCGGTCAGAATCTGCAGCTGGCGGTCGAGCAGCTGCAGCATGAAATACTGCTGGGCTACGGTCGACACGAGGTTGGCCCTGAGCGACTCTTCACGGATTTTAGCCTGCATGAGCACGGCCTGCGACTTCCGCTTCTGGTTCGTAATCGAGCCGAAGGCATCGATGTCGAGACTCAGTTGCAAGGGCAGGTTGTAGGTCTTGCTCACAGGTCCGTAGTCGAAGCTCGAGAGCGTTCCCTGGGGCGAGAAGTAGAGCGAGGGCAGGTAGGCCAGCTTCGCCGCTTTCAGCGAGGCTTCCGACTTTTCCACGGCTATGCGCACGCTGTTGATGTCGGTGTTACGTGCCAGCACGCTGTCGATGAGCTGCTGCAAGAGCGGGTCGGTAAAGAACTCACGCCACGACATCTGGGCCAGCGAGGTCTCTGTCAGCTTTACGTCGTTGCCGTATGCATCGGCAGGAATAGAGCCCTTCGACTCATACTTGTCGAAACAGCCGCAGCCGGTGAGTGCGAGACTCACCGCTGCAGAAATGAGAATCAGTCTTTTTTTCATATCTCTTTTATACGTCTGTATGAAAGTCAATCTCTTTGTCTTCGTCTTCCCATGCATCGTATATGATACCGGGCTTGGCGAGAAGGTCGTCAAAGTCGTCCACATCATCATTAGGATTCGGCGTTTCATTATTACCACCGTCAGCAACAGGCAAGGTTACCGTATTACTCATGAGAGGCTGATGGTCTCTTATTTCCAGACTTTCCGTTTCTGGTTGTAAATATGTTTTTTTCATCTTCGTTCGATATTGTTATGTGAGAGGCATACCGTAGGGGATGCCCCTCACAGACGATTTATTATTTTACAATGACTTTCTTACCGTTGACGATATAAATACCCTTAGTTGGATTATTCACTCGACGTCCCTGCAGGTCGTAGAAGGGACCTACATTTTCTTTGAAATCGTCAATGGACAGGATAGCGGTGGTTCCGTCTTCAATGAATCCACAATACTCATGGGCACCAGCAACAGTTGCACCAACGGGCAGATAAACACGTCCAGCACCGAGATCGTCACCAGTCCACCTGTAGAAGCCAACGCCTAAGCTCTTATTAGCTAGCACATAGACAGTGGAACCGTCTTTAGTGCCAGCGGTTTTCCTATCGCTCTTTAAAAGCAAATTACCTTTAGGAGCCTCAAGCTCGTCTGGAGCATTAGGAGTCAACAAGGTCATTGTGTAGTTATCTGCTTTAGATGTATAATGGAGCAGATAGGGTTCACCGCCTTTGAGTTCTTTTACCGGCTTGAGACTTGCCACGCTCTGAGTTTCTTCAGGCGTCACCTTCGTTACAATGTAAGCCTCAACGTTTTCGGGAACCTGCACATCTTTGTAGGAAACAATGGTCTTCCATTCTGTTGAGCCAATTGTAATATTGTATGTCTCATCAGGTACGAAGCGGTAGATGCGTGGCATGAAGCACTTGGGAGCTTTCGTTTTGCCATCTTCCCCTGTTTGCGGATTCTCATCGCCAGGTTTCTTGGTGTTGAACGAAGCCATGAACATGTCGAAGGAGCCCATGTCGAAGGAACTACTACTTCCTCCTTCACCTTGACCTTCACCTTGTCCCATACCTCCGAACATCTCCATCATATCCTCCATGTCGAACGAGCTGGAAAGCATAATGGTATTGTTTTTGCCTTGAGTTTTCGGGAAACTGATGGTAGCAATGTTATCTGTAATGGAGATAGTAGCCTTGCAACTGTCGGCAGTGGCAGCCGCCATGGTGCCTGTTTTCAAGCCAGAACTGGGGCTGAACATTTCCATCATCTTTTTCATGTCGAATTTGTTGCCTTCTTCGTCTTCACCTTCTCCTTCACCTTCACCATTTTCTTCTTCTGAAGTGTCTGATGCATAAAGATAAAGAGGTGTGTCATTCTCGTCCGTACCTACATTGAGATACCAGGAAGTGCCATTCTCATCTGCCTTTTCAAGAACGACCTGAAGGCCTTTTTTATTCTTAACAGTTTCACTCTCAATCGTTTCCTTATTGGTGTCGTCGGCATCAAATGTTATCTTGCTGCCATTCTTACCGCCACCCATCATTGCGTTGTTTTCAACCATCATGTAGTCAGTAAGAGTCTCATCGGCAGTCTCCTTGTCTACCTTCACTCTCGTGCCTACAAGTACCAAACGGGTACCTTCTTTCAGGTCTTCGGTCTTCGTTGTCAGTTTCCATTCACCATCGTAATAACCAGCGGGATCAAGGTCTCTTGTCTTCACGATAACCTTGAATTTGCGCTTCATGGTGTATGATTTCTCTTCGACTTTCGGGTCTGCGTTGTCGTCCTTTTCCTGCAAAACCACCTTTACCTTGACGGTAATCTTGGCTTTACCTTCGTTGACACCGACGAGTTCCTTCTTATCTTCATCCCACTTGACAATATCCTCGTCGGAAGATTTGAAGGTTGCTTCCTTTATCTGATTCAGGTCAGTAATCTTAACCTCATCATGTTGTCCATCATATTTATTAAATAGATTATCTATAGAATAGAGTCCTTTTTGCAATAAATAGTCGGTATAGCCTCCATCTTCAACTTTCAATGACTTGTTGACATAGATCTCTTTATCCTCAACAAGCAAAGTCGGGTCATATACAGCCAGGTAATTCATCTCATCAACCTTTCCGGACATTTTCGGCTCGTCGCTATTATTACCACCCATCATGCCGGAGAACATGCTTGAATCCTCGGTATAAACCAGTGGTCCACAAACTACTACGCAGTTGCCAGGACTCAGTTTCGGAATTGGATTAAATTCCATTGTGCCGGTACTGCCCTTTAATGTGCCACAACCATTGATCACCTTCATCTGACCGTCTTTCGTGCCATCATCAGAAATATAATAGGTCACTTTGTCGGAGGTGCCGAACATGGCAGACATATCAAAGCCAAAGGAAGACATGTCGAAGGAAGACATGTCGAAGCCGGATTCTTCCATATCTTCCGGATCGAAGTCCATATCATCCATTGAATCTTCGCTTCCGCTGCCGCCCATCATCTCGCCAAAATCCATGTCGCCGAACATGGCCATCATGCCGGAGTTCACCTTGCTTACCTTTCCCTTGATGTAGTAGTTAACACCTTCTTCCCATCTAAGTACTACAGTGCCGTCTTCAAGTTCAACCTTCTTAGTCTCTGCCAATTCCTTGGCTTCTTTAACAGTTAAAGGATGATTCTTAGTACCCAGTTCTGCAGTTCCACTATCATCGACTATAACCGTACATTTGGCAGAAGCCTTATCGTGATCCAGGGTCTCATCCACGGAAGCAGTGATTACCGTAGTGCCACGCTTATTCAGTGTCACCGTGCCTTGTTGGTTGATATCTACTGCCGATTCGCTCTCTGTTGCCGATTTGCTGCTCGACCAGTTAATATCCGTTTTTTCTGCTCCTGTGATTGTGACTTTTTCATTGAAATCCCTTTCGTACAAAGTATATTGGTCTTTATCCTTCAAATCATAGTTGTAGTATTCGGGCAACTCTATATTAACAACTTTCTGGGGATCCTCCACTTTCTTGAAGATGGCTATTTGGGCGTTCTGGGCATTGTCATCACTCGAATCTCCTAACTTCCAAACGTTACTGAACATGCTATCATCTGAATAGCATCGATACTCTTTCTCATCAATTGAGATATACAGAGATTTATTCGCAATAGACAAAAGGAACTGTTTTTGGTTATTATCTCCTTCAGGATTACCAACTTTCAGCACCTTGTCGCTTGTGTCAGCATAGAGATTGCCATCCTTTGTTTCAAAAGTGAGGAATGTCTTATTCAATACTGTAACTTTATTGCATTTCCATTGCACATTCTCAGGAACTTCGTCCATGATGATACGGTCCTGCTCGTCATTCAATGTCACGGCTACTGCTGCAGGGTCTTTGTCACCCTTGTCGTTTGACATGGCTTTACCGGTTTTCAGGTCAACAATCACGACATCAACTTCTTCATTGTTGTTAAGCTTGACCTTATTCCCATCCACTCGTTTCCATTTCACATAATTCTTTATAGTTACTTTGTAAAGGGTGAAGCGGTCTCCGTTATCATCACCAATAGTGATCAACTTATTATCGTTTGTACCCCAACTGAAATAAGCGGGGCCTTGATTACCTTCATAATACAACTTGCCACCATCCAGCATAAACACATTCGTGGCATCAGTAGAACTACTCGACACACTGACGCTTTGATTTGTCATACTGCCCCAAAGATAATCGCCATTATTATTTAAAGAGAACGAATTGTTGCCTCGATTTTCTATAGTCCATATTATATTGGCAGGCATATTTCTTATAACATTATCTTCTCCGATGGCTATTTCTACACCTTTTAAACCATAGATGTCTTCACGGGGTGATAGAGCGAGGTTTTTACTCTCGTCTACCAAAAGCACAGTTTCGCCACCAGCTACCTGTGAAAGGTCGGTAACGTCGGTAACCTTCACACAATCATAATCATAACCATCTGCATGTGCGCTGACAGCCCCTGCTAATAATAGGCATAGCAGGAAGATTGATTTTAAATATATAGCTTTTTTCATATTCGAATTATTTTATATTTGTTTCTTCTGGTTTTGTTTGCTTTCCCCTTCGGCCAGCGACCGTTGGTTCTTCACTTGTCTCTACGGCTGGGGCCACTTCCTTCTTGCCACCCTGATACTTCTCGTGCAGTTTCTGGAACACGATGAAGAAGGCGGGAACCACGAAGAGCAGGGCAATGGTACCCACGGACATACCGCCCACAACGCCAAGGGCGAGGGCACGGTTACCGTTGGCACCGGCACCACCCTCGATGATGAGCGGAATCATACCGGCAATCATGGTGAACACCGTCATCAGGATGGGGCGCAGACGCTCCTTGCAGGCCTCGAAGGCGGCATCGCGGATGCTCATGCCCTGGGCACGGCGCTCAGAGGCGAACTCCGTAATCAGGATGGCGGTCTTGGAGAGCAGACCGATGAGCATGATGACACCCGTCTGCAGGTAGATGTTGTTGTCCATGCCCGGCAAGTGAACCAATGAACCCAGGTAGGCGCAGACAAAGGCTCCCATCAGTCCGAACGGCACGCTGAGCAACACGGCCCACGGGGTGAACCACGAGTTGTAGAGCGAGGCCAGGATGAGGTAGATGAGAATGATACATATTATATATATAAGGGCAGTGGTGTTTGAGCCGGAGGCTTCCTCCAACTCTCGCGACATACCGCTATATTCGTAGCTGTAGCCGTTAGGCATGGTTTCCTTGAACACCTCGGCAATCACCTTGTGGGCATCGCCCTCGGTGTATCCGCTGGCAGCCTGCACGAAGCAGGTGATGCTCTGGAACAGGTTGAAGTGCTCAACGCTCGACGTTCCCACAATCTCCTTCAGCGTGACGAACTCCGAGATGGGAGCCATCTTGCCGCCGCGCACCTTCACGAAGATGTTGTTCAGCGACGAGGGGTCGAGGCGGTATTCGGGTGAGGCGCTGGCCATGATGCGGTACACCTTACCAAACTGGTTGAAGTTACCCACATACGAGCCGCCGCAATAGGAGCCCAGCGTGCGGAGCACGACAGAAGGCGATACGCCTGCGCGGTCGCATTGGGTGGCATCCACATTGACTTCGAATTTCGGGAAGCGCTCGGAGTATGAGGTCATGGCCATGCTGATTTCAGGACGCTCGCCGAGTTTGGTCAGGAAGTTGGTGGCCAGCTTGGCAAACTCCGACAGCGAGCCGTCGTTCAAATCCTGCAGCACCAGGTTCACGCTGTTGTTGGAACCGTAGCCCGGCACCTGCGGCAACTGGAACGGCATCACCTGCACGTTCTTGATTTCCTTGCAGGCGAAATACAGGCGGCCGATGACCAGGTCAACGTAGTGGTTGAATCCCTCACGCTCCTCCCAGGTCTTCAAGCGGATAATCATGGTGGCATAGTTGGAGCCCGAGCCCGACATCATGCCGTAGCCGCAAGCCGTGGCGAAGCTCTCCATCTCGGGAATCTCCTGCACCTTGGCCTCCACCTTCTTCACAATCTCACGCGTCTCGTGGAGCGTGGTACCCTCCGGGGCACGGATTTCGGCCAGGATAACACCCTGGTCCTCCTGTGGCACCAGTCCTGAAGGCAGGTTCTTCATGAAGAAGATGAGCAGCACGGCTGCCACTGCCAGCAGACTCCATGCCAGCACGGGGCGCTTGATGAACTTCTGCACAGCCTTGGAGTACTTGTTGTAGATGGCGTTATAGCTGACGGTATAGGCTTTCTTCGTATAATAGGTCAGGTTCTTGCGCTCGCTTTTCTTCTCCGTGATTTTCAGCATGATGGCACAGAGGGCAGGGCAGAGCGTCAGGGCTGATACGCACGACAGACCTACGGCCGAGGCAATCGTCACACCAAACTGGGTGAAGAATGAGCCCGACGTGCCGGGCATGAAGGCCACGGGGATGAATACGGCCATGAATACCAGCGTACACGATACGACGGCCACCGACACATCGCTCATGGCTTCGCGGGTGGCCTGCTTGGCATCGGTGATGCCGCCCTCCATCTTCGCCATCACGGCCTCAACCACCACAATGGCATCATCCACCACCGTACCGATGGCCAGCACGAGGGCGAAGAGCGTCAGGATGTTGAGCGAGAATCCCGCCAGCGATACGATGGCAAAGGTTCCCAGCAGGGAAACGATAATCGATATTGAAGGGATGATCGTGGCCTTGAAGTTCTGCAGGAAGAAGAACACCACGAGAATCACCAGGATGATGGCGATGATGAGCGTCTCAACCACGTTGCCGATGGCGGCATAGAGGAAGTCGTCGCTGGTCTCGAGCTTCACAAACTCCAGTCCGGCCGGCATCAGGGGCTTCAGATCCTCGTAGAGCTGGTCGATGCGGGCATTCACCTCGGTGGCATTGGCGCCAGGTGCCTGGAACACCATGAAAATGGTGCCCGGCTTGCCGCCGATGTTAGAGATGAAGTTGTAGCTCATGGCACCAATCTCCACGTCGGCCACGTCGCTCAGATGGAGCAGGTGTCCGCCGTCGCTGGTCTTGAGCACGATGTCGTTGAATTCCTCGATGGTCTTCAGCGTACCCTTGTACTCCATCGTGTACTGGTAGGCGTTATCCGACTGTGCACCCAGCGAACCCGTGGCCGAAACGAAGCTCTGGCCGCCGATGGCAGCGAACACGTCGTTAGGCTCCAGTCCGTACTGTGCCATCACGTCGGGTTTCATCCAGATGCGCAGGGCATAGGTGTTACCGAGTGCCATCACGTCGCCCACACCGGTGATACGCATCAGGCGCGGTTTCAGGTTGATGTCGATATAGTTGGCCACGAAGTCGTCGTCGTACTTGCCGTCAACGCTTCGGATGGCTCCAATCTGCAGGATGTTGCTCTGCTGCTTCATCACCTGCACGCCCACCTTGGTCACATCGGCAGGCAGCAGCGCCGTGGCGCGGCTCACGCGGTTCTGCACGTTCACCGCCGCAATGTCAGGGTCGGTACCTTGTTTGAAATAGACCACGATGCTGACATCGCCCGATGATGAGGCCGACGAGGTCATGTAGGTCATGTCGGGCACACCGTTGATGTTCTCCTCCAGCGGCTGCACCACCGACTTCATGATGGTGTTGGCATCGGCACCCGTATAGCTTGTGATGACACGCACCGTGGGCGGCGCGATGTTCGGGTATTGCTCGATGGGCAGACTCTTCATGCAGATAAAGCCCACCAGTGCTATCACGATAGAGATGGCGCAGGCCATCACGTATCTGTTGATGAAAATATTGTTCTTCATGCTCGGATTTTTTTAGCCGGGTAGCCGGATAGCCGGTTATTCACTTTTCTCTTCCGCAGGAAACAGCACCCGCTGTCCTTCCTGAACATTGTTGGCGCCTTCGGTCACAATGCGGTCGCCCACTTTGAGGCCGGAATTCACGATGACGTCCTTTCCGTTGCCGGCAGAGGTGGTGGTCACCGTAACGGCCGTGGCCGTGCTGTCGGCCTTCACCTTATATACCAGCGACTTGTCCTGCAGGCGCACCACGGCGTTCTGCGGAATCACCATCACGCCCTTCTGCTGGAAGGGGAGCACCACGGTGCCCTGAACACCCGAGAACAGATGGCCTTCGGGATTGGGGAACGTGGCCTTGGCACCCAGCGAGCCTGTGGCAGCGTCGACGACACCCGTCAGACTGGTGATGCGGCCCTTGTGCTTGTATTCCGTTCCGTTCTTCATCACGAACGTCACGTCGGGCAATGCGGCTATGTGCTTTTCTTTCTCGTCACCCTTCATGCCGGCCTGCACCTGCGCCTCGATAATGGCTTCCGATACAGAGAACTCTGCGTCCATCGTCGTATTGCCGCTGAGGATGGTGAGGTAGGTGGCTGGCGAAACCTGGTCGCCGGTGCGTACGGGAATCTCGCCGATGACACCTGTCACGGGAGCCGTGATGGTGCAGAAGCCGAGGTTCACCCTGGCGCGGTTGACTGACGACTGTGCCTGGGTTACTGCGGCCCTGGCCTGGCTGACGGCAGCCGTTGCCTGGTTATAGCTGTTGCGGGAATTCTCAAGCATATAGGAGCTCACGATCTTCTTGTCGAACAGGTTCTTGTTGCTCTCATACTCCAGCTTGGCGCTGTTAGCCTGTGCCTGAGCTGCCGAGAGGTTGGCCTGTGCAGCCTGGAGGTTGGCACGTGCGGCTTCCACTTCGTGCTGGGCATTGCGCGAGTCGATGACGAAAAGCACCTGACCCCTGTTCACGCGCTGACCTTCGGTGACGCATATTCTCATCAGCTGTCCGCTCACCTGCGGCGTGATGGTTACGTCGGACTGACCTTTCAGCTTGGCGCTGAATTTCATGGGAAGTTCAACGTCGGATTTCTTAACGGTAATCGTCTCGAACGATGTCATTTTTTCTTTGGGTATGTCCAACCCGCAAGCCGTCAAACAGCCGATTGTGGTAAAGAGTGCGAACACCCCAACCAAAGCATTGATCTTTTTCATTTTTTTCAATGATTATGTTTTTATTGTGTTATTTTCTTGAACTGCCACCATAGTCTATCTGTCCAGGAGCACCATGACCGTGAGGTTGATCAGGCAAAGGGCAACAGCCACCACAAGCAGATAAATGACTGCCATGATCCAGTGCTCAACAAGCCATTCGTAGGTGCCCGCCATCCACTTATGGCGGATGATGAATCTTTGAATCCTCGATTTTTTGGAAACTTTCATCCCGTGATTACATGATTTCAAAATAAATATCATGCAAAAGTACTTTTTTTACACGCGCAGGCAAATAGCAAAGACAAATGGTCAAGTGTTTTCAGACAAATGGTCAAATAAAAAAGCCCTGAAATCAGGGCTTTGGGGAGTGGCGGTATAGTTTGTGTATGCTAAACTTCGCTGTTGGCACGGCGGTATTGGGAGGGGGATATCTGGTATTTGCGGCTGAAGTATCGGCTGAAAACGGACGCATTGGAGAATCCTGCCTTGGACATAATCTCGGTGATGGGCAGGTCGGTTGTGACGAGCAACTTGCTGGCATACTCCAGACGCAGGTCGTTGACAAACTGGGGCAGGGAGTCGTATTTGCTGCCCTGAGAGAAGGCCGCGCCCACGCGCTCTTTGGTGATGTGAAACTCGTCCATGATCATCTGCCGGTCGAACGACGGGTTGAGGAACAGCAGCCGTCGGCTGACCTCGTGCTCGATGTAGTGGAAAAGTTCTTCGGGAGAAAGAGAATCGAGTGAGCCGCCCGAAGGGATGACCGGCAAATGGGTCTCAAGGCCGGCGTCAGCGGCAAGATTGTCAGGGCTCCCCTCCGCATTGCGCTGGTGTCCGTTGGCTAACTGCTGTAACTGCTGTTTTAGTTCCTCGTACTTATCTTTATATGTAAAGGCCTCCTTTATCTGCTTGGCCAGCGCGCGGTTCTTCAATTGTGTCTTGCCCCATTGGCGGGCAGCATACCAGGCAAAGAACAAGCCAAGCATGGCAAGAATGCCGATGAAGAATGCCATTATGGTGACATATTGCTTGCCTGCCTTCTGGCGGTCTATCTCCTGCTGCTGTTCCTGTGCATGAAAGCGGGCAGCGTAGAGATGGGCCTTGCCTCGCAGCAGACGGTCGTTGAGGGTTTTGCTGAGCGCCTCGTATTGTTCGAATAGGCCGACGCTTTCTGCATCGCGTCCCTGTGCTTTGGCGGTCTGGGCATGTTCGTATAGAATTGCAGCCATTCGGGCGTTCACGGTGTCGCCCTGCTGGCGCAGGTCGGCTTCAAGGTCAGCGCAGGCAGCCTCTGCCTTGTCGTAATGTCCCAGAAAGCGCCACGTCGGTGTAATCTCCTCGCGGCCATTCATGGTTTTGGCGAAGTCTGTCTGCTCGTAAAGGGCAAGATTCTGGCTGGCCTTTTTCGCGGCGGCAGCCGATTCTTCACGATTCGCTTTTCGTTCTTCACTTATTTTCGCGTAGGCGTGTGCCTTGTATAGATAACACTTGGACCGGTAGAACTCGATATAGCCGGGGCGCTGTTCATCGGTCACCTCACGGTAGGAGTCGTCGTGAAACTCGTCGGGATGCTGTTCATAGTCGGCCAGGAGGTCAAGCATCATTTGTGCCACGGGTGGAATGTCGCTATACCGTTGCTCCAAGTCGAGCACACTCACCTTGCGCTTCAGGGCGATAATGCTGGCATCCATCTCAGCCCACTTACGTTGGCCTTTGAGTTGACGGATGACATTGTCTATCTTGGCCAGCCCCTCGTCGGTCCGGCCTATCTGGGAGAGTGCCATGCCTATCTCCGCCTCGGTGCGCAGGGCTTCGGTTTCCAGCCCCTGTTGCCTGACGAGGTCTAACAGCATCGTTGACCAATGGATGGTCTGTTCGTCGTCGTGATGCAGCCGGCAGGCATTCACCAGCATCTCCAGAATGTCCTGCCGGTAGCCCAGGTCTTTCTTCGCCTCGTCGAGCGTTATCAGTCGCTCACCGATGATGATAGCCGAGTCGAGCCGTAAATAGTCAGTCGATTGCGCATATATCTTGGCACGCATCAGGTCGGTGTGGTAGTAGGGCAACGCGCCAATGCGCTTGAGCGAGTCAATCATCTGCATCCCTCTCTCAGGCGATTCATGGGCCGCCGTCAGCACCTTCTGATAAAGAGATATGACCTCGTTCTGCTTAAGCGACGGATCCCATGCCGACCGTTTGCAACTCACGACGATCAGCATCGCGAGTACACCTGCTATATATAATATGTATTTAACAGTTCTCATATTTGAAAAAACGCCACAAAGATAGTCATTATTTCTCATATATGTGAATCCATCCGCTGTTTTAACCTCTTTTTGACTTTATTATAGCCAGAAGTAAGTACTCAGCCCCCACTTTCTTAAACAAAATAATACAAAATCTGTCACAAATCTTGTTCCCCTCCGTTATTAGGAGGGGGCGTTTCAACCGCACTGTAAGAACATTTTGGTGAGATTTTTGTAGATAAATGTAATTATTAGGACATTTTTTTGAGGAATATCAAGGCATGGAAATCTAACGCTAACGATAACGATGACGATAACGAAAACGAAGACGATGACGATAACGAAGACGAAAGCGCATAATAAAAAACTTTGTGTCTTAGTGTCTTTGTGTTGGAAAAAATAAGGCCTATTCTTCACGCGCGCGCATAAATAGTTTTTTCTCGAAAAAAAATGCCACTTTGCCACTTGCCCTGTGTTTATAGGGGTTGGCGTGGTGGCATTATGGTGGCATTAGTGGCATTTTCTTAACCAAAAATCTTCAAAAATCTGCCAAAAATTATCTTCCGAACACAAAATTCACTTTTTTTTTGTGTTTTTTGTCAGGCGTTTTCCTGTGCAAATGCCTCAGTGTTATTTTGTGATTTCTGTGTTCCGTAAACAATT
>JAEEGJ010011968.1_pt1 | contig 21710 bp, 13 predicted proteins | sample 8958761 | NCBI WGS metagenome assembly JAEEGJ01 (sample SAMN16246546, study PRJNA631951) | gut metagenome | biome: gut microbiome; feature: rumen; material: RS-attached | host: Bos | place: Iran: Karaj | collected 2018-10
AGCACGCGGCTGGGCATCATCGCTACAATAGTTGTTTGTGACGGACGGTCGTAGAGAAACGTCGGGTAGTCGACCACGAATTCGCCCTCGAACGAAAACCACGTGATATGTTCCCTGTCGTCGCTGATGCCGTGAGTCACATACTTGAAGCAACCATCCGTCACGTAGCCAAACCAACGCGACGGGTCGCCCTCACGCTCCAACTGGTCACCCTTGCGGTATTCCACCGCCTCACCCTCACGCTCGCAAAAATCCCGCAGCACCTGAAGGTCAATACTGTTATTGCTGAATTTCTGTTCCATACTGTATGCAAAGTTACAAAATACCATGATAATTTACCCTCGGCAAACCCCAAAAATCGAGTGCCGAGGGTAAAAGTCTTAACCCAGGTTAAGAGTTTTTTGGCCTTTAGGGTTATTCTTGGCCGTCGAATATCTTCGATGGCGCGGTCCATGCAAAGTTACGAATTAATTTTCATATTACACACAATTTCAACGTTAAAAGAGTAAAAAGGACACGAAAAAGAGGGAAGATGTAAGATGGAAGATGTAAGAAGGAAGAGGGAAGAGGGAAGAGGGAAGAGGGAAGAGGGAAGAGGGATGATGGAAGAAGTTTTTTCGGTAGAAACTAAAAATAAATCTCGATTTACTTGCCTTTAGCGAATTTTCTCGCGACTCATCAAACAAAAAATGAACTTTTTTTTGATTTCGCTGCTCAAAAATTTAGCTTTTTGCTGAATTTTGGCTGCGGCTCAGCAGTTTTAAATAAATTTAACTGCATTCGCCTTGCGCAAAATTTGGAAGTTTCATTATTAATTCGTATCTTTGCAGCGTCAAATAGGGGAATTCGCAGAAAGGATGACAACCTTTATGGCCTTAAGGTCGTTTCGAGCCCCAACTATACGGACCATCACTCTTCGGAGTTGATGGTCTTGTTTTATTTGTGCAGCTGGGGAACCGTGATGCAGTATTGTACTAGGTCTTGGTTGGAGCGTTGAAGGCCAACAGTCAGTTTGATATTCTCATATCGCATAACTAACAACTTCTCAAACTGTTTCTGATTGCGAGTATTACGCTTAGCAGGTAGTTCTTCTACAAACGTCGCCTTTTCCAAAATCTCCGTCAGTCTGAATACGGCTAATGTCGACTCATAACTGCGAGAGGCCTTTTCGTAAGTTTCGTTAATGGAAAGGAACTTAACACAGATATGCTTACCAAGTGTAATGTTAAAGACTTTCTTATCTGGATGCTCAGCAATCCATTGGGCATAGAAGTCTTTGATGATTTGTTCTCTGGCCTTTATATCTTCCTTTGTTCTACCAGCAGGTATATCTTGTATCATTTCTTTATTCACTTATTGTCTGCAAAGTTACGAATTAATTTTCATATTACACACAATTTCAACGTTAAAAGAGTAAAAAGGACACGGAAAAGATGGCTGAGGGCTGAGGGCTGATGTAAGAGGGAAGAGGGAAGATGGATGATGTCTGAAGGCTGATGTAAGATGTAAGAGGGAAGAGGGATGAGGGATGATGGAAGAAGTTTTTTCGGTAGAAACTAAAAATAAATCTCGATTTACTTGGAAGTTTACTTACTTATTTGTATCTTTGCACCGTGAAAGGTGGAACCAAGTAGAGCCACGATGTGCGGAACGGTGGCATGGCTGCGGAAACGCAGAGATGATGAGCAATTCGACCTTGCCGCTTGGTTTCTTTCACTCAAATATAGCTGGTCACGTGTGGCCAGCTTTTTATATTTTCCGATATTTGGGCAATGTAAATTCGGCAGGATCTTTCACTCTTGTGGCAGTAATGAGGGCTATTATTATATTACTCTGCTTCGAGCAGGAGGACGCGACTGGACCAGTCGTTTTTCTTCGACCACTCGGGCTCGTTGCGGTAAGGCATTTCGAGGCCGTGATTCATCAGATAGGCTCCGCTGAAGGTCTGGCCCTCGATGTCCATTGGCTTCAGGTCGATGCGGTTGAGCTCGTGGATTCTATAGCGCTTGTTGGCATCGAGACCGGCCATCTTTACACGGGGCAGATGCTCGTTCTGGAACGACTCAGTCTTCCACCAGAAGAAGACGGACTTCGATTTCTGTTCGTTGACATACATGAGTGAGGCGAGACCAACCTTGTCATAAGGCGAGACAAGACGGTAGAGGTCGCCAAACTGTACGATGGGACGAATCTGCTTATACTCGGCAATGGCCTTGCGGCAAAGGGCCTTTTCGTCGGCCGTCATATTCTTGGGTTGAATCTCCATACCCAGGCGTCCGCTCATGGCCACATCGATACGATATTTCATGGCGGTGGTGCGGAAGACGGTGTGATTAGGCGTTGCAGAAATATGGCTGGCCATGGCGATAGCAGGGAAGAAATAGCTGGTGCCCCACTGCATATAGATGCGCTGGAGGGCATCGGTATTGTCTGAAACCCAGAACTCGTCGAAGTAGGGGAGCACACCCCAGTTGGCGCGTCCGCCACCTGAGGCACAAGCCTGAATGGTGAGGTCGGGATATTTTTCACGGACCCGCTGGCAGGTCTTTTCCAAGCCACGATGATACTCGATGTTGAGGTGGCTCTGGTCGTTCATCGTGAGATACTGAGAACCGTGATTCAGAATCGGCATGTTGGCATCCCACTTGATATAGTCAATCTCAGGATATTTGGTCATGAGGTTATCGACAACAGAGAATACGAAGTCCTGTACCTTTGGATTGCTCATGTCGAGCACCAACTGCGTGCCTCCACGACCCTTGACGGCCTCACGCTTGGGAGCCTTGACAATCCAGTCAGGATGTTTCTCGTAGAGTTCGCTGACGCTGTTGGTCATCTCAGGCTCGATCCAGATACCGAACTTGATGCCGTGTTTCTTAGCATCGCGCAACAAGCCCTCGATGCCCTCAGGCAACTTGTTTTTGTCGACCACCCAATCGCCCAGCGAGGAGTTATCGGTCTTGCGTGGATATTTGTCGCCAAACCAACCATCGTCCATCACGAAGAGTTCTCCGCCCATCGAGGCAATATCGGCCATCATCTGGTCCATGCCCTGCTGGTTGATGTCGAAATAGACGCCCTCCCACGAGTTGAGCAGGATTTTACGCTCCTTATCGCCATGCATCAACATGTATTTACGGCCCCACTTATGGAAATTACGCGAGATGCCGGAAAGTCCGGACTGCGAGAAGCTCAGGGCGACCTTGGGCGTGACGAAAGTCTCGCCTTTCTTCAGGTGATACTCAGAATTGTCGGGGTTGATGCCCGCGAAGAAATAGTGGTATTCCGTATCGTCCGTATCGATTTTCAGTTGGAAGTTGCCTGAATAGCAGAGGGCTGCGCCAATCACCTGACCCGTGTTCTCCTGAGCCTTGCCGTCGAGTGAGAACATCACCTCGGCATGGTCGGTGTGCGAGTTGCGCGTACCGTCTTTATTCTTAATGACCTTTTCGCCTGGCAGAATAGGCTCTTCCACCAGACGCGCCTCGTTAGCCCATGAACCGTAGAAATGCGAGAGCCACACATGGCCTCTGCGGATGGGAAGGGCGATGGAGGCAAACTGTGTCAGCGTGACGGGCTTGGCCTCGCCGTTGTTAATCTCTGTCCAGATCTCAATCATATCCTCATCCTGATAGGCACGATAATAGAGATTGACAGTAATAGGATACACAGGATCAGCCAAAGGGATGATAGTCGTTACATATTTCTCGCCTCTCACCTCTCTCCACTCACCTCTGACCATCATCTCCGTCGACAGATTGCCATCGGCATGCTTCATGGCGAGAGCTGCCTCAGCCGGACAGTTCATGCCATAGGCAGGATAGGCATCCATGCGGCCATTGCGAGGCGCTTGCAGATGGGCCAGATCATAGTCGCTGAGTTTAGCGCCATAATAGACATACTGTGGCTGTTTGCCGTTTTCCACATCGAGTACCATTGTCGTGTTCTTGGTATGAATGGTCACTTGCTTAGCCTGCATCGACACGGATACGGCCAAGAGCATTCCGAGAAGTATTGTTTTCTTCATATATAGGATAGTTTTCTGTTCCTTTTGCAAAGATACAGACTAAATACTCGCAGCGTTAAATACAAGTATGTGACATTATTGGTTATTTGACTTCATATTTCAGACAGCTGTAGAACGGGTCGCCTGCTTTTGAGCTGACGCAGAGCATCAGCAGTCCCTTGTCCTTCGCGACGATCTTCATGGTATAGATGCCTTGGTCTTTTTCCCAAGTGCGATACCAGGTGTCTTTGTTGACAATGGCCCATTCAACACCGGATTCTGGACGGAACCTGAAGGTGTACTCTTGCCCCTGGACAAGGTCGTGAGTCATGGGCACAGACAGTATCTTGAGCTTCTGCCCCCTGTCGTGATAGATGACGGGGAGTGCTGTGACTTGTTGCTCGCGAATCAGTTTGAGCAATCCGTGGCCGTTGATGCCTGCTTGATTCCATGTGTCGGCATCCAGGTTGCCAACACGCTTCACTTCCGGCAGACTGAGGGGGTAAATTGCTTCCACGCGCTGCCAGTCTGAGGGCGTTGGTGTGTCAATGCTGTATTCGAGCAGATTGCTATAATTGTTTTCTGTGCTATTGCTCTTCAGGGCGAAAGTCAGTCTCCCTGTTGCCCTGGGCATGAAGGTGGTGGCGTAAACGCCATTTCCTTCTGACGTCCACTCTTTTTCAAGGCAGTATTCGCCGTTGTTGATGATGGCCAGTTCCCTGTCAGACTTTTTCCTGATGCGGAATGTGTAGTTCTGGCCTATTTTTAAGGATTGGCACATGGGGATATCGACTATCTCGAAATCGCCCTCGCCATAGTTGTAAAACTTAGGGAGCGAGACGGCGTTCTGTCTGATCATCTGGTAGATGTCGTGAATTTTAAGGCCATATTCCAGCCAAAGCGGATTGGCAACAGACATGCCGCGAAACTCTTCGAAGGTTATGGGGCTGTCTATGAGTTGATAGGATTCTTCTTCAGGATAGTGTGTCAATATGAGCCATTCCGGATTCACATTAAACCAGACCCAATAGTTCTTGTTACGGACGAACCTGTCGTCTTTGATGATGCCGGCACCCCATGTGGGATCTAAGAAAATGCCGCGCTTTTCGCTTGTATAGACGAATAGCCATGCATGACCGGTCGAAGAGACTATGCCATGTTCGTTCTTAGAGAATCCGTTCACTATTTCCACCTTAATGCCTAATGCGCTGGCCAGCTGATAGAACACCTCACAATAGGCCTGGCATACACCCTTGCGTAAGGCCACGCAGCTGTCGGCTCTGTGGATTTCTAACGAGGTGTCGTAGTCGATGTTGTCGCAAACCCAGTAATACAGGGCCTTGATGCGCTGGTAGTCGGTAGCACACTCCGCAGTGATGTCCCTGGCCAAAGGATTCCAGTCGTAGTTGCTGGTATAGACATGTACCTTCTTGCCCTTGAAGTAGTCCTTGTAGTAGTCTGCATAAGGCTCGTCGTTCGCAGCAGCGGAAACCGCAGGGCACCACGACCAGATTGACAGGCATAACAAAATGATGCCTGTCAAATAGTGGTCGTTGGCGGTGTTGGCAATAGCTGTTCTATTCATGATTATTGGGCTATCAGACTGACGGCAAAACCGCCGCCTGGTGCCTCCTGTAGTTTGAGAGTGTCGCCACGCTTCACCACGCGCTTGCTGATAACGTAAGCCTGGGGGTTGGTCTCGTAGTGAGCATTTGGAGCATCAGCATAGATGGTACAATTGTATTTGCGTCCCTTCTCCAGGAAGTCGAGCTTGACGGTGGTCTTATGACCATTCTCGTCACACTTGCCGCCAATGAACCAGTTCTGCGTGCCTTTGGCCTTGCGGGCAACGGTAATGTAGTCGGCAGGTTCGGCTTCGAGATAGATGCTCTGGTCCCAGTCGCAGGCAACGTCGCGGATAAACTGGAAGGCATCGTCGAACTTCTCATAGTGTTCGGGCAGGTCGGCAGCCATCTGCAGGGGAGAGTACATGGTCAGGTAGAGGGCCAGCGAACCAGCGATGGTAATACGTGCCCACGAGGTGTTCTGGCTCCACTCAGACAGTTTGGTAACGAAGATACCTGGCGTGTAGTCCATCGGACCGCCCTGCAGACGGGTGAAGGGCAGAATACAGGTGTGGTCGGGACGACTGCCGCCAAAGGCCTCGTACTCCGTGCCGCGTGCCGACTCGTTGCCGACAAGGTTGGGATAGGTGCGGCAGAGACCGGTAGGACGGGTGGCCTCATGGGCATTGACCATGATATGGTGCTTGGCAGCCTCCTTCACGACATATAGGTAGTGGTTGTTCATCGACTGCGAATAGTGGTGGTCGCCTCGTGGGATGATGTCGCCTACATAACCTGTCTTCACGGCATCGTAGCCGTACTTGTTCATCAGGTTGAAGGCAGCCTCCATGTGACGCTCGTAGTTTTGTGTCGAACTGGATGTCTCATGGTGCATCAGCAGTTTCACGCCCTTCGAGTGGGCATAGTCGTTCAGCATCTTGATGTCGAAGTCGGGATAGGGCGTCTGGAAATCGAACACGTCACGCTTCCACATATTGGCCCAGTCTTCCCAACCGACATTCCACCCCTCTACCAGTACCTGGTCGAGACCATTCTTGGCAGCAAAGTCGATGTAACGCTTCACCTTCTCGTTGTTAGCAGCATGACGTCCGTGAGGCTTTACCTTTGTCCAGTCAATCTGGTCGAGTTTGATGCTGGGATAGTCGTCTGTATAGTGCCAGTTGCTCTTGCCGACAATCATCTCCCACCACACACCGCAGTACTTTGTGGGATGAATCCATGAGGTGTCTTCCAGTTTGCAGGGCTCGTTGAGGTTGAGGATGAGATTGCTGGACAGCATGTCGCGGGCATCGTCGCTGACCATCACCGTGCGCCATGGTGTCTCACACGGTGTCTGCATGGCACCCTTCAGGCCTGTGGCATCAGGGGTTAGGTGGCTGACGAACGTGAAAGGCTGCGGTAGGGGGTAGGGCGAGGGCTCTGGATTGGGCGTGTACTTGTTGCTGCTGCCTTCGAGTTTGGTGGTCAGCGCCTTGGTCTCTGCATCGACCAGTTCCAGATGCATGGTGGCATAGTCGGCACAGGCAGCCTCGTGGATGTTGATATACAGACCGTCGGCAGTCTTCATCTGCAATGATGTCTGGACACCCGTTGGCGAGAAGACGGCTACTGAGGAATTGCCCCAGTTGACGGCTTTGGTCATCTGTCCACGAATCTCCGAGAGCTTGGTTTGCTGTGTCTCCTGTTCTTGAGTGTCATAGTCGCCAGGCAGCCACCATGCCGTATGGTCGCCTGCCATGGCGAACTCTGAATGCTCCTCCTTGATGAGGAAGTAGTTCAGGTCTTTCTGCTGCGGAAACTCATAACGGAAACCGATGCCGTCGTCATAGACGCGGAAGCGGATAATCATCTGACGTGAATAGGATTGTAGTGCGACACCAGGACCGCCACCAGGTTTTATTTCCGGATCCATTCCCATGGCAGTTTTCATCGGTCTGTTGAAGTGCCTGACCAATGTGACAGCCAACTCGTTGTAGTGGTTCTGAATGGTAGAACTCTCGCCCCATACAGGTTTCCACGTTTCGTCGAACTCTGACGTTTTGGTATCAACTACCTGAAATCCCTCCATGAGGTCGTCTTCGTCCAGGCCCAGCGATGCATGTTTGTCCTTGGCTAACTCCAGACCGAGGTGTGAAGGACGCACCACTTCCTTACCTTTATATGACAAGGTGTATGTAGGACGCCCTTGCTCAAGGGAGAAGTTCAGCACCATATTGCCATTAGGCGACGTAATCTCTACTGCCATGCAAATTAATCTTTGCACTATGCATAATAAAACAAATACTAAAACTCTTTTCATATCATATCTAATTTAATTTTTGGCACGGATTTCACGGATTACACGGCTTAATTTTACAGGCGTCATAATCTTTCTTTTTACTTGTACAGAATGTCCGAAATTAATGAGTAAGCCAACTTCTTTCTTACTCGCAGCAAGATAATTGAGAAGTTGTAATTCGTGTTCTTTTCTTAAATCGGCAACAGCTTTCAGTTCTATAATAATATTATCTTCTACAATCATATCAGGGATATAATGTCCCACTACTTCACCTTTATAGTAAACATCTAAAGCTTTTTGACATTCACACTTTAATCCATGATGACATAATTCTTTGTATAAAGCGTTTCCATAAACCGCCTCAAGAAATCCAAATCCTAGTTCACTATGGACCAGATGTGCACAATGGATGATTTTCTTTGTCAGCTCTTCGTGTAGCATTAAATCTTTTTTGTTTTTGGCACGGATTACACGGATTTTGAGGCTTTATCTTAGCAGTGCGTTGTGCCGTCATCATAAAAAGCCGTGTAATCCGTGAAATCCGTGCCTAATTATTATTTTCTTCCACTCTGTACAATCAGCGTCTTGACAGTTTCATTGAAGTCATCTTCCTTGAGCAGTTGCTCGATGGTGAGATGCATACGGTAACGCCAGTAGTGGCGGGGATTAGCGGGGATGTTGATACGCTCGGCATTCTGGTCGGGCAGACGCAGACGCTCGTCAATGGAGAGCCAGTCCTGCAGCGACAGCAGACAAAGCATGGAGGGCGACGTGAGATGACGGCTTACGATGTCCTTAGCCAACCAACCGGGGAGTGGATGAGGGGCTGCACCACCACGATAGAGCATGGTATTGAAGTAGGCCTGCGTGCGTTCCTCATCCTCGTCCCACCACTGACGCAGCGTAGGCATGTCATGCGTGGAAATGGTACATACCGAACGATAAGGATTGCGACTGAGATGACCGAAACGAACCTTGTCATCCTTAGGCATTGACTGGATTTCGAGTGACAGGATGCGCAGCTCGTTCATGACCCAGGGCACACAGTCAGGTACCATACCGAGGTCCTCGGCACAGCAGAGCATGCGGGTGGCCTGCGTCAGACGAGGCAGCTTCTTCATAGCCTCCTGATACCAGAACTGGTTATTGCGACGATAGAAGTAGTCGTTATACAAGCGGTTGAAGTTCTGCTTCTCACCCTCGTTCAGCTTTTCGTAAGGGGCCTGATACTGTACGGCAATACGCGGATGCCAGCGGTCCTTACGCTTATGGTCAACCAAGAAGAGGTCGTCGTGACCATAGATGCCATAACCTTCTATCTCTTCACGACTCAGACCTAAGGCTGGTGCAAACTGTCCTTCCAGACCAGACTTTTCGGGCACAGGAATCTCCCAGATACGGAAGAAGCCTAACACGTGGTCGATGCGGTAGGCGTCGAAGTACTGTGCCATCTTGCGGAAACGGCGTACCCACCACTGGCAGCCGTCCTTCAGCATCTCGTCCCAGTTGTACGTGGGGAAGCCCCAGTTCTGACCGTCGGCAGAGAACGGATCGGGCGGTGCACCAGCCTGACCATTCAGGTTGAAGTACTTGGGTTCTACCCATGCCTCGACACCGTCACGGCTGATACCGATGGGGATGTCGCCCTTCAGGATGACATGATGCTCGCGGGCATACTCGTGGGCCGCATGCATCTGACGGTCGAGATTGTACTGTACGTAACACCAGAAGTCAGTCACCTTCTTGTCGGGCTTAGGCAGAGCCTTGGGCCATGTTGGGAACTCTGCTGTTCCGTAGAGGTCGCGATAGTAGCAGAACTCTGTGTAAGGCTTCAACCACTGCTCGTTATCCTTACAGAACTGCTTGTAGGCAGCAGTACGCTTGACTGCTGCCCCTTCTTGAGCGAACAGTACTTGCAAATACTCCAGTTTGGCACTGAACATACGTTCATAGTCAATCTGAGGCAGTGCGTTCAGCTCTTGACGCAACTGTTCGAAGTGTGTTCTCTGTTTTTCATCTTTGATTTCTGGTAACTGTCTAAGGTCGGTATATTGTGGATGCAGGGCATAGATGCTAATCGAGTTATACGGATAGCTGTCCTGCCATGTGTGTGTCATATTGGTGTCGTTGATGGGCAATACCTGAAGAACACGCTGGTTGGTCTTGTCGGCCCACTCAATCATCAGTTTCAGGTCACCGAAGTCGCCCACACCAAATGAGCCCTCACTACGCAGCGAGAAGATAGGAATCACTGTACCGGCTCCCTTCCAGGGATAGAGAGGGAAGTTGGCTTGTGATAGCTCGTAGACAATCACTTCATTGTCGGCTATCTCGGTCAGCGCGACAGTGCGGTTTCCGCATTCCTCCCATACAGGCTCATCAATGCCCAGCATCACGAATTTAAATTCAAAGGTCTGGGGTAATGATGCAGCATCCAGACTGATGACCCATTCGTGATATTCATGTTCGAACATGGGCAGTGCCTGGTTGACATCCCAGTTGCCGAGTGCATCGCCAGCCCCTACAATACCTAATTGCTCGCCGATACGAAGCTGAGGAGCACGAACCTTGAGTCGTACCGTGCGCAGGTACTCTGTCGTTGTACTAAGCTCACGCTGATTGGCCATTACACAGTCGGTAAAAGCCGAACTATATAGATAGGCATCCTCTGGAATGTCAATCCAATGGTCATACACCGTATAGCGTATTCCTTTTTCGGCAGCAAACTCCAGACGGTGGGGCTCTACAAGCCATTCCTGGCGTGTCTCTTCACCACCACGCATCAGACTGTAATAGTAGTCGATATACGTGCCGGGCTTCAGATTTTTTGTCAACTCTACAAACCAGTGTGTGCCATCGAGCGTGGTCATCTTATGCTTTGATGCCTTGGTGGCATCATCGGAAAGAATGTTCAGCACCAGGTCTTCACCAAAGGTGGTCTGATATTCTACATTGAATAGTATTTTCATAGTTCTATCGTGTTTTTATTTTTTTACCTTTTTACTTTTTTACCTTTATAATCGTCACGCATGCGGCGCCGATGAGCAGACTGATACCGGCAACCAGCATCATTGTGCTCTGTGCAGAACCAACCAGTGTGAGGATGGTACCACCAAGAGCAGCAGCAATAATCTGCGGTACACAGATGGTGCCATTAAATAATCCCAGATAGGCACCCATGTGACCGTAGCCCTGCAGGGCATTGGTAACCAGGGCAAACGGCATGGCCAGCATGGCAGCCCAAGCACATCCAATCAGGATGAAGGGTACGAAGAGCAGATACTGGTCGTGGATGAAAGGTACCATCGCAAAGCCTACACCACCTAAGATAAGACTAAGGGCGTAGGCAAACTTAGCGTTCTTAAACTGCGTCAGGACGGCAGCCCATACCACCGAACCGATAGCCTGAACGGCAAAAAGAATACCCACCCAGTCGGCAGCGTCCTGATAGTTCTTGCTGGCAGTATCAGTGGTATTCCATACGGTGTCGGCAATGGTGCCGGCAGTGTATGTCCACATATACATGAATGCTACCCAGCAGAAGAACTGTACCAAGCCCACTTTCCAGAATGCTGATGGCGCTTTCCGAAGTAGCGTAATCCAATCGGACTTGTCTTGACTCCCCTCGCCCGTTGGAGAGGGGTCGGGGGTGAGGCTTCCATTATACTCTGCATACTCCTGTGGATTCCATTCCTTGACTTTCAGGGTGGTATAGATGACGCAGCCAATCAGAATAGCGGCACCGATATAGAACGACCAGATGACGCTATCGGGAATGACGCCCTTGGCAGCCACATTGCTGATACCAACAAAGGCAAAGACATAGGGGAAGACATAGCCCACTACACTACCAGCATTGCAGAGGAACGACTGGATACTGTATGCTTTAGCTTTCTGCTCCTCGTTTACCATGTCGCCAACCAGCATCTTGAAGGGTTGCATAGCCATATTGATACTCGTGTCGAGGAACATCAGCGCCACAAGTCCGAAGACAAGGGCTGCACCAATGGTCAGTCCGAACGAACCGGAGTTGGGCAACAGGCACATCACTAATACGGCGACAGCAGCACCGACAAACAGGTAAGGTATGCGACGGCCCCAGCGTGTCCAGGTCTTGTCACTCAGTGTTCCGACAATCGGTTGCACAAGGATGCCCATCAGCGGTGGCAATATCCAGAAATAGCTTAAGCTATGCGGGTCGGCACCCAGTGTCGCAAAGATACGCGAGATGTTAGCCGACTGCAGGGCATAGGCAATCTGTACGCCAAAGAATCCGAAACTCAGGTTCCAGAGATTCCAAAAAGGTAAATTCGGTTTTTGTTTCATATTTTTTAATTTGATATATTAACTACAACTCTTACAACTAAGGACAACTAATACAACATTTTATTAATAAGTTACTTGTGTTAAATAAATTGTTTTATATTACCATCTGTTCCGAATATTACTTTTGCATCGTCATTATAGAAATAACGTTCTATTGTAGCATATCTCGGTGAGAAATTTACTAAAATCCCGCAACTTGCTTTTACTAGTCTCATATAATTAAACAACTGAGCCCGATGATTAATGGTTAGCTCTGTTACAGCCTTACATTCTACGACAATATCATCTTTGCATAAGAAATCAATTCTATAAAGTGCTTCCATTATTTTTCCATGAAATGTTGGATGTAGGGAAACTTCGCGCTTAAACGGAATACCTTGCTCTTCTAACTGTATCTGCATACCTTCCTGATAGCAGTATTCTGTTAACCCTGGTCCTAACTCCTTGTGTACCTCGTGGATGGCCCCTATAACATCGTATATATGCGCTTTGTATGTTTCGGTTTCTAAGAATGTATCCATCGTATATAAAAAAGTTGTTCAAGTTGTCTTCAGTTGTCATAGTTGTTGTTTTAACTATCTCGTTGTTCCCCTTATGACTAAGCGTGTACGTACCACACGGCGCTGAGGCTTGTCACGGGGAATGATGCCCTCTACCTGATTAATCAGGATGTCGACAGCCTCTTCGCCCACCTTCATGCCACGCTGTTCTACGGTAGTCAGCATCGGGTCGCAGGCTACAGCCCGTTGCCCGTTGGTGAATCCGCAGATGCTGATATCGTTAGGAACGTTGAATCCCATGTGTTTGGCCGTATAGAGGATGCCGATAGCCGTGTCGTCGTTGACGGCAAAGAATCCGTCAGGTCTTGGCTCACTTTTCAGAATCTCCGGGGTAATGGCTTCTGCATCGGCACGATTGTCACAGATATAGGTTAGTCCTTCATCGTAAGTCAGTCCGTGTTTCAGCAGTGCATCCTTGTAACCGTTAAAGCGGTTCTTCGATATCTCCAGATTCATGGCTGCACCATAGAAGGCAATATTGCGACATCCAGTCTCAATCAGGTATGTCACAGCATTATAAGCTCCCATATAGTCATCAACCACCACACGGCTTGCATTCACGCCCGTACATATTCTATCATAGAATACAAGAGGCAGACCTGCATCCATCATTCGCTGGAAATGATCATACTGATGCGTGTCCTTGGCCTGACTGACGATGATGCCGCATACCTTGTTCTCGTAGAACGACTGGCAGATCCTGACCTCACGCTCATATTGTTCATTACTCTGTGCCACCATGATGCGATAGCCATGAGCCGATGCCTCTTCCTCAATGCCTGCCAGTACTGACGAGAAGTAAAAATGGGTGAATTCAGGGATGATGACACCTATTATCTTCTGAGGCTTTACCTTTGAGTGACGCAGCGATTCGGCAATGATGTTTGGTGTGAAATTATGTTCGCGCGCATACTGCTGAATGGCAGCCCGACGTTCTGCCGAGATGCGTGGCGAATCCTTTAAGGCTCGCGATACCGTTGCCACGGAGATACCAAGCTCGCGGGCAATGTCCTTCATCGTTAATGGGGCTGTTTCTTTCATTCAGTTGTTAGTTATGCATGCAAAGTTATGGAAAAGTTTGTCATGCTGTTCTTTTAATACCTTATTTGTTAATAAAACACAATGCAAACGTTTGCATTAACTATATAACGTTTTATACCCTAAAAAAGTATAACGTAACGAAATAATCTTTACTTTTGCAGCAGATTTAAATCATTTCGTTAATTCGAATATACTTAAGACCAAATTTTTATAACTAGTAACTTTAATAAAATGAAGATGAAGCAGGTAAACATTAAGATGCCTTTTAGGATGCTGGTCCTCATGTTAGGACTGTTCCTATCGGTAGGAGCCTTCGCGCAAATGGACGTGAAAGGCCATGTTAAGGATGCTCAGGGTGAACCTATCATCGGTGCCACCGTACGTGTAGCGAACACGCAGACTGCTACCATTACGGACTTCGACGGTAACTTCACGCTGAAAGCTAATGCAGGTGCTGACATCGTTGTCAGCTACATCGGTTATCAAGATGCCACAGCTAAAGCTGCTCCTTCTGTAGAAATCGTACTACAGGAAGACAATGCTGTGCTGAATGAAGTGGTGGTTATCGGTTATGGTGTTGCCCGTAAGAACGACTTGACGGGTTCCGTGACTGCTATCAAGCCTGATGAGAAAAACCACGGTTTGATTACCAATGCACAAGACATGATCCAGGGCAAGATTGCCGGTGTGAACGTAACGACAAGTTCTGGTCAGCCAGGAGCTGGGGCTACCATTCGTATTCGCGGTGGCTCATCGTTCAACGATAGCGGTAATGATCCCTTAATTGTGATTGATGGTTTGGCTATGGACAATCAAGGCGTAAAGGGCCTTTCAAATCCCTTGTCGATGGTTAACCCTAACGATATCGAGAGTTTCACTGTATTGAAAGATGCCTCTGCTACAGCTATTTATGGTAGCCGTGGTTCTAATGGTGTCATTATCATCACCACCAAGAAAGGACGCAAGAACCAGAAAGCTCAGGTGAGCTACAATGGCAACGTGTCGGCTTCTATTATCAAGAAGTACACAGATGTCCTTGATGGAGATCAGTATCGTTCACTCGTTAAGGAACTCTATGGCGAAAACTCAGGACGCTATGCATTGCTTGGGAACGCTAATACAGACTGGCAGAAGGAAATCTACCGCACAGCCATCTCTACAGACCATAACATTACAGTTTCCGGAGGATTGAAGAACATGCCTTATCGTGTCAGTGCCGGCTTCACGGATCAGCAGGGTATCGTAAAGACAAGTTCTTTCCAGCGTGCTACTGCTAGTGTTACATTGAACCCAACATTCCTTGAGGATCACCTTAAGTTTAATATTAATGGTAAGTTCATGTATGCTCACAATAACTATAATGCTGGTGCCATCGGTAATGCTGTAAGTTTCGATCCTACACAGCCTGTTTCTTCTGCTGATGAGAAGTATAGGCAGTTCAATGGCTATTGGCAGTGGACTGAAGTGGCTCCTTATGGTGATGCTGCATGGCCTTATTCAAAGGTTGCCTTGGCACAGTCTAACCCTGTTTCCCAGCTTGAGGCTAACAATGACCGTGCTAACTCGTATGACTATATGGGTAATGTGGAGATTGACTATCAGATTCATGGCTTCGAGGATCTCCGTATTCACATGAACTTTAGCGGTGACTGGGCTAATGGTAAGAAAAATCAAGACGTTGAACCTTGGGGCCCTGACAATTTCTACTATGGTTACCACAAGGTAGACCACGAGAACAAGTATAACTTGAACTATACAGCCTACCTGCAGTATTATAAGGATTTCAATAAGGACCAGCACTTCGACATCATGGGTGGTTATGAGTGGCGTCATGAGAAGTATTGGGGCGATTACAATGATTATGGCTTGTTCCCCTCCACAAGTGCTACACCTGGTGAGAAATATAATGAGCAGAAGAGCGAGTGGAAGTCAGAACATTATCTCGTCTCTTTCTATGGTCGTATGAACTACATTGCTTTCGATCGCTATATGGTGACTGCAACTTTACGTGCTGATGGTTCGTCGCGTTTCGGAAAAGGCAATAAGTGGGGCTATTTCCCCTCTGTCGCTCTTGGTTGGAAAATCAACGAAGAGTCTTTCTTAAAGAACGTTAAGGCGCTTAGCGAATTAAAACTCCGTTTGGGTTGGGGTATGACAGGTCAGCAGGAAGGTATTGGTGATTATAATTATATTCCAGCCTATCAGCAGCCTACTAGTTCGCAGGCTCTCTATCCTGTGGCAGGCGATGGTTATCAGTACATACCGTTAGGCTATAATGAAGATTTGAAGTGGGAGACAACCACAACCTATAATGTGGGTCTGGACTTCGGCTTCTTGAACAATCGTATCACAGGTAGCGTGGATGTCTATCACCGTAAGACTACCGATATGTTGATGTCGGCTCCAGTGGCAGCCATGTCGAACTTCGGTAACCGTATCATGACAAACATCGGTTCGATGAAGAACACTGGTTTTGAGGCTGCCTTGACCGTCCGTCCTATTCAGACCAACGATTTGCAATGGGAGATTACTGGCAACTTGACCTATAACAAAAATGAGGTTGCCGAACTTGCCGGCGACGGTCAGCCCATTGAATATGGTGACGTGGGTCTGGGTACTGGCAACTTTGGACTTGCCCATCAGGAAGGTCAGGCTATGGGCTCGTTCTGGGTCTATCAGCAGGTGTATGATACCAATGGCAATCCTATCCAGGGTGTTGTCGTCGACCGTGATGCCAATGGTGTTATTGATATTAATGACCGCTATTTCTATAAGTCATCCATTGCTCCTTGGCTGTTCGGCTTGAGTTCTCGCGTACAGTACAAGAATTGGGATTTTGGCTTCGGTTTGCGTGCAAGCATTGGTAATTACGTATTCAATCAGCTGAAGATGGGTCATCGCTCTTTGGAGTATGTTGGTACAGGTACGGGCTACATGAGCAATACGATGCCTTATGCATACGAAGTAAATTATAAGAATGGCGATAAGACATACGATGCTCTGACTGACTATTTCGTAGAGAATGCATCGTTCCTGAAGTGCGACAACATTACTCTCGGCTACTCGTTCGACAAACTGTTCAATGCTGTTAGCGGACGTGCATACGTTAGTGCAACCAACGTGTTTACTATCACTAAATACAAGGGTATGGATCCTGAGGTGAACGGCGGTATTGATGGCAACATCTATCCTCGTCCTTTGACTCTGCTCTTCGGTCTGAACCTGAACTTCTAAGGATTAAGGTAATCAAGGTGAAATCAGCAAATAAAATATAAGACTTATGAACTTGAGAATATTTAAAAATATACTTCCTATGACAGCTGTCGTGCTGTCGATGGGATTAAGTTCTTGTACAGGCGACTTGGACGTAGAGCCTATCGATCCCCGCAAGAACACCGTCGTCGATGCTCAGAAGCTTTTCAACAAATGCTATGCAGAATTTGTGTTTGAGGGCTATGCTCCTGGTGAGTCAGAGCTCGACTTGGGCGATGCAGGCCTATCTGTATGCTATCGCTTGCTATGGAATGCCAATGAACTGACTACTGATGAGGCTATCTGTGGTTGGACAGATAAAGGTATCGCAGAATACGATTACAACAGCTTCACACCTGCCAATGAGAGCCTGTATGGATTGTACTGGCGTTTGTGCTTCGGTGCTACTATTTGTAACCAGTATCTGAAAGAGTGTGCCGACTATGATGCTTCAATGACTGCAGAGATACATTTTGTCCGTGCACTCTACTACTACTTCCTGCTCGACAACTTCGGCAATCCCTCATTCTCTGAGACCGTGGGCGAGAAACCTCGTCAGATTAAGAGTGCTGACCTCTTTGCTTGGATCGCAAAGGAGTTAGAGGAAAATATGGACAAAATGCTGGCTCCCTCCGTACGCAAGAAGGGTGACGCCAACTATGGCCGTGCCGACCAAAGTGCAGCGTGGATGTTGCTGGCACGTCTCTATCTGAATGCTGAGAAATATACGGGTACTCCTCAGTGGAACAAGGCCAAGGAGTATGCAGACAAGGTTATCAAGCAGTCGGGACGTTCTATTTGGATGGGTGACAATGCTACAACCCACAGAAGTGCCAACGATAAGTATTCTGCCTATCAGATGCTGTTCATGGCCGATAATGACCAGAGCGGTGCATACAACGAGTCGGTGTTTGCCTTTATTCTTGATGGTGCCACGTCTGCTTCATGGGGTGCCTCTACATTCCTCTATGCAGCCAGCTGGGACGGTAGTATGAAGGCTGTCTATCCTCAGCTTACAGACCAGGCTTGGGGTGGTAACCGTACACGTGTTGACCTTATTGAGAAGTTTATCTCTACCAGCAAGCTTGACGGTCTGCCCAACTGGAAAACTGAGACTATTGTGGCTGCTGCAGGCGATGACCGCGCCCTATTCTTCGGTGATAATGCCAAAGGCGATGGTGGCATCAAGGATCGCAAGTACACCAACGATGACCTCGCTACCTTTACTGACGGTCTGGCTACCACCAAGTATCAGAGTTGCCGTTCGGATGGCGGTGCTGTTTCTAACACTACTCACAATGATAATGACATCATACTGATGCGTTTGGCCGAGGCTTATCTCATCTATGCTGAGGCTGAGGCTCGTGCAGCAGGCAGCAATACGACACTCGATGAGGGTACACGCTTAATCAACGTGCTGCGTGAGCGTGCCAATAATGCCGATCAGCACACGACCTATACGCTGCGTGAGGTGCTCGACGAGCGTGGACGTGAGTTGTATTACGAGGGTGTGCGTCGTACAGACCTCATCCGCTTTGGCTACTATGGTGGTAGTTCCTACACTTGGCAGTGGAAGGGCGGTGTCCATGAGGGTGGTAAGTTTGAAGCATATCGCAACATCTTCCCGATTCCTCAGACAGAACGTGCCACTAACTCAAATTTGGAGCAAAATCCTGGCTATAGCAATTAATAATCAAATAAAGAAGATAAGAGTATGAAAAAAATATTATCATTAGTCTTGATGCTATTGGGCGGAGTTGCTATGCTGACATCTTGTGAATCAGATAACGATTCAAATCCAACCATCAAGTCTCCAACGACATTCACCATCAATGCTTCTCCCGTAGCTGATCAGTATATTCAGCTGGCGCAGAACAATAATGTGAATCTGACATGGACGCAGCCCAACTATGGCTACAATGCCTTTGCTACGTATAAAGTGCAGGTAGGACTTGTAAAAAACGGAGCCGTTACATGGTACGAGAAGGATGGTCAGCCCAAGTATCTGGCTACCACCTACACCGTTTGCAATGCCAATATTAGTGGTGAGGAGATTTCCGAGGTCCTTTGTGCCATAGACGGATTCAAATATGCTGAGGATTATGTTGATCAGGGCTACCGTGAAGTGGCATTACGCGTGTATGCTTCTATTAATACTTCGATGAAAGCTGAGATTGAAGGTACAGGAATCCTTTCCGACAACTATGTCACCTTCAAGCACATGGCTGCATACAATGCAATCAAGAGTCCTGGCTACATCTATTTGGTAGGTAATTGCACTGACTGGCAGACACCAAATGCCGGTAATACAGAACACTACAGCACATGGCGCCTCTTCGAGAAGGATGATGCCATTGGCAGCAAGGTGTACTATGGTACTTTTGACCTGCCTGCTGGTGACCTCCAGTTCCGTTTCTATAGGGCTCTGACTGGTTGGGATGCAGACTCCATGGGTCCGCAGGTCGACGACGCAGGTGTTCCCAGTGAGTTTGCTGGTAACGTCTTTGAAGGCAGCATTCTCACTAACAAGGCTAAGGGCACATGGCTGTTCTCAGGTTTTGCAGGTGGTACGGTCGATATAACGGTTGACCTGAATCAGAATAAGGTGAAGTTTGAAATCAAGTAAATCCTATTAAACGTAAGACATTATGAAAAAGTTAAGCATATTTTTGATGACTCTCTTAACCACTGCCTTCATGGGTTGTAGTAATGACAACTACGACCCCGCAGTGGGGCCCCAGAGCTATTTGCCGGAGAGTCCTGTACAGGTGAGTGATGTCAACGTCACCAATACTGCAACGGCAATTAATATTGCAGATTTCATTGACGAGAACGATGCTGAGACTCCTATTCCCATGGGTACGTTTACAGTAAAGGAAGGTGCAATGCCTGCCAATACGATTATGATGGCTGAGATTGAGATTTCTCAGACTGAGGATTTTGCCAAGTCTGCCATCGTCAAGGCCAACAGCCTTGCTAAAACGCAGGATATTAGCATCCAGCCCAGCGATCTCGAGGATGTCTATTTCAACGAAATCAGCAAGAATCCAGCTACTACAGACCTTTATATTCGTACCATCATGTACACCCAGACCAAAGATGACGCGGTGGCACGTATCGGTAAGCCCGGTGAGACCTACTTTGCTGCAAGCAAGATTTCATTGACGCCGCTGAACCGTGTTAGCATCGCTCCTGCATACTACATCGTGGGTGGTCCTAACGACTGGCAAACCTCTGCCATCAAGCGCAGTATCAAGTTTAGCCATAGTGATGAGGATGTATATGTAGATCCTATTTTCACTGTTACATTCGACGCAGCAGCATCTGGTGATACATGGTTTGCCATTGGCGACGACGCTGCTTGCGATGCTATCGCTGCAGGCGACTGGTCACAACTTTACGGCATTGTGGGTAGCGAGAATGAAGCCAAGAGTGGACAGCTTGATCGTCGTTACAACTTAGGTGGCGACAATTCGTTCTGCGTAAAGGCTGGTGCCAAAAAGATCAGGGTGACAATTGACATGATGGAGCAGACGTTCCAAGTGGAGACTGTCAATATTGCCGATGCTTACTATATTATCGGTGGAAATGGCTCCTGGAGTAATGACAAGAGCCAAAAGATGTCACATAGTGATAAAGACGTATTCGAAGATCCTATTTTCAGTTATATCCTCACTGGTGGCAGCGAACTATGGTTTGCCTTTGGTGAAGCAGAGGCTTTGGATGCTACTGCAGATGGCGACTGGAACCAGCTCTTCGGCTATGTTGGCGAGCAAGGTTCTGCTGGATCTTACGAGCGCCGCTCTGTCTTAGGAGCAGAAAACACATTCCACTTGGATGGTACCGCTAAATACTATCGTTTCACCATCAACGCGTTAAATAAGACCTATACGATTACTCCACTGAACTTCCAGGAATACATCTATGAGGCTGGTTGTAACAACAGTTGGGGTGAGTATCAGCAACCACTGTATTGCGCTGACGGCAATGGTACTTATACTGGTTACTTCTATGCCAAGGATGACTCATGGACTGATGGCAAGGGCGCTTTCAAGTTCCGTGGGGCTGCAGACAACTGGGATAATGGTAACTATGGTACTGGCACATTTGACGAAGCCACACTTACTGGTACACTGATTGACGATGGTGGTTCTGGTAACATCATGCCTGCACCAGGTTTCTATCGTGCTGACGTGAACCTCGCTGATATGAGTTTCAAGTTGACAGCTATCAATAGCGTCTATGTAGTTGGTAGTGCAGTAGGCAACGACTGGGACAATGGTGTTGCAATGACCTTCAACCACGACAAGCACTGTTGGGAGTGTGATGCCACATTCACTGAGGCTGGTGTTATCAAGTTCAAGGGCAATGGTACTTGGGACAGCGCCGATGGCAACTGGGGTGGTACGATGGACAACATCATCAATGGTTCTAACGACAACATCCCCGTCACCTTGAGTGGTGATGTACACATTGAGTTCTATCCACTCTGCGACACCAAGTCATACTGTACCATTACTGCAAGATAAGACGATACACACCTAAGTTTAACTTTAGGAATACAATGATCAGGCGGACATCAGTAATGGTGTCCGCCTGATTGTTTAGCTAATCTATTTTGAATCGTAGTTCTCCTGACTTCGGCGATGCTTCACCCTGCT
>JAEEGJ010011969.1_pt1 | contig 21708 bp, 21 predicted proteins | sample 8958761 | NCBI WGS metagenome assembly JAEEGJ01 (sample SAMN16246546, study PRJNA631951) | gut metagenome | biome: gut microbiome; feature: rumen; material: RS-attached | host: Bos | place: Iran: Karaj | collected 2018-10
TTGTGATTGTCGATCATCTTGATGGGTGTATCTCGATCATAAAGTGAGGCCTTTTTTTATGCAATTTTTAAATCACTGAAGGCAGAAGTTTGGGTCCCTGGCCACACAGAAAAAATGATTGACCCTTTTTCTTTTCCGGATCCTGACTCCTCCTTCTCTCCCGGTGTTTCCTCTGGGTTTCACACTCCGGTGTGATTGCAGGAGCTCTCTCCCCTGTGTGATTATTAAATCCTGAACAGTATCACAGTCTGCCGGATCCGCCGGGCCCCTGCATAGCATGCCCCGGATCCTGCAGAAGGACGGGAGCTGCTGAGAGCGCAGCCCCAGAGGAGAGATCGCATGAGAAAGCTGACTGCTGCGGCAGCCGCGGTTCTGCTTGCCGCAGCGCCTGCCTTCGCGGAAGGGGCGGCAAAGGAAATCTGCTGGAGCTATTTTGACGGAAAGGATGCCGGGGTGAGCGAAGCCGTGGCGCTGAAGTGCTGCCGTGAGGCGGCAGAGCAGGGGGATGCCAGGTCGCAGTACCTCCTCGGGTACATGCTCGAGGGCGGAAAGGGCACAGCGGCTGACGCTGCCGGGGCGCTTGGGTGGTACCGGAAGGCGGCAGATCAGGGCTATCCCTCAGCGGAGTTTGTGGTCGGCGGCTTTTACCTCAAAGGCGTCGCGGTAAAGCAGGATACGGACGAGGCGGTCAGGTGGCTCAAGAGGGCCGCGGAGCACGGGCAGACGGATGCCGGGGCATCTCTCAGCACGCTCTACGCCAATGGGAACGGCGTGAAGAAGGATATGGCGGAGGCGGCGAAGTGGGCCCGCGTCTCAGCGGATCTGGGAAATCCCGCCGCGCAGCACATGCTCGGAACTCTGTACCTGAGCGGGATGGGAGTAAGCGAGAACAATGAGGAGGCGCTCAGGTGGTACCGGAAGGCCGCCGAGCAGGGATTTGCCGCCTCGCAGTACTTCCTGGGGCTCGCGTACCTCAACGGGCAGGTGGTGAAGCAGGATACCAGGGAGGCGCTTAAGTGGCTCAGGAAGGCCGCGGAGCAGGGCAATGCGAACGCACAGGCGGATCTTGGCTCCCTCTACTACGCGGGCGATGCGGTGAAGGCGGATTACGCCGAGGCCGCGGCGTGGCTCAGGAAGGCCGCAGGGCGCGGCCATGCGAATAAAGAGTCGCCAATCAGGGAGCTCTCAGAGGAAGAAGGCGCAGGAGCCGGGGATTTTGCCCTGGTCTCTCTTTTACTCCTCGGTCTCCTCTGTGCCCTCACCAATCGGGGTTTCGTCGAACCAGGCGGTGAGGTTTAGCCTGAAGGCATCCATGCCGATGCTCTGATCCACGGCGGAGAAGGCGAAGAGCCTCATGTCGCCGGGCCCGAACTCGCGGAGGGCCATGGCGGTCTCGTCAACCGCCTTCTTTCTCTGGCCGCGCGGGAGCTTGTCGGCCTTGGTAAGCAGGATCTGGAGGGGAATGTTCGCCGCAAGCGACCAGTCAATCATCTGGCGGTCGCCTTCCTTGAGGGGGTTCCTGATGTCCATGAGAAGGACAAGTCCTTTGAGGGACTGCCTCTTCTGGAGGTACTCCTCGAGGGAGCGGTCCCAGGCTGCCTTCTCCTGCTTCGAGACCTTAGCGAAGCCGTAGCCCGGGAGATCGACGAAGCGCTTGCCCGGCTCGAGCTCGAAGAGGTTGATGAGCCTGGTGCGCCCCGGCGTGCGGCTGGTCTTGGCGAGCGTCTTCCTGTTGCACAGGGCATTGAGGCATGACGACTTTCCGGCATTCGATCTGCCGATGAAGGCGATCTCAGCGCCGCTGTCCTCCGGGAGATCCGCAATTGACGGGGCGCTCATGACAAAATGAACGCTGTTGAAGTTGTAGGGCGTCTCGCACTTTGATTCCATTTTCTCTCCCTCCCTCTAAGGCGCTATGGAGTATACATGATCATGCCTGAATGGTCTCATTTGAAAACGCGGGGATCGGACATATGTATAATTATTGAACAGTGCCCGGCGGCGGGATCCTGATATTAATCCGGCGCTTTCTGCTTGATCCAGGAGCATATTTCTTGCATTTTCAGCATATCCTGCTAAGCTCAGGATAAAAGTCTTTGTCATTCTGCCGCCTGCAGTCTGTGCGGCCTTAAAGGAGAAACGTGAAAGGCCCCGCGCCTCATCCCGTTTGAGATAACACATGAGAACAAAAACCATTATTCTTGCTGCGCTCTTCTCCCTTGTACCTGCCGTGCCGGTTATGGCGGCTGATCCCGCTCCTGCTGAGGGGCCGGCTCCCGCAGGCGCTGCCCCTGCCGCCGCTCCAGCCGCAGCAGGGCATCACCCGCACGCGCTCCGCCATTTTATTGCCGCCGACAAAAACGGCTACAGGGAGCTTCTGAAGCTTGCCGATGACTACGACGCAAACCATGACGGAGCGCTCGATGAGAATGAGGTTGCGCTCTACAAGGCAGGGCTCGTAAGCCACCTCGAGGCGGATCTCGCCGGCATTGCTGACTTCAAGGCCCTTGACGCTGACGGGAGCGGATACATCACTGTTGACGAGCTCGCTGACGCCGGAGACCAGGCGTCAGACGGCGCGAAGAAGCCTCTTCCCGTTCCCGGCCCGAAGAAGGAGCCCGCGGCAAAGAGAATGCCCAGGGCGCCTGGGGCAGTTCCTCAGGGACCGCAGAGCAGAGGGCAGCCCGGAAATCCTGCTGACGGCGCGACCGGCGCAACCGAGCTCAGGGCTGACGGCCGCGGGCCGCACGGACATGGCCATGATCATGGCTTCGGACCTGGGCATGAGCCCGGACACGGCTTCGGACCCGGACATGAAGCAGCGCGTGACGGAGAGGGCTGCCCTGACATTGACGTCTTCGGGAAGTTCCATCACGATACCGGCATGGACTACCGCTACCTGATGGATTTCGGCAGGATCGACAAGGATCATGACTATAAGATCAGCGAGCCGGAGTACACCGTCTGGGCTGACGGGATAAAGGCAGATCTGACCGAGAGGCTTGAGAGAATCAAGGCCGCTGACTTCACCGCGGCTGATCTCAACCGGGACGGGAAGTTCACCTTCAGGGAGCTGAAGCACTTCTTCAAGGGACTGCTGCTCGCCGCCGCGCCCGCCTGGCAGGCATCTGCCGCAGCTCCTGCTCCGGGCGCCGCCGCGCCGAAGGCCTCTGAGGAGAAGGCAAAGTAAGGAGGCTCAGCCTCTTTACCCGGGAGCATGGGCTCTGTTAGGCTCTGATGGCTCCCGGCCCTTATCTTATTTCAGGCAGAAGCCGGAACTCAGCCGGTGATCTCGCCGCCCCTTATAAGGACGGATCCGGAGACATGGTGAACCTCATGCTTCATGCCTTCCCTGAAGTCCCCGGCGCCCTCCGGCCAGTACTTCTCGTCAGCCTCGACGCCGACAGCCTTCCCGACCAGGATGCCGTACTTCTCGAACATCGGCTTCTCGCTCTCCTGGAGCTCGCACTCGATGTAGGCCAGGCAGCCGTCAGGAACCTTCATGCCGAGCTTTGGCGAGGTCCTGGAGGGGATGCCCTTCGCCGCGAACTTGTCGCCGACGTCGCGCCCCTTGCAGGAGCCTGCGGCGAACGCCGACTTTGTGTCAGCGTCAGAGACGATGCAGATGACATAGCGCCCGGTCGCGAGGATGTTCGCGGAGGTGGTGTGGCCCCTGTCCAGCACGACAAGCGGCTGGTCGGTGTCAAAAGGCGCGTTCCACGCTGCGGTCATCACGTCAGCGGTTCCGTCCTTAGAGACGGAGGCGATCATGATGAGCGGCCCTCCGGTCTGGATATGGTATGCCTCACTCACAGGCAGTTCGCGGTACATTGTTGCCTCCTTCTGTATTTACTGCTGCGCGTCAAAGAATACGCGGCAGTGGTCAATCTTTCCGTAGAAGAGCACCGGGGCGATGCCGTTCACGCCGCTTCCCTTCGGGCCGATGTGGACGATCTCGCAGGTCTCCTCGTCGATGAAGAGCCTGGTGCCGTCATTGAGGGTCTTCTGGAACGAGCCAAGTGTCCTTCTCATGGCCTCGGACGCGGCGATCTGCTCCTTCGTATAGGTGCCGGGAGCTACGTCAAGCTTCCTGATGTCGATATCACCTGCTGCGGGAGGCAGGCAGTTGCTGGGCTGTTCCTTGCAGGCACCGGCTTCTGCAGGGACTTTCTCCTCTGCCTTGGTCTCATCAGAGGTCTCAGTCCCGGTCACGGCGGGACCTGCCTCCTCTGCCTCAGGCAGTGTCTCTGCCTTGGCGGGCTCCTCTGCCTTTTCTGCAGCGTCAGCCTTCGCCTCAGCCGGAGCTGCCTCTTCCTTCACCTCAGCGGTAGCAGGGGCGGTCTCAGCCTTCTTTCCCTCATCGGCAGCGGGCGCCTCCTCTTCAGCTGCAGGGGGAGCCTTCTTTGCCTCAGCCTGAGGCTCAGCCTTTGCGCTCTCCTCAGCCTTTGCGGCTGCCGCGCTGCTGTCCGCCTTATCTGCCTTCTCAGCCTTCTGCTCTTCCTTTGCAGCATCTGCCGCGGTCTTCTGAGGCTCTGCCTTTGCCGGCTCAGATTTCTGCTGCTGTGCCTGCGGTGCGGGAGCTGCGGCGGGCGCAGTGCTTCCTCCCTTCTGTGAGGCGAAGAAGATGCCGGCGGCGAGAACGACGCAGACTGCGACAATGATGCCGACAGCCTTTCCGGAGCCTGCAGGCGTCTCGCTCTTCGGAGCCGGCTGTTCCACTGCGGCAGGGGCGGGAGCAGGCTTTGCCTCAGGGGCCTTCAGAGCAGCCTCGGGCTTTGCCTCCGGAGCCTTGGGTGCTGCGGGCGCAGCCTGGTCAGCTGCCTTTGCCTGCTCGGCCTTCGCGCTCTCCTCGGCCTTAGGCGCTGATGTTTGCGCGGCCTGCTGCTGGGGCTTCTCCTCTGGAGCCGCGGCCTTGGCCTGTGACTCCTTCTTCTGCTCCTCGGCCTTCGCGCCGCTTACTGCCGCTTTCCTGGCGTTTGCCTTCTTTGCGTTCGCAGGTGTCCTGCGTCCTGATGCTGCCTTTCTGGCAGACTTGTTTTTTGCTGTGCTCATCGCGAGTTAATCCGTTAGTTCCCAATGTAAAAATGCAGTGCTCATTTTTTACGCTATATCCGTGCCGTCAGGCGGGAAGCCTCAGCAGATGCCGGGCCCAGCGGCTCTCTCCGCTGTCCCGTCCCAGCCGTTCCTGAGGCTCTCGGGGAGCAGCCTCTTCTTCCCGTCATCGTCAATCGCGACATAGGTGAAGCCGGCCTCGGTGACCTTGCGCCTCACGGCGTTCGCGTCCTCAAGCTTCTTCACCCAGATCTCGAGATGGATCTTGAGGCTGGTGTGGCCGACATGGACGCATCTCCCGTAGCAGCAGACGATGTCGCCCACGTTCACCGGGGCGATGAAGCTCATTTTGTCTATGGCAACGGTTACGACGCGCCCCCTCGCAAGCTCCCTCGCGAGTATCGCGCCCCCGAGATCCATCTGTCCCAGGATCCAGCCGCCGAACATGTCGCCCTGGGGGTTGGTGTTCTCCGGCATGGCAAGCGTCCTGAGGATAAGGCGCCCGCAGGGCTCGTCCATAGGCGCCTGAGTCTCTTTGTCGGTCATTCTGATTCTCTCCTGCCTGAGGGAGCTGTGCTGTTCCTTAAAGCGCGGGAAAGGCTCTCCGCATTCCGGAGTGTGCCTTTTCCCTGCCCGCATCCACAGCGGGCAGGCCGTATTTTAGATTATTTGGCAGGGAGTGAGGAGAAAAGGTGAACAAAGGCCCGGAGCATCAGCGCTCCGGGCCGGCATCACGGGCGGAAGTCCTTCTATGTGAGAGGCGTTTTTCAGCGGTCCCTTGCTTTAAGGGCGCAGAGCGCGCCGGACATCACCATCGGGTATTTCATGGTGTCTTTCAGGAACTCCGAGATCCGCCTCTCCTGCTCCCTGTATAAAGGAGCGTCGCCTGACTCGTCGGTGCAGGCTATGCGGGAGTCAGGGCTCTCCGGTTCCGCAAAGAGCCGGTACTTATCGGCATTCTCCGCGAGAAAGCTGCTGATTTCGGAGGCGGCCTCAGCGTCCGGAGCGTACCTGAAGCAGAACGCATTGGCCTTGCCCCTGCCGAGCTCAAGGGCCCAGCACTGCTGACGTGCCTCATCTGCCTCCGGCCGGGAGCGGGATTCTGCCGGCTTCAGCCCGGCATCTGGGCCGTACGTCTGTATGAACTTCTCCAAGAGCGATGACGGCAGGCCCGACAGGCTGCAGCGTATGCAGCACAGGTCGCACACCTCATCAAGGATCGGAGTCGGCTTTCCCGGATCCCTGATGAGGCTGTACAGCTCCTTTTGCGCCTTTGCTCCGATGTCCTCCTCCAGCGAGTCCTGCCCAGGGTGCAGGCCCTCCCATCTCAGCTCAATCTCCTCCATGATGTCTGCCACCGCGTATCTGTAAGAGTCCCCGTCAAGGCTATCTGCCTCCTTCATTATTTTCCTGAACATTTCCTTGTCAGCGATGTTGATCATGTCGTAAAAGTTCATAATTTCGCTCCTTTGCTTTTGCTGAATTTTCACTTTCCGCCCTGCTGGGGTCTTCTCACCGTCATGCCTCAGCAGGCCTCGTCTCTGCGCAGGCTACAGCCCGGCATTGGGACCGTATGTTTTCTGAAAGTCCTGAAGAGCCTCCTGGGGCAAGTTCTTGAGACTTTGGCGAATGAGTTTGAGATCTGTCAGCTGATCCAGAAGCGGGGTTGGTTTCTCTGGGGACATTACCAGACTGTACATTTCCAATGTTGCCTGTCGAGCCAGATTGAAGTTTTGTTTCTGATCCGGGTTCATGTACTCCCATCTCAGTTTTAGCTCTTCCCTTAAATCTGACATTATCACCGTCTGATCCAAGCCCCCCTTCTCCATTGCCTCCCGGACCATCTCCCGGAGCATTTTCTTGTCGGCTATGTTGATTTCGTACATGGTTGCGTTCTCCTGTTTTCAGCTCTTTGGCTTTTAGAAGCCGACCTTCCTTTGCATAAAGGTCAATTGCATCGCCTTTATGCTCTTTCAAAATTGCCTTCTCATCTTCCCTGACATCTGTACCCCGGCAGGCGTAGGTCCGCCATGCCCAATGGGCAGTCTGTTCCAGATGTGCGCGATGATTCTGAAGGCCTCAGTCAGTGAGCTCCCGGCCTTTGCGGAGAGGCGCGGATCTTTGCCGTGAAACGGTATCAGGACGGCGGCAGACTGGCCTCAGCTCGCGGTGCTCTCATCGCTGATTTGTTTTTTTCAGTGTTTTTGCGGCAGGAATATCGCCGCGCGAATTGCCTTGCTGGCAGGCGCATGAATCAGCTCAGAGCGGATCTGAAGGAATTGCCGGACGGCGTGCTGATCTCATTGCCTGACAGGATTGTGGCTCATTGTTTCCTGCATGTCAAGAACCTGCCTGATTATTTTCTGAACGCCTTCCGTGTCGTGTGAAACCTTCCGCAGCTGCGTCAGAAATGTGAAGGAATGTAAAAAAATGACATGAGATGTTGCGGCGCGGGCGTGTCCGTTATATGCTGTGGCTGTGGGGGCAGCTTAACGCATAGGGATTTCATGGGAATCTTATCCCGGGGAGGGACAAATGATTGCATTCGATTCCACCAGGAAGGAAGAGCAGTGCGCGCTGCGCCGCTCGATGGCGCGTTTCACGGAGAAGTCCTCTGAGTCCGGGAAGGCTCAGTCAGCAGACGGTAAGGCATCCGCAGCGAAAGCCAGTGACGGGCCGGGCCCTGTTACACAGGGAGCTGTTTGTTTGCCCACCAATTTCTTCTTCTGCTGATTTTTCCGACAGCAGGGGGCGCTGCCGGGATTCGTTATGTAAGAACAGGGCGGGATTCCCATGTCTGTGGGATTCCGCCTTTTTGCTCTGAGGCAGCAGGAGAGAACGCCAGCCCATCATCAGTGAGCCACAGACCGCTGCTCGCCATCCTGTGAGAGCCGCAGCCAAATCTCGCATAGGACAAGGCCTATGGCATCCAATGAAGTTCATACAGTTGCTTAGGCAAAGCCTTTCCGGCTCCTGAGGCATCGGTTTTGCTGATCTGATTGATGGTAAACTGATCTGTGTGCGTATGACACGAAGATTTGAGTATACAGGACCAAATCATGACAGAGCTTCAGCAGCTGCCGGTTTCCAACCCTTCGTTTCCCTCACTGAGGAAAGACAATCAGCTCTATGTTGACAAGACCGCGCTGATTTATGAGCTGGCGCGATACAGCACCAGGCAGTATCTCCTTGCCCGGCCGCGCCGTTTCGGCAAGACTCTGCTGGTCTCCACCCTTGAGTCTCTCTTCCGTGACGGACTTAAGATGTTCCATGGACTTGCCATAGAGAAGCTGTGGAAGGACAGCGGAACCTACAGAGTTCTGCATCTTGATTTTTCCATGACCCTGTCTGATTCACCTGAGTCTTTTGAAAAATCTGCAGAGACAATGTTTCTCAGAGCAGCTGAAGACTGCGGCCTGATTGAAAGATCCAGCCTGCCGCATGATTTTCTCGGCCTTGCAGATGCTGTTGATGCCGTATGCCGGAAAAGCCAGGATACCTCACTTGTGCTTCTGATTGACGAATATGACAGTCCCCTCAGCGCAAACCTGAATAACCCTGACGTATTTGAATCAATTCAGTCCAAAATGCGTTCTTTTTTTGCAGCCGTGAAGTCATATGCCGGCAAATTCCGTTTTGTATTCATCACAGGAGTATCCAGGTTCGAGCACGTCTCTGTCTTCAGCGCAGGCTCCAACATAATTGATCTGTCGTTTGATCCGGCATTCGGCGAGATTGTCGGATATACAGAAGATGAAATCAGGAGGTATTTCAAGGGGTACCTTATCCGTTCCGCGGCTCTTCTGAACCGCATTCCTGAGAGAGAGGTAACTGATCAGCAGATAAATGCCCTGATGGATGAGCTCAGGAGATATTATGACGGCTACTGTTTCGACAGGAAACACATGACACATGTATACCAGACGTGGTCGGTTCTGAGATTTTTCAGCAGCAGCGGCATTCCGGAATTTGATGATTACTGGTATGACAATGGCGGAATTACAACCATTCTTGTCAATTACTTCAGAAGCCATGGAGGATATTTTCATCAGCCGGATGAGATGACCTACGAGCTGAAAGATTTCTGTTCCGCTGCGTCCCTTTCTGATATGGATCCGGGAGTGCTGCTGACTCAGTGCGGGTATTACACGATCAAGGGAGCTGATGGCGACAGCATAACTGTAGGAATCCCGAACGTGGAACTGCAGCATGCCCAGGTGCGCCTGATCAGGGAGGAAATATTCGATCTTAAGCGGCTGAGAACAGCGAACGCGGAGAAGGCAGTCCTCAGTAAAAAAGAAATCACTGCGGCGGAGTGCGCGGATTTCTTCAACAGAATTTTCAGCGCTGTAAGCAGTGAGAACAGGCTGACGGATGAGTATCAGGCCTGTGATTTCATTAAAGTCTACTGCATAGGCAGCGGATTTGATGTCCGAAGGGAATACCATCAGAAGAAAGGCAGGGCAGATATCACTGTGGAGTTTGCTGATCACAGGCTCATCGTTGAGATGAAGTTTGCGAGAGATGGCTCGTCTCCTGAAAGGCTTCTCTCGGCCGCAGAGCAGCAGATTCTGAACAGGGATTATGGCAATTACGTTCCGGCAAAGCACCTTGTAAGATTCGCCATGGTCTTCTCAGGGAAAGAGCAGAAAATCATCCTCTGGAGCGGAGTGAAATAGCCAGCTTCAGATTCAGCTGGCCGCAGACCGTTGCGCTCTCCTGTCTGAGCCGCTGCCCAATCAACCATGAGGTAAGCACTATGCCTGACGAACACGCCTTTTTTGACACTAACCCGCAGTCAACCATCCTGGAGGACGGCGAAAGCCTCATCTGGTACAACTGGGAGAACGGAAAGCACGCGGTGCTCGGACGCGATGAGATCCGTCCGGAGAGGGATGCGGACGGAAGGCTTGTCCGTGTTGAAGCCCTTAACCTCAGCGATGACGACCTCGGCTATCTCAGGGAAAACAGCTACATCCTCACGGAGAAGAGGGACTTGTCCTATTACCGTAAGGCCCTTGAGAGCTACCTGAAGTCCCTGGAGGACGAGGCGTTCATGGTGTTCTTCCCCGCGGGAAACAGGTGCAACTTCCGCTGCCGCTACTGCTATGAGAACCACGATGAGGGCGAGATGCACAGCGATGATGACACTGACCTCTTCGCCTACTTCATCAGCAGGTTTGAGGGCAAGCGGCTCGATCTCGGCTTCTTCGGCGGCGAGCCGCTCATGAGGCCTCAGTGGATCATCTCGCTCCTCTCGAAGATTGACCGGAGGATCCGCTCCTCCGCCACGACGAACGGTTACCTCCTGACTCCTGAGCTTTTCCAAAGGCTCCTTCCCCTTGGGCTCAGGACCTACCAGATCACCCTTGACGGCCTCCCAGAGGATCACGACAGCATGAGGATCCTCTATAACGGGAAGGGGACCTGGCAGAGGATCTATGACAACATCAGGAGCACAAAGGACGTAAGGGAGTTCTTCACCATACTCATAAGAGTGAACTTCAACGAGAGGTCGCTTGATATGGCGAAGCTCGCGAGGTTCTTCGATCTCTTCAGCTTCGCGAGGAATGATCTCCGCTACAGGTTCTGCTTCCGCCCGATAGCCCCCTACAGCGAGATAAACGGCATGGAGAACAGTGACTCGCTCGCCTGCCAGTGCGATGAGGCCGCGGGCATGAGGCTGCTCTCGGACTTCGACAGGTTCGCCCAGGAGAGCGGCTTCTTTCTCTCTGATCCCGGGTTTTACTCAGAGAGGGGAGGCCTGGTCTGCTACGCCTCGAAGATCAACACCTATGTGGTGAATGTCAGGAAGGAAATCCAGAAGTGCACGGTCGCGCTTGACCGGGGCATCAACAGGCTCTCGGTCCTCACGAAGGAGAATATCGACAGCTTCACGGTCAGGAAAGCCTCGGAGGACTGGGATGGGAAGCTTGACCGGCTTGATCCGAAATGCGCCCGCTGCCCGCTCTTTTTCCAGTGCTTCGGGAGGAACTGCGCGCTCAAGAACATCACCACGGGGCAGAATGTCTGCCCGTGCATCGTTGGGCAGGAGGACGAGATCGTGCGCATGGTCATAAGGAACAAGGAGATGCTGAGGAGATGCGCCGGACCCCGGGATCCTGCCTGAGAGGCCTCTGGCAGTGGGCCAGCCATATGCCTGCGGCAGCGTTTCCGTCCTTTCTTCTTTCATTGCGGGGCCGCAATATGGATCTGCTTCAAATTATCAGGAGAGGGGCCACACTCAGGGATAGTTTTTCTCCTATAATCGGGTAAGCCATAGGAGGGTTCCATATGTATTGTTCACAGTGCGGCACGCCGATCCACGACAAGTCCAAGTTCTGCTACAAATGCGGCGCGAGGGTCCTTACTGTTCCCGAGCCCGAGGAGGGGCAGGACGCAGAGGCCGGGGAGCGCCAGCCGTCCCGCGGGAGCGAGGGAAGGGAGAGGCGCGGCGGCAGGTCCTCGGAGAAGGATCCCGAGAGCGGCGCTGACGGCGCAGGCAGCGCCCGGGCAGCCGCGCCTGCGGTGAAGCCTGCTCCTGTAAAGGCTCCCCAGGCAAAAGCGCCCGCGGCAAAGCCGCAGAAGAGCGCGGCTCCCGCGAAGAAGGCCCAGGCTGACGCGCCGAAGCAGCTTCCCTACGAGAAGTCCGCCGGTGTCATCCGCGATCTCCTCCGCATGCTCCCCCGTGAGATGTTCGATGGCGATGACGACCGCCTCCGGATGCTCGATGACGGAGTAAGGATCTGCTCCTCCGTTGCCGACGGCAGCTATGACGGGAGCTTCTTCCGCCTGGCGCTCGACTTCACTGACAACATCGTAATAAGGAAGCAGGACGAGAGCGAGGCACCGGGGCGCTCCGAGCACTCCTTCACCCTCACCTTCGGCACTGACGGCGGCGACCTCACCGAGACGGTGAGCGGCTGGAACACCGGGCTTGACTCCGGCCCGCACGTCAAGACCTACGCCAGCTTCCCCGCGCTCGAGGACTACTCCTTCGACGCGCAGGAGGGCAGGCAGTGGGTGCAGAAGGTCATGGCCGGCTTCACCTCCGGGCATGGCTACGACTCCATGGACCTCTCACTCGAGAGCGACTGAAAGGCGCCTGCCGCCCGATCATAGGCGGCAGGCTGCGGATCCTTCCAAAAGTTCAATAAAACATCCGTGAATGATCGCTTTTTCTTGACGGAAATCAAAAAAACAACTTTATTTTGACCGTTTTATGAGCAGATTTTAATGCGCAGAGAAAATCATTGGTCTATAATCCCCGGCATGTGATCGGTGTACCATTCCGGGGCATCATCCATGAGAGGCCTGATTGACAAGACCGGCTCTTGTCAATCAGGTTTTAATCACTTTAACTTTGAGTCCGCTCCTGCAGTATAAAAATAAGATGGGGCGGAACAGGAGAATTTGATGAACAAGTCAATCATTGCAGTTGCTGTTGCAGCAGCTTTCGCATGCATGGGCACTGCCCAGGCTTTCGAGATGGGCCCCTATGTAGGCGTTAAGTCCGGTCTCTCCCACATGGACATTTCCGGAAAGGACATCTCCATCGAGAACCTTAACAAACCTGAGCACGCTATCAGCGACAGCTCCCTCTATTCCTACACCGGCGGCGTATTCGCTGGCTACAACTTCAACCCGTATTTCGGCGTTGAGTTCGGCTACGACTACCTCGGCACCTTCGACATGGACTTCAGCGCTGACAAGAGGGGCTCCCATGACTTCACTGTCAATGCCCTTCAGCTCTCACTCCGCGGCGCATATCCTATTACCAGCAGCCTCTCCGTTACCGGTACTGTCGGTGCCCTCCAGTGGTTCAACGACTTTTTCAGCTATGACCGTCACGGCGACGGCGGCTCAGAGGATCAGCACTCCAGCATGAGCCCTGTAGTCGGCGCAGGCCTTGAGTATGCCTTCAACCGCAACTGGGTTGCCCGCTTCGACTATGAGTACATCCATCGCGTTGGCTCACGCCGCGACAACGGCATGACCCCGGATATCAGCACCTACAACCTCGGACTCGAGTACGTATTCGGATCTGAGCCTGCTCCTGTTGAGCCCGCTCCTGCTCCTGTACAGAAGCAGACCGTCAGCGAGGATCATTCCCTGTCTTCTGACGTTCTCTTCGACTTCGGCAAGTCAACCCTCAAGCCTGAAGGAAAGGCTGCTCTCGACAAGTTCTACGCTGACTACCAGGCTGAGAACCTCGAGAACTCCCACCTGACCATCAGCGGCTACACTGACCGCATCGGCTCTGACGCTTCCAACCAGAAGCTCTCTGAGGCACGTGCCAACTCCGTTGCCGCATACCTCCAGTCCCTCGGCATGAGCGCTGATGACATCTCTGTTGTCGGCTACGGCGAGTCCAATCCGGTTTCCGGAACTGACTGCGACGGCATCAAGGACAGAAAGGCTCTTATCAAGTGCCTCGGTGTTGATCGCCGCGTAGAGATCAACGTTACCGGTGTCAAGACCACCGTTGTTGAGAAGTAATTGATCTGAGGCTGCCCCTGAGGCAGTCTGGGATATAATGGAACCGGCTCCGAATGGGGCCGGTTTTTTCGTTTCCTTTCAGTTTTACAGTTATGTACTAGAAATGACGCTTCAGATTTTTCTGAAGCATATTCAAGTGCCATCGCTGTAAGAAGTCGTCCGAGGACGAGCTGAAAGCAATTAAGACTAAGAATAGTTCCGGCAGCTGTTTGTCAGCAAACATCCGGATTTTTAACGGCAGCCTGCGCTGGCATGCGACAGCTCTGATTTGAGCAGCGGAAGTCTGCAGACTGCCTGAAGTGAAACTGATGTTTAGTACATTGTACTGGTTGAATGAGTTCTATAAATTGCTCAAATTTATGTAACTTACTGAATTAGCGATTTTTTATAAAACCTGCACCAGTTTTTAGTACAAGTTTTAGAAAAACTCAGTCGTTTCCGGCTCCCGGATCCGTAGCCATCGGGCGGGAGCAAGGCGTCAGAAGGAGCAGAAAGTGTCAAAAGATCAGCGCATACCCATTACCATTCTCACCGGATTTCTCGGAAGCGGAAAGACCACCATGCTCAACCACTGGGTCCACCAGCCCGAGATGAAGGACTGCGCTGTCCTCATCAACGAGTTCGGCAGCGTCGGGCTCGATCACGAGCTGGTGCAGCAGGTCGACAACTCGGTCGTGCTGCTCTCCTCGGGATGCATCTGCTGCACCCTGCAGTCCTCGTTCGTGAACTCCCTCCTCGATCTCTTCAAGAAGGCGCTCCGCGGCGAGATCCCGAGATTCAGCAGGGTGGTAATCGAGACCACCGGGCTCGCCGATCCGGGCTCCCTCCTCAGCATCATCTGCTACGACCAGTTCGTCGCGCAGCGCTTCCGCTATGACGGCACCGTTACCGTCATCGACGCGAGCCACATCAGGGAGCAGGTGAAGAAGCAGTACGAGTCGGTAAAGCAGATCGCGCTCGCGGACGCTGTCGTCATCAGCAAGGAGGACCTCGTCGACAAGGAGGAGATCGCGGCCATCAGGGAGATGTGCTTGCGCCTCAACTCAGCGGCCCCTGTCTACACGGCCCTCAACGGCGATCTTTCAGCCGATATCCTGAAGGAGATTGGACCCTACCAGCACGGCGGCATCAAGGACCCGAAGGAAATAAGCTCCTGGCTTCGTGCCGAGAGCTCGGATCTCGGCGTCGCCACAGTTCCTGTCCGCGAGGTGAAGAAGGCCGGGCCGGGACTCGGGCTCCTCAAGAAGGCGCCAATCAGCGTCCACAGCGACATCTCGACCTTCAGCATGAAGTTCGACAAGCCGCTTGACGGCATAAAGCTCATGGACGCGCTTGACGCCGTAACCATGCAGTTCGGCGACTCGCTCCTCCGCGTTAAGGGCATCATCAACCTCACGAACAGCGATCAGCCCATCGTCATCCACGGCGTCTACGGCGACATCTATCCGACCGCGACGCTTGACGAGTGGCCGGAGGGGAAGCCCTCGAGCACCATCGTCTTCATCGCCCGCGAGACCGTCGCGAAGCAGATGGAGGCGCTCTTCAGGGACATCCTGCTGAACGACTATTAACAGAGGGCCCGGGAGCTCAGCTTTCCGGGCTTTTTCATCTACTCCAGAGCACCGGAGGCCACATGGACAGGTACGATCTCGCTCTTCTCACGCTTCTCCGCACCCTTCTCTCGAGGAGGGGAAGCGCGGTCCTCGCTGACCGCACCGGGCTCCCCGGCGCCGTCGCCGAAATCCTCGCGGAGAAAACCGACGACGACATCAGGGGCATACTCCTCTCCGCCCACCGCCTCGCGGCGGGCTCGGCAGACCGCCTGAGCCTCCTCGGCGAGCTTGCCTGCCTCCTCCCGGAGCTCTCGGAGAGCATGATGAGATCCGCTCCGAAGGAGAGCGCTCCGGCGCCGGATCCCTACGCGCTGGTCCTGAGCTCCGACGGGGACATTTCCGCGGAGGTTCGTGAGAGGATCCTTAAGGGCGACATCACGAAGCTTGTCATCAACTACAGCCTCAACTGCCGCAACAGCCCGTTCCAGAACCTCCCGGGGCTACGCGAGGTGAATTTTCCCATAGCGGCAGGCCCTCTCTGCGCGAGCCTTGACGGCCTCTTCTTCCGCTGCCGCGAGCTTGTGTCAGTGCGGAGCATCGACTTCGGTAAGGCGAAAAGCGCGCAGTGCCTATTCTGGTGCTGCGGCAACCTCCGCGCGGCCCCGGAGTGCGACGTCTCGGGTCTCACCGACGCGAACTCGATGTTCGAGCAGTGCCAGCGCCTCCGTGAGGCGAGGAGCCTCAATTTCGCACAGGCGCGCGACGTCCACAGCATGTTCAGGGGCTGCTCGCTCCTTGAGAACGTCTCGGGTCTCCGGATGCCGGAGGCCGCGGACGCGCACTCGCTCTTCGAGGGCTGCGTGCATCTTGCCGAGGTGCCGGATCTCGGCATCAGGAAGGGCGCTGACGTGAGGGACATCTTCCGGGGCTGCATCAGGCTTCAGAACAGAAAGGTGTGAGGAGGGCAGGAGATGGAGAGAATGTCGCTCGGTGAGCGCACTCAGAGCCCCGCGCTCCGCGAGGCTCAGCGCGCCGTATTCTGCATGGCTCTTCCGGGCTTTGTCCGCATCGGGACGCTGCCGCTTGTGACAGCGCTCCGCGGGGCTCTCGAGGATAATCCTGAGGTTTTCACGGGGAGTGATGGGGACGGCCTTGTAACGATCTCCCTCACCGGGCCATCGCCCGCAGCGTCAGTGAGCAAAAGCCTCAAGGAGGCGCTGTCCGGCGCGTCCTCAGGGAGTGCCGGCGGAGTGAGGATTTCCGCGGGGCAGCGCTCCGCCCTCCTCTCCGGGGATGATCTCCGGGAGCTCTCAGAGGGCTCCGCTGACATCATCTCGGCGGCCCTCCTCCACGCGGGAGTGCTCGATGTCAGGGCCGGGGCGATAGTCAACGCCGCGAACACCACGCTCCTCGGCGGAGGCGGAGTTGACGGTGCAATCCACCGCGCGGCTGGTCCGGAGCTCTTTGACGCCTGCCGGAAGCTTAACGGCTGCGCGACGGGCGAGGCGAAAATCACTCCCTCGTTCAGGATGAGGCAGTCAGACTTCATCATCCACACGCCGGGCCCCGTCTGGCACGGGAAGCCCCATGACCGGGAGCTCCTGGAGTCCTGCTACCGGAACTCCGTGAGGCGCGCCATTGAGAACGGGGTGAGGAGCGTCGCCTTTCCCTGCATCTCAGCGGGAGTCTACGGCTGCCCGCTTGAGGTCTCGGCTGACACCGCTCTCGGGACCGTCCTCGGGAGGTCCGCTCTTCCGGAGTGCCGCGGGATTGCCGTGTATTTCTGCTGCTACCGTGAGGGTGAATATGAGGCCTACCTTGAGTGCCTCAGGAAATTCCGGGCTGACTGACCTCTTTCTGCTCCCCTGAGACGCACTCCGCCTTCCCTTAAGTTCATTTTAGCGGTGAATGATTGTATACTTGAAAAGGCGGCTTCTCACAGGGCAGAAATTTATGGCGATTCATCAGTTTTACCGTTTGAAGGAGATAATCGAGAAATATCTTCCTTCAGATCAGATTGAGCGGATTCACGCCGCATATGAGACCGCGAAGAATGCCCATGAGGGGCAGACCCGCTCGAGCGGCGAGCCGTATATTACCCATCCTGTCTCTGTTGCCTGCATCCTGGCCGACCTCCACCTTGACTGCGAGGCCATCATGGCCGCGCTGCTCCACGACGTGGTGGAGGACACCCCGGTAACTGGTGACCAGCTCCGGCAGCTCTACGGCGACACCGTCGCGAACCTGGTCTCGGGCGTTACGAAGCTCGACAAGCTGCAGTTCTCCGACTACCGCGAGGCGCAGGCCGAGAACTTCCGCAAGATGATCATGGCCATGGTCTCGGACATCCGGGTCATCCTCATCAAGCTCGCCGACCGCACCCACAACATGCGCACCATCGGCTCCCTCCGCCCGGACAAGCGCCGCCGTATCGCCCGCGAGACCCAGGAGATTTACGCCCCTATCGCGAACCGCCTCGGCATCCACTCCATCAAGGATGAGCTCGAGGAGCTCTGTTTCGAGGTGATGTACCCGGTCCGCTCCAGGGTGATAAAGGAGGCGGTGGCCTACGCCAGGAAGAACCGCACCGGCGTCGTGGACCGCATCACCGGGGACATCACCGCAAGGCTCGGGAAGTTCAATGTGAAGCTTGTGAGGCTCACGAACCAGCAGCCCGCCCCCTATATCATCTACGACCGGATGAAGACCGCCCACGAGCCCTTCCATGAGATCATCGACACCTATACCTTCAGCGTCGTAACCGACAACATCGACAACTGCTACCGCGCACTCGGGGTAATCCACAACCTCTACAAGCCCAAGCCCGCCCGCTTCATGGACTACATCGCCATCCCGAAGTCGAACGGCTACCAGTCGCTCCACACCTCGGTCATCGGCCCCCACGGCGTGCAGATCGACGTCATGATCCGCACCGACTACATGGACCGCCTCGATGACAAGGGCGTCGCCGCGGAGTGGGCCTACGACCTCAAGGACGATCCGGAGAGCTCCATCGTGCAGTCGAAGGCCAAGCTCTGGGTCAAGAACCTCCTAGAGCTGCAGGAGAGCGTCGGAAACTCCTTCGAGTTCATCGAGAACGTCAAGACCGACCTCTTCCCGGACGAGATCTACGTGTTCACCCCGGAGGGGAAGATATTCTCGCTGCCGAACGGCGCAACGGCGGTCGACTTCGCCTATGCCGTGCACACCGACCTCGGCAACCACTGCGTGGGAGCGAGGGTCGACAAGATGCCATATCCTCTCGCGAGGCCCCTGATGTCCGGGCAGTCGGTCGAGATCATCACGAGGAGCAGCGCGGTTCCGAGCGCCGCGTGGCTCGCCTTTGTCGTAACGTCCCGCGCCCGCTCCAAGATCAGGCAGTACCTGAAGGGCATCAATGACGCCTCCGCTATTGTGCTCGGGCGCCGCCTCCTCATGCACGCGCTGGGGAGCGTCAGGATCGAGGACATACCGCAGGCGGACATCGACCGCGTCGTCATGGAGACTCATCACCTGGACTTCAATGACCTCCTGCATGACATCGCGCTCGGAAACGAGATCAACGTCATCATCGCGCAGAAGCTGATGGGAAGCAGGATGCCGGTCGACTCGCCCGCGGCTGGGCGCTACGGGAAGCACGCCCCGGTCAAGGGCGCGTTCGGCACGGTGGTAAGCTTCGCGAGCTGCTGCCATCCTATTCCGGGAGATCCGATTGTCGCGCATGTAACCCCGGGGAAGGGCGTCGTCGTCCATACCGAGGGCTGCCGCAACCTCAAGGGCTCCGGCGCTGACAGCTGCATGCTCATCGAGTGGGACATGGAGGGCTGCCGCGGCATGCTCTTCCCGGTCCTCGTTAACATTGTCCTTGAGAACCGGCCCAACATCCTCGCGGATCTCGCCGGGGTAATCACCGGAACCGGAGCGGAGATTGACGGAATCAAGACCGAGGAGAACATTGACGGGACCACGTCCGCGTCGGTTACCCTCGGAGTGCAGGGCAGGGTGCACCTCGCCGAGGTCATAAAGAAGGTGCGGATAATGCCCGGGATCGCGAAGGTCTCAAGGCAGCGCCAGCAGTAGGCTGATGACCCGGGCAGGCGTGAGGAGGAAGTATGAGGTTTGACGGACGTCTGCCTGCCGATCTCGTTGCTGACGAGAAGGTCTGCGCCGAGCTCATGACCGAGCAGGGGAGCGCCCAGGCGCTCACCCGCATGACGCAGTGGGAGTTCGACTTCCGCGGCATCAGGATCTCGGCGCTCTCCTCGCTCGCGGAGGGCAATGACTCCGTCATCATCGTGCAGGGCATCGCCGAGACCTGGTGGAAATACCTTCCTTTGATCCTCGAGCTCAACAGCCGCGGCATCTCCGTCTACACCTTCGATCTTCCCTCGCAGGGCAGATCCGGCCGCTTCAACCGCGATCACGACCGGATTTACATCAGGTCAATGTCGGACTACACCGAGTGCCTGAAGACCTTTGTCTCCTCTCTTCACCTTGAGAGCTATTCGGTAATCTCGAACTCCTGCGGCGGGCTTATCTCGCTCTCGTCAGGGATCCTGAAGAACGCGGCGCACGCGGTGTTCGTCGCGCCCATGCTGAAGCCCGTTCTTCCCCTCGAGGCGGCGGCACCCTTCGTCGCCCAGACCGTTGCCTTCTTCATCCGCCTCCTCCATCTCCGCCCGATCTACTGCCCGGGGAACGGCGGCTACAAGAAGGTCGTGTTCTGGGACAACATCAGGACCCACTCGGAGAAGCGCTACGAGCTCTACCAGGCCTTCTACCAGAGGAACCGCGCGGCGGCCGTCGGCGGCGTCACCTGGCCGTGGCTCGCCTCGGTGCTTTCCGCGAAGCCTGTTGCCCCTCAGTGTCCGTCGCTCTTCATCATCCCGGGGGATGACCAGGTGGTGAGGTCGGATCTCACGAGGCGCTTCGCCACCTCATGCCCGGCAGCGTCAGTCATGGAGATCCCGGGCGCCTACCATGACATACTGAACGAGGCTGACAGCTACCGCCTGCCGGCCGTCGGAAGAATATTCTCGTTCCTCCTCGACATGCAGCCCATCGGCAGGTGACGCCTGAGGCTCAGTTCAGCGTGATTATGTACGAGCGGCTGAGAACTTCCCCGAGTGGCTTCCCGCCTATCCTGACTCCGTCCCAGAGCTCCTTGGGATCCCGGCAGGAGAAAATCACCTCACCGTCAACGTGCGTATCACCGGAGCACTGTGTGTTGATGTAAGGACTCTCGGGGGTATCACGCGGCAGTATCTTGACTTTAATCGGTATGCTTTCATTATGGATACCATAGAACCTGCCGTCATCAACGTAATAAAAAGCGAGGTTGAGGCCGACAAGCACCACCTCAAAGTCAAAAATCTCCTTCGGGACAAGAGAGCGCGCCTCTGTCTTTTCCCTCCTGGTCCACCCGAGCTGATCCTCGTAAAGGTGCTCGCCGTCCCCGAAGAAATTACGGAGGACAACTTTTCTGTCCATAGCTGCTGCCTTTTTCAATGAAAAGCCGGCTCAGTTCAGCGTGATTATGTATGAGCGGCTGAGGACTTCCCCGAGTGGCTTGCCGCCGATCCTGACGCCGTCCCAGAGCTCTTTGGGGTCCCCGCAGGAAAAGATCACCTCACCGTCTGCGTGAGTATCGCCTCTGCACTGACCGTCTATGTACGGGCAGTCAGGATCGTCGAGCGGCAGTATTTTCACCTCAATAGGTATGCATTCACTGTGAATGCCGTAGAACCTGCCGTCATCCACGTAGTAAAACGCGAGATTGAGGCCGACAAGCACCACCTCAAAGTCAAAGATCTCCTTTATGTCATCGGACTTTGCCTCATCCTTCTCCAGTTCTGACCATCCGAGCTGATCCTCGTACAGATGCTTTCCGTCATTAAAGTAATTCGGTATTACAACTTTTCTGTCAGCTGTTTCCTTTTTCATATTCATTCCTCTCTGTAAGCAGCCTGTCTTGGTCAGGAATTTCCTTCTTCCATGATGAGGCTGCAGTCCCGGGGCTCTGCCTCTTTCTGTGAGCTCATGGAAATCTTCGCCGGAAATGACATCTTCAGGATCAGCATGGTCTGCGTCCCACCTTCCACGACACTGAAAGGAGCAGGTCCCTGCCAGTAGCCTGACGCGGGACCGGTTCCGCAGCGCGTCTCATGAGTTCAGGAGCGTCTGACTGGTCAGTTCAGTGTGATTATGTAAGAGCGGCTGAGGACTTCTTCAAGTGACTTTCCGTCGATCCTGACGCCGTCCCAAAGTTCATTTGGATCCCTGCAGGAAAAAATCACCTCCCCGTCTACGTGAGTATCGCCGGTGCATTGCGAGTTGATGTAAGGACTGTCAGGGGTGTCACGCGGCAGTATCTTGACTTTAATCGGTATGCTTTCATTATGAATACCATAGAACCTGTCGTCATCAACATAATAAAAAGCGAGGTTCAGTCCTACCAGCACCACCTCAAAGTCAAAAAGGATTTGTTAAAAAACAAATTCTAAATCTGCGGCTTTACAACATAGTTCCATTTGCCAAGTGTCTCGCATGGTGTCAGGTTCAGAGTTGCCATTTCTTCGTCTGTGATCTTCTTGCCTGTCGGATA
>JAEEGJ010011970.1_pt1 | contig 21706 bp, 18 predicted proteins | sample 8958761 | NCBI WGS metagenome assembly JAEEGJ01 (sample SAMN16246546, study PRJNA631951) | gut metagenome | biome: gut microbiome; feature: rumen; material: RS-attached | host: Bos | place: Iran: Karaj | collected 2018-10
TCATACCGTACTCAAGTTGCAGTCCACTGTTCTCATCATTCCGCAGTTTCCATCCCAATCCCCTGATTTGCAACGATTTTTCCGCTTTTCTCCTCTTTTGTTATCCGATGGCTGGTTTTGTGACAGCATAAGTGGCACTTATCGCGCGATAAGTGCCACTTATTAAAAACTAATAATATACTTATACTCTATGCCTCATCTTCTTTCTCTGCAGCCTTGAAGTTCTCAAGGTCTTCTGCTTTGAACATATCAATGTAAGCAGCTTTACCTGCTATATCCTCAGTAGCCATACGTACATAGACATTGGCACTCTTTTCGAAGAGCTCAGGAGCCTTTGTAGCATCACGCAGGATAAGGATAGACATCACGAGTTCTGCGGTCATGTCATACAGACGACGAGCCAGGAAATCCTGGGCATCCTGATTCTCGAGAGCCTTCACCTTAGCCAAAGCATTCTCGTAGATCTGAATGAGAGAAGCAACACGTGCAGCCAAAGGTTTCAGCGACTCGCTCACTTCCAGTCCTTCCAGCATCTCCTTGATGTTTGCCAGCATCGTACCATTGGTGATATAGCGAATGGCAGCTACTACCTGCAACTGGGTGGTACCCTCGTAGATAGAGAAGATACGGGCATCGCGGAACAGGCGCTGACTCTTGTACTCCATGATGAAGCCTGAACCACCATGGATACTGATGGCATCGTAGGCGTTCTGGTTGGCGTACTCAGAGTTCATACCCTTGGCCAGCGGTGTGAAGGCGTCAGCCAGACGCTGATACTTCTTAAGCTCTTGCTTCTCCTCAGGTGTCAGCTTGCGGTCGCGCTCGATATCCTCGAGGCACTTGTAGATATCAACATAAGCGGCTGTCTCGTAGAGCAATGAACGACCTGCATCAAGCTTGGCCTTCATGCGGCTGAGCATATCATAGACAGCGGGGAAGTTAATGATCTTATCGCCAAACTGCTGACGCTCCTTGGCGTAAGCCAGTCCCTCGTTGTATGCCTCCTGCTCTACACCTACGCTCTGTGCAGCGATACCCAGACGGGCGCCGTTCATCAGAGCCATCACGTACTTAATCAGGCCCAGACGAGTGCTACCGCAGAGCTCAGCCTTCGCGTTCTTATATGTAAGCTCACAGGTGGGAGATCCGTGGATACCCAGTTTGTGCTCGATGTGACGCACGTTGACACCGCCCTGACGCTTGTCGTAGATGAACATCGACAGACCACGTCCGTCTTTGGTGCCTTCCTCAGAGCGCGCTAATACGAGATGGATGTCTGAGTCACCATTGGTAATGAAGCGCTTCACACCATTCAGACGCCAGCAGTTCTCCTTCTCATCAAAAGTGGCCTTCAACATCACACGTTGCAGGTCAGAACCAGCATCAGGCTCTGTGAGGTCCATACTCATACCCTCACCAGCACAAACGCGGGGGATATATTTCTGACGCTGCTCTTCGCTACCGAACTCATACAGGGTGTCGATACAGCTCTGCAGGCTCCAGATATTCTGGAAACCGGCATCAGCAGCCGAAATCATCTCAGAGAGCATAGAGAACACAGCATTAGGCAGGTTCAGACCTCCATAACGACGAGGCATAGAAACACCCCACAGACCAGCCTTACGGGTAGCGTCAAGGTTCTCGTAAGTCTTAGAGGCGTAGATCATACGGCCGTTCTCCAAATGGGGACCTTCGAGGTCAACACTCTCAGAGTTTGGCTCGATGATATTGGCAGCCACGTCGCCAGTGATATCGAGAATCTGCTTGTAGTTCTCGATGGCATCGCCCAGATCGACAGGGGCGTAATCATATTCTTTCGCATCAGCGAAACCCTTTTCTTTCAGCTCAACGATACGAGCCATCAGTGGATGATTGAGATAGAATCCAATCTCCGGGTGGTCACTATAATAGTTTGCCATAATTATTTCTTTTTTCTATTTTCTATTGCGAACCAAAGACTTGCGCCAAACCAACCTAACAAACAATAGCCAAAGGCAGAGCTGAAGGAAGAATAAACGGTTCCTTTCGGGAGTGTCTCTATGAAGTAGATATAGATAAGGATCAAGACAATAGCAGCAATATACCAATAGACTTTTTTCATTTACTTACTATTCTGCTTATAATACTTAATGAGTTTGGGAACTACCTCTTCAACGGTGCCAACAATCACGTAGTCGGCAATCTTGTTGATAGGAGCATCGGGATCGCTGTTTACAGAGATGATGATACCAGAGTCCTGCATACCAGCGATGTGCTGAATCTGTCCAGAGATACCACAGGCGATGTACACCTTGGGATGAACGGTAACACCCGTCTGACCAATCTGACGGTCGTGATCCAACCAGCCAGCATCAACAGCAGCACGAGAACCACCAACTTCACCATGCAGCACCTTTGCCAAGTCGAATAGCAGGTCGAAATTCTCCTTAGAGCCCATACCGTAACCACCAGCTACAACGATGGGAGCACCTTTCAAGTTGTGCTTGGCAGCCTCTACGTGGTGATCGAGCACCTTCACGACAAAGGCCTCGGGGCTAACATACTTGCTAACCTCTGGGTAAACGACTTCTTTCTTGCAGGCACCCTCGTAGATAGCCTTCTGCATCACACCAGAGCGGACAGTTGCCATCTGAGGACGGTGATCGGGGTTCACGATAGTAGCTACGATGTTACCACCAAAAGCGGGACGAATCTGATAGAGCAACTGCTCATAGTGCTTACCACTCTTAGCATCATCGTACGGACCAATTTCCAACTCTGTGCAGTCAGCAGTCAGACCAGAGGTCAGAGATGACGACACACGGGGACCGAGATCACGACCAATCACGGTAGCACCCATCAGACAAATCTGAGGCTGCTCCTCCTTGAAGAGGTTCACGAGGATATCGGTGTGGGGAGCTGAGGTATAGGGGAACAGATCCTTAGCGTCGAACACAAATAGCTTGTCGACACCATAAGGCAGAATCTGATCCTCAACCTTACCCTTGATGCCTGTGCCAGCCACCACGGCGTGGAGCTCAACACCCAGCGTATTGGCGAGCTTGCGACCCTTGGTCAGCAGCTCCTGAGATACTTCCTGTACCTGAGTACCTTCAATTTCGCAATATACAAATACGTTATTCATATCTCAATTAGCCAATAATCTTTTCGTCCAACAATTCTTTGATCATTCCCTCGATATCAGCATCAGAAGCCGTCAAAGTCTTCGACTCCTTAGCCTGGAACACGATGTTCTTAATGGCCTTCACCTTCGTGGGCGAGCCATTCAAACCACACTGCTGTACATCGCCATCAACATCAGCCACACTCCACTGGTTCAGTGTCAGCTCAGGACGCTCGTCGTACAGATAATCGTAGGCAGTACCCTCAGCAGGACGCTCCATAGGACAGGTAGCGCGCTTGTACTTCATCACCAGCTTAGCGTTCTGAGGACGGCAAGGAGCAGCGCTTCCGTTTACGGTAATAACAACAGGCAGCGGAGCCTCAACAGTCTCCACACCACCGTCGATGACGCGCTTGATGGTAGCCTTACCATCCTTCACACTGAGCACCTCTTCAGCATAAGTCACCTGGTTCAGGCCTAACTTCTGAGCCACCTGAGGACCTACCTGAGCAGTATCACCGTCGATAGCCTGACGACCACCGATTACAATATCCACATCACCGATCTTCTTGATGGCAGTAGCCAGAGCATAAGAAGTGGCGAGGGTATCAGCACCAGCGAAGAGACGGTCGGTGAGCAACCAACCAATATCAGCGCCACGATAAAGTCCCTGACGGATAATCTCACCTGCACGTGGAGGACCCATCGTGAGGATTCCTACTGTGGAGCCCGGATTCTGCTCCTTCAAGCGAAGAGCCTGCTCCAGGGCATTCAAATCTTCTGGATTGAAGATGGCGGGTAGGGCAGCACGATTTACCGTTCCTTCGGCAGTCATAGCATCCTTACCCACATTACGGGTGTCTGGCACTTGTTTGGCCAGAACAACAATCTTTAAAGCCATATTATTAATAATGTGTAAAAGTGTATCCTTTAAAAACGGGTGCAAAGGTACTGCTTTTTGGGGACACAGCCAAATAAAATGCACAAAATCGACCAAAATGTGCACACTTTAGTCGATTTGTGCAATAAAAAAGTATGCAAAACAAGCGCCTAATGCGCTTTTATTGCATAAAATCAATTACCCGTTGCTGCGTCAACACGCTTACGCGCCGCTTTAAGAGCAGCGTCTATACGACTCTGACCTCTCGGAATATCAATAGCAGCTTCAGCCTCCTGACCCTCGCGATCGGCGACCTGCTGAATGTAATTCTGCATTTCCTTCACCTCATCGGTCTCTTTCATGCCCTCAGAACCCGGAATACTATTGCCATCTCCGTCATAATCAGAGCCTTCGAAGAAGAAGTGGAAATTGTCTACATACCACGTTCCACGCTCAAACACGAGATCGAGCACCACCTTCTGGTCTGAGTAATTATGGATGTTCATCGTGGCCTGGGCAGTAGAATCGGTAATGTTAGTAACAGACATCAACTCATAACTCCACTCCTCATCCATATCCTGGCCAGCTATCCAGTGGTCAGAATCAATAAACAGCGTGCCATCTTCCTCACTGATCTTCTGGGCCTTGTTGTAAAGCGCCATGTAACGCTCGGAACAACATCTCTCATTGTTGCGCAGTTGATAGATGGTGTCGACTCGGAGGGTGATAAACTCGGCAGAATGCTGCGGATCACTAGGTGCTTGAGCCGTACTTACCGATAGCGAGTCACCATTTGTAGAACCTTCGCCTGTCTTATTGCCACAGGCAGCCATACTGAGTGCCAACATCGCCATCATAGCGACGGACAGCACGGATTGAAATTGTTTTCTCGTCATATTTAGAGTCTTTAGGATTGCGTTCGGTTGCAAAGTTAAGAAAAAAAATCAAATAATAGGCATGGTTACCCGATTATTTTTGTAATTTTGCACCGTTTTTAAAATTACCAACCCCATGACAAATGGTATTTATACAATTCTGCTGCTCATAATGAGCAATGTATTCATGACTTTCGCCTGGTATGGTCATCTACGTCTCCAACAGTCGGGCGTCTCTACCAACTGGCCCCTTTATCTGGTGATCGCCTTCTCTTGGATGATCGCCTTTTTCGAGTACTGCTGCCAAGTTCCAGCCAATCGTATCGGCTTTGTAGACAATGGAGGCCCCTTCAACCTTGTACAGCTGAAAGTCATTCAGGAATGCATATCCCTTGTGGTATTTGCTGTCATAGCTAACTTCATCTTTCAGCACGAACAGCTCCACTGGAACCATGCAGCTGCAGCCCTCTGTCTCGTCGCAGCCGTCTATTTTGTCTTTATGAAACCATAAGATGATTGATATGAAACGACTACTTACAACACTAACCACCCTCCTTCTCACGCTGACGGTGATGGCCCAGACTTTTGATAACCTTCCAACGCCAGGTGAGGAAAAGGTCATCGACAACACCCCCGACTCTATCGCTAAGGCGCTCATGAGTCGTCCTGCGCCAGGCAGCACCCGCAAAGACATGAATCCCGTACTCTTCCTCATAGGCAACAGCACCATGCGCAACGGCACCTTGGGCAACGGCAACAACGGCCAGTGGGGCTGGGGATATTTCTTCAACAAATATTTTGATGGGCGGAAAATCTCGGTTGAGAATCAGGCCCTGGGGGGTATGTCTACACGTACCTTTTATACAGACCTATGGCCAGCCGTTCGTGAGGCCCTAAAACCAGGCGATTGGGTCATCGTGAGTATCGGTCACAATGACCATGCCGATTTCTTCGATGTCAAGCGAGCTCGTGGTGTCATTGATGGCGTCGACCCCGATACGATGATCACAGGCTTCAACGAACGGAAGCAAATGAATGATACCGTTTACAGTTATGGCAATTACTTGCGCCGTTATATCGCTGAAACCCGTGCCAAGGGAGCTAATCCCATTCTGATGTCGCTTACTCCACGTGATGCCTATGACCCCAAGACAGGCAAGATTGTGCGCAAGCCACAGACGCAATGGGCGGCCTATATTGCTGCCATCGAAGGTGTACCCTTCGTCGACCTCAACGAAATCTCTGGTACAAAGATTGACCACTTCAGTCGCTGGAAGGAACAATATCATTTCTTTGGCGACCATATCCACACCTCTGCCTTTGGAGCCGAACTCAATGCACGCTCTGCGGCTGAGGGTATTTTCTATTCAGCCAATCCACAACTCAAGTCTTTGCAAGCCATGATGGTCAATGTGTCACTACAAGCGTACGGTCAGAAACGCGAAAAAGGAAAGCCAATGGTATTCATCACAGGCGACTCTACCGTTAAGAACAACGACAAAGATCCAGACGGCATGTGGGGATGGGGCTCACAGGCAGGTCTTATCTTCGATCCTGCAAAAATAGTTTGGGAGAATGTGGCGATGGCAGGCCGTTCTACCAAGACTTACTTGCGCGAGGGTCGTTGGGAGAAAGTATATAACGCTTTACAACCTGGTGATTTCGTACTGTTGCAGTTTGGCCATAACGATATTTGTCCCATCAACGACAAGAAAGGCCGCGGTGTCATCCCTGGCACTGCCGACACTTGTCATGTCTACAAAATGGAGGCTGATGGCAGCTACGAGGTGGTCTATTCCTTCGGTTGGTATCTTCGGAAATTCATCGACGATGTACGTGAGAAGGGTGCTACCCCCATCCTACTCTCCCTCACACCCCGTAACGAGTGGCCTAATGGCAAGATTGAGCGACGCAATGACACCTATGGCAAGTGGTATCGCGAGGTAGTAGAACAGACGGGTGTCGAGTTTGTTGATGTACACAACATCAGCGGCGATTTCCTCGATAAGAAATTTGCTAGCAAAGATGCCGCCAAAAGCAAGGCAAAGGCTTCGAAGTATTTCAACCACGATCACACCCACACCTCACTGCTCGGCGCCCAAATGAATGCCCGCAGTGTGGCCAAGGGTTTACGCGATATCCAATCGCCTCTTGCCAAGTATTTGAAAGCAAAATGAAAATTTTTCGAGCAAAACGTCACGTTTTTCAAAGAAAAAGTGTAATTTTGCCGCCGAAAATTAGAATCAACCAACAGAAGACTCATTTATATGAAAAAAATCAGAGCAGCCGTCGTAGGTTACGGCAACATTGGAAAGTACGCCCTCGAGGCATTGGAGGCCGCCCCTGACTTTGAGGTGGCAGGTATTGTACGTCGTAATGGTGCAGAGAATAAACCCGCTGAGTTAGCACAGTATGACGTCGTCAAGGACATCCGTGAATTGAAAGATGTCGACGTAGCCATCTTGGCCACTCCCACTCGCAGTTGTGAGGAATACGCTAATCAGATTCTGCCCTTGGGCATCAACACCGTCGACTCTTTCGACATCCACACCAATATCCGTGGCTACCGTGAGCGTCTGATGAAGCTCAACAAGGAAACCAATACCGTCAGCGTGATTGCAGCAGGTTGGGATCCTGGTAGCGACTCCATCGTACGCACCCTCATTCAGAGTCTCGCCCCCAAGGGCCTCAGCTATACCAACTTCGGTCCTGGCATGTCAATGGGCCATAGCGTCTGCGTTCGCTCCAAGAAAGGTGTCAAGAACGCTCTTTCCATGACCATTCCTCTAGGTGAGGGCATCCACCGCCGTATGGTGTATGTTGAGCTCGAAGATGGTGCAAAACTCGAAGATGTGACGAAGGACATCAAAGCTGACCCCTATTTCGCCAGCGACGAGACCCACGTATTCCAGGTAGAAAGTGTCGACGATGTTCGCGATATGGGTCATGGTGTGAACCTCGTCCGCAAGGGTGTGAGCGGCAAGACACAGAACCAGCGCCTGGAGTTCAACATGAGCATCAACAACCCTGCCCTCACAGGACAAGTGCTTGTCAATGTGGCCCGCGCCTCTATGCGTCTCCAGCCCGGCTGCTATACGATGGTCGAGATTCCTGTCATCGACATGCTCCCTGGCGACCGTGCAGACCTCATCGAGCATTTGGTTTAATCATGGAGAAAACAAACATAGCAATCTTCGTATCAGGAGGTGGAACAAACTGCGAGAACCTGATCAAGTATTTCAAGGGTTCGGAGTTGGTAAACACAGCCTTGGTCGTCAGTAACAAGCCCGATGCTTACGCGCTAGTAAGGGCAGAGCGACTGGAGGTACCTACTGCCGTTGTACCCAAAGCAGACTTGAACAATCCTGACGTGATGATACCTCTGCTTAAAAAGTACAATATTGGATTCATCGTATTGGCAGGTTGGTTACCATTGATTCCCAACTACCTGATTGACGCATATCCCCATAAGATGATTAACCTCCACCCTGCCCTACTGCCGAAATACGGAGGCAAAGGCATGTGGGGTCACCATGTGCACGAGGCTGTAAAGGCTGCTGGAGAGGCAGAAACAGGCATGACCGTTCATTGGGTGACACCCGTGTGTGATGCAGGAGAAATCATTGCACAATTCAAGGTGGCGATCTCACCTGACGACACTGTCGATGACATTGCAGAAAAGGAACATCAATTGGAGATGACGCATTTTCCCAAGATTGTAGAAGAGATTATCAAAAACGCTGCGGAAAGTTAATCCGCAGCGTTTTTCAGTATCTCTGAGAGAGTCGGATGGATATGCACCATATCCGCGAGTTCGTGGAGAGTAGTCTGCTTACACATCAGCACCGAAACCTCCTGAACAATATCAGCAGCATGGGCACCATAAGCATGACAACCTATAATGACTCCTTCAGGTGAGGCAAAGAGTTTGAGCATGCCTTCAGATGCGTTCATTGCCAGAGCTTTGCCATTAGCACGCCAGAAAGATTTCTTGCAGACATAGGGAATCCCCTCAGACTTCAGTTGGTCCTCCGTAGGTCCTACACAAGCAGCCTCGGGTGAGGTAAAAATGGCTGCAGGCACGATATTAAAATCGATACCATCAGTTTTGCCTATGATATGGTTCACTGCCCTAACAGCCTGCATCTCCGCAGCATGAGCCAGCATCTGACGACCATTCACATCGCCAATAGCATAGACACCCTTTACGTTGGTTTCAAAGTTTTCATCAACAGCAATGCCCTTACGCTCATCATAGTCGATGCCCGCATTGGCAAGATCCTGCTGAACACGAGGTTTTCGACCTGTAGCCATTAGGATGAGGTCGGCATCAATATCTGCGATATTCTCAACAGCGGTCTTCATCTTAAAGGTGATGCCCTGTTTCTCAAGATACTTGCGCAAACGCTTGGCGATATCACTATCAAGAGCAGGCAGACACTCCTTTAAATATTCTATTACTGTAACTTCTGAGCCAAAACGATGGAAAACCGAGGCGAACTCCATACCGATAACACCTGCGCCGATGATGGCAAGGCGCTTGGGGAGAGTGTCGAGATTGAGCAGACCCGTAGAATCGACAACACGAGGATCATCACAGCCAGCGATGGGAAGCCATTTGGTTTCTGAGCCTGTGGCAATGATGATGTTATCAGCGGTATAGTCGCCAACCGTATGGGCATCAACAAAAGCCCCCTTTTCACGCATCAAGGTAATGTTAGGATCCGAGAGGATGCCTTCAACTCCCTGACGGAGTTGAGGCACTACCTCTGCCATCCTTTCTCTTGCTTCAGCAAAGGTTTGGGAATGTACATATGTCTTCGTGGGGATACAACCTACATTCAGACAAGTGCCACCCACCTCAGAGCTTTCAAAAATGACAACCTTCAACCCTTGCTTAGCGGCATATTCTGCAGCGCGATAACCTCCAGGTCCTGCACCTATAATAATCAGATCAGTCTTGTTCATTTTTCATCTGCTTATACGTGGTAATAGGATGCTTGGCAGCAAGGACATCATCGACACGTCCAATGGGCGTATTGTGAGGAGCAGACTTCACCAAATCCGGATCAGTCTTCGCTTCTTCAGCTATCTGACGCATCACAGCGATGAAGCCATCAAGCGTTTCCTTCGACTCATTCTCCGTAGGCTCAATCATAAGAGACTCGTGGAAAAGCAGCGGGAAATAGATGGTGGGGGCGTGATAGCCATAGTCCAGTAGACGCTTGGCAACATCCATCGTAGTCACACCTGTAGACTTATTCTTCAGTCCATCGAACACAAACTCATGACAGCACAATTCGTCGATAGGCAGCTCATAGACATCCTTCAGCGACTCCTTTATATAATTGGCATTCAACGTAGCCAATGGACCAACCAGCTTAACATTCTCACGACCCAGCGAACAGATATAAGCATAAGCGCGCATCATCACGGCATAATTGCCTTGATAGGGTGAAACAAAGGGGAAGAACTCTTGCAAGCCCTCACGTACACCTACAGGACCAGACCCAGGACCGCCTCCACCATGAGGTGTAGAGAAAGTCTTGTGCAGATTGATGTGCATCACATCGAATCCCATATCACCAGGACGACAGGCACCCAACATGGGATTCAGGTTAGCACCATCATAATACATCAGACCGCCACAGTCGTGGATGAGTTTCGCAATCACAGGGATGCTCGTTTCAAAAAGACCGAGGGTATTGGGATTGGTCATCATCATCGCAGCTATGTTAGGGCCTTCTTGAGAGACCAGACGCTTTAGATCTTCCAGATCCACCAATCCGTCTTGAGAAGATTTCACCTCAATAATCTCCAAGCCGCAGACAGCAGCTGAAGCAGGATTCGTACCATGGGCGCTATCGGGCACAATCACTTTCTTGCGGGCCATATCACCACGCGAACGGTGATAATTATCAATAGTCATCAAGCCGGTGAGTTCACCATGAGCACCAGCGTAGGGTTTAAAGGTAAAGTGAGCCAAACCAGTAAGTTCACATAGCGATTTCTCAAGCAGCGTAACCAATGCCTGAGCTCCCTTTACGGTTGCAATAGGCTGCTTGGGGTGCAGGTTCTGGAATTGTGGCAGAGCAGCCATTTCCTCGTTGATCTTGGGATTGTACTTCATCGTACAAGAGCCCAATGGATAGAAGCCCGTATCAACACCAAAATTATTATTAGAGAGGTTTGTGTAATGGCGCACCACCGTCAGTTCGTCACACTCTGGCAGCGCAGCATCCTCTGCACGTCTCATTGATGCAGGTATCTCATAATCGCCATAATTATTCTTGGGCAGATTGTAGCCTTTGCGACCCTCCTTAGAGAGTTCAAAGATCAGATTTCCGTATAGTCGATTGTTCATAATCTCACATTTTGAAAATTAACCTACACCATGTGCCAACGGAAGGAGCGCAACAAATTGGTCGATTTCCTCCTTTGTACGCTTTTCTGTAACCGCAATAAGCAGACTGCCATCACTCATCTTAAGGCCAGGCAGGATACCATTCATCATATAGAACTTGAACAGCTCATCAACATCCCCATCATAGCGGACGAGGAACTCATTGAAGAAGGGCTTGTCGTAAACCAAATGGAACGTACCTGTTGCCAAGAGTTTATCGCAGAAATAATGAGCACCGGCATAAGAGAGCTGCGCAGCCTCTTTCAGTCCCTGTTTGCCCATCAATGACATATAGATAGTGACAAAGAGTGCCATCAGACTCTGATTACTACAGATATTTGAGGTAGCTTTCTGACGACGGATATGCTGTTCACGAGCCTGAAGAGTAAGCACGAAGGCGCGTTGACCACGGTTATCTTTGGTCATACCAACGATACGGCCAGGCATTTTGCGGATGAGTTTCTCCGTGCAGCACATATAGCCTACATAAGGACCGCCGAACTGCATGGGGATACCCAACGACTGACCATCACCAACAGCAATATCAGCCCCCCACTCACCCGGTGTTTTCAACACAGCAAGGTCAGCAGCTACACTATCCATGATAAAGAGTGCCTTATTCTCGTGGCAAGCATCGGCAAAACCAGTGAAGTCTTCAATTATACCCACAGCATTAGGCTGCTGCACGATGACACCTGCCACACCACCCTCAGCAAGACGAGCTTTCAAATCAGAGAGATCGGTAACTCCGTCTTTCTCAGCAACTGTCTCAAGTTCGATTCCCTGATGCAGTGCATACGTATCGAGCACCTTCCTGATATCACCGTTCAAGGTCTCCGACACCAGCACCTTATTGACTTTCTTACCTGCTGCCACAGCCATCATCATCGCCTCAGCGCAAGCAGTAGTACCATCGTACATAGAAGCATTACTGATGTCCATACCCGTCAGTTCAGCCATCATGCTCTGATACTCAAAGATATAATGCAACGTGCCTTGCGAAATCTCAGCCTGATAGGGAGTATATGACGTGAGGAACTCAGAACGTTGCAACAGACTAGGCACCACAGCTGGCATATAGTGGTCGTAAACGCCATAGCCTGCAAAACAGGTCATCTGACGATTCTGCGAGCCCAGTTTCTCGAACAACTGACGCACCTCGATCTCACTCATCTCCGAAGGTATCTGATAGTCACCTTTGAAGCGGATGCTATCAGGTATCTGGGCATAGAGCTCATCGAGACTCTTCACGCCGACTTTCGCCAACATCGCTTGCAGATCATCCTCTGTATGCGGAAAATACTTATAATTCATTGAACATTGAACATTAAACATTACTTCTCACAGAAAGCGGCGTAGGCCTTAGCATCCATCAGATTGTCAAGATCAGCCTTGTCTGAGAGCTCCACCTTGATGATCCAGTTTTCGAATGCATCTTGATTGATGAGTTCTGGAGTATCCTCAAGAGCATCATTCACCTCAACCACTGTACCACTGACAGGAGAAATCAGGTCAGATGCGGCTTTTACACTCTCCACTGCGCCAAACTCCTCACCTGCCGTTACCTCGTCATCCACCTCAGGCATATCAACATATACCACATTGCCAAGTGCATTCTGAGCATAGTCTGTGATACCCACAAAACCAAAATCACCTTCTACTCTTACAAATTCGTGTGACTCCGAGTAGTAGAGTCCTTCAATAACTTTACTCATTTTTTATAGCTTTTAGTATAGAATTGTTTCTTTACCACTTTACCTGGGAACACTTTCTTGCGTATCTGGATCTGCACCTCAGTATCGAGTTTTGCATACTGCGCATCAATTAGCGCCATACAGACACTCTTATCAGAAGAAAGTGTGTGATAGCCTGTCGTCACTTCACCGATAGGTTCACCTTCCATATTGAGAACGGTATATCCGTGACGAGGAATGGCCTTGTCGAAGAGTTCAATACCCACAATCTTTTTCGCAGGTTCTTCTGCCTTTTGCTTTACAAGGGCATCCTTGCCGATAAACTCCGCTTTATCCAGTTTCACGAACATACCAAGACCTGCCATGATTGGGGTAATATCTTCTGAGAGTTCATCGCCATAGAGAGGCAGTCCCACCTCGAAACGCAAGGTATCACGACAGCCCAAGCCACAAGCCTGAACGCCAGCAGCAATCAGTTTGTCCCAACAGTCACGGATAAAATCATGAGAGCCATAAATCTCGAAACCATCCTCACCTGTATAGCCAGTACGAGAGATAATCACATCGCCAACAGTCTTACAGGTATAAAAGACCATTTCCTTGCAGGCTATGCCCAACACACGTTCCGTCACATCCTCTGCTTCTGGACCTTGAATAGCAATCTGTCCGTAGAAATCAGAACGGTTTTGCAGGTCGATATCAAAACCTTTGGCATTCTCCTGCATCCAAGCCCAGTCCTTGTCGATATTGGCAGCGTTGATAACAAGGAAGAAATCGTTTTCTCCCATCTTATATACCAAGAGATCATCCACCGTACCACCATTCTCATAACACATCATGCCGTAGAGTATCTTTCCTACAGGCATGTCAGTCACATCGTTTGTAAAAATGTGGTTCACATAACGCTCTGCATCTTTACCCTTCACCGTTACCTCACCCATATGAGAGACGTCGAAGAGTCCCACCTTCTCACGCACAGCATAATGCTCAGGAGCGATACCTGCATTCTGGTAGAGCAAAGGCATGTCAAAACCACCAAAGGCCACCATCGTCGCACCCAAAGACACATGTTTATCGTGCAGACAGGTCCACTTCTCCTTTTTTTCCAGTTCTTGTCTAATAGCCATACATTATTATTGTATTAAGTTGATAAATTCTTCATTCAAATACGTCTGTTCAATCTGCTCCACCTCTGCCACATCCGTCTCTGTAAGGAGGCATTCTCCCTCGCAAAGCGTCTCACGAATAAAGGTCTTCAGTTCACCCACTGATTGGGGATGAGAGTCTTCTTGCAGATAATCTTTCAGCAAGGTAATGCGCTGCCGGACACTCTGGATGCCTTTCTTCTCAAGTTTCTCCGGCCCTGGAGTAATGGCGTTGAGCATGTGATCCATATTCGTGTCGTAAAGCATGGTACTATGGACAATGCTTCTGCCAGCCACATGATAACACGCTGTGCCACACACTTTCCTTTCGCCAATCATCACATCGTTATGACTCGACCCTGTAGCAGGAATACCCAACTTTCGAAGCACCAACAACACCAAATTTACGAATCGGTTGAATGCAAAGCCTACATTTTCCTCGGTGGTAATAAACGACCACATCAGATTATCCATATCCGCATAGACACACCCTCCTCCGCTCTTTCGGCGATAGACCTTAATGCCATGCACCTTACAATAATCAAGATTCACCTCATTCTCCACCACCTGATTTCGTCCGAAGATGACACTCGGTTCCACCTGCCACACAAAAAAGCAATCAGGTTCGTTGAGCCTACGGGCTACGAATTCCTCCATCGCCAAATAGAACGATAGGCGATGTACCTTTTCATCTGGTAACGAGATGTACTTCATGAATTAGGTTGCAGTGGTGCGATATTAATTGATTCTGACTGCAAAAATATGAAGTTTTTATGTAATGGCCAAATGATTTGCCTAATATTTTTTGTGATTTCCATTTTTTTATGTAAATTTGCCCACAGATATCGTTTGACTCATGATGAAGTTCTCTAAAGGCATACGCCTCGCCCTGAAGATCATGGCTGCCATCATAGCCATTCTGGCCTTGGTAACGATCATTGTTGCCAACAGCAGTTATGTACAGAACAAGCTGGTTGGTCTGGCTACGGATGCACTTTCCAAAGAGTTGAATACCGAGGTAAAGATTGACCGTGTCAAACTGAATCTCCTTGGCATGAGTGCCAGCATCGAAGGCATCAAGCTCAAGGACCAACAGCAACGCGACATGCTGAAGGTAAAGAGAATCTGGGGACATTTGCGAGCATTGGCCTTGCTCAAAGGAGAAATCCTTTTGAGGAAATGTGAAGTGGACAGCATCAACGCGCTCCTTATCAAGCCCAAAGACGATCCTGCCAACTACCAATTCCTCTTAGATTCCACCAAGAAAGACAAGGAAGACAAGCAACCCAAGGACAGCACCAAGCGTAGTGCCTTCAAGCTCGACATGAAGGACGCTGTCATTAATGGCATACACGTCAAGTACAACGATGAGGAATACGACCTAGCCCAGGCATATTACAACCACTGGCGCGGTGAGCATACTATCACTATTCATCATCTGAAAGCAGACTGGCAGAAGCAAACAAAGAAAGCCCTCGTCAAATGGCATCTCGACTCAGGCACGCTGACAGCAAGCATCCCAGATAAAGATAAAGAAGAAGCCCATTCTACGAACTCAGGAACCATCCGTGTAGACATCAAGGGACTGGAACTCAAAAGCGACTGTGAACTTCCCCGTCGTAATAGTGGCAAGCCCCATCATGGTGCCTTCGACGACAGGCATTTTAACTTGCAGGCAGACCTGGGTATCGACATCCTTCACACCGGAAAGGACTCGATACAGCTGAAGCTCACCAATGGCTGTGTGAAAGACACAATAGCCGGCATTGATCTGACAGAGTTGAAATCTGACATCACTGTCATTGGCAAGCACGTCAAGCTTACCAACGCCGTTGTCCAACAGGCCACCACCCGTTTGGACATCCCCAAGGGAGACATTTTCCTGCCTGATAAGGAGAAAGGTACCTCACTGAGTTATAACGCAGACACCATCAAGGGTCGTGTCATGCTGAAAGACATCTCACAACCCTTTGCTCCTGTATTACGCAAATTCTCTATTCCACTGAACCTCAGCGTCAGCCTGAACGGTAATGGCGACGGGATGTTATTCAAGAACATTCATGTCAATACCGACGACAACAAGCTTACTATCAGTTCGATGGGTATGCTGCGGAATCTTAAGGAAGCCCGTAAACTGAATCTCCATTTCGAAGTCTACGAGATGGTGGCCAAACCTGGCATCAAAGACAAGATCATCAACCAGTTTACGGTAAAGAAATACATGATGAATCAAGTCTACGCCTTGGGACTTATCAGATATGCTGGCAGTTTCGACATTCTTTGGAAAAAGCAACAATTCAGAGGGCTGCTGAACACGGAGAAGGGTAAGGTCAACTTCAATTTTGAACTCGATGGTATTACTAAATATGTGTCAGGAAAAGTCAGCACCGATTCTTTGAAACTTGGCGAACTATTCCAATTGGAGAAATTGGGAAACATCAACTGTTCAGCCAACTTCAAAATTGATATTTCCAAGAGTCGAACCGCTGTCATGCGTAAACAGAAAGGTGGTAAGTTGCCTATAGGCCATGTGGATGCTGATGTCAAGGAAATTGGCTATCGCAATATCAAAATGAAAAACATTGTTGCCGATATTGAGAGTGATGGTGCTATCGCCAATGGTGATGTCACCCTGAAAGGCAGTCTGACGGATCTGGTTTTGCAGTTCTCGTTTACCAATACCGACGAGATGCATAAAATGAAAGTCAAGCCAAAGCTCAAGTTCGGTAAGGGCAAAGACAAAAAGGAAAAAGACAAGAAGAAGAAAGATAAGAAAAACAAGTAGGATAGTGTCTTTTTTTGATTTTTGCATGTAAAATTACAAAAATTATTTAAATTTCCTTCTTTATTCTCATTTTATTTGTATCTTTGCAAAGTTTATACAACTTTTAAGCTGTGGGACAAGAAGAATTAAGACTATTAAGCAAAATACAATATCCGAAAGACCTGCGCGAACTGAAGGTTGATGATCTGCCTCAGGTATGTGATGAATTGCGACAGGATATCGTACAGGAGCTCTCCGTCAATCCTGGCCATTTGGCATCAAGTCTTGGCGTCGCTGAGATTACCGTAGCCTTGCATTATGTCTACAACACCCCTGAAGACCGCATCGTCTGGGATGTAGGGCATCAGGCCTATGGCCATAAGATCCTCACAGGACGACGTGAGCAGTTTTGCACCAATCGCAAGTTAGGCGGCATCAAGCCCTTCCCCTCGCCTACAGAGAGCGAATACGACACCTTTGCCTGCGGACATGCCTCCAACTCTATCTCAGCAGCTCTGGGAATGGCCGTTGCTGCTAAGTTGGAAGGCAAGAAAGACCGTCATGTAGTAGCCATCATCGGCGATGGTGCCATGAGTGGTGGATTGGCTTTTGAGGGTCTGAACAACGTTTCCTCCTCCCCCAACGACCTGCTAATCATCCTCAACGACAATAACATGTCGATTGATCGCAGTGTAGGTGGTATGAAGCAGTATCTGCTGAATCTCAGCACCAACGAGACCTACAACGCCATCAAGTTCAAGGCCAACAATTGGTTGTATAGAAAGGGTTTGATGAACGATGCCAGGAAAAACGGTCTGCAACGCCTTTCCAATGCTTTTAAGAGCGCCATTGCACACCAACAGAACGTGTTTGAAGGCATGAACATCCGCTATTTTGGTCCCTTCGACGGACATGATGTCAAGGAACTGGTGCGAATACTCAAGCAAATCAAGGATATGAAGGGACCTAAACTGTTGCACTTGCACACCCAGAAAGGTCATGGCTATGCACCAGCAGAGAAGGATGTAACCACCTGGCACGCGCCAGGCAAGTTCGACCCGGAGACTGGTGAGCGTATTGTTGACAAAGACCCCTCAAAACCTCAGAAATATCAGGATGTGTTTGGCCACACCCTTTTGGAACTGGCCCAGCAGAATCCAAAGATAGTCGGCGTCACACCCGCAATGCCAAGTGGTTGTTCATTAAATATCATGATGAAGGAGATGCCTGAGCGCACCTTCGATGTTGGCATTGCCGAGGGACATGCGGTGACCTTCTCTGGCGGTATGGCCAAAGACGGACTTATACCATTCTGTAATATCTACAGTGCTTTTTCCCAACGGTCCTTCGACAACATCATCCATGATGTGGCGTTGCTGAACCTGCATGTGGTCTTCTGTTTCGACCGTGCAGGACTGGTGGGTGAAGATGGGGCTACCCATCATGGAGCCTTCGACCTCGCAGCCTTGCGTCCTATTCCAAATCTGACCATCTCCTCACCGATGGATGAACACGAGTTGCGCAGACTCATGTATACTGCACAGCTTCCTGACAAAGGTCCATTTGTCATCCGTTATCCCCGTGGTGGCGGTGTGCTTGTAGACTGGCGTTGTCCTCTTGAAGAAATCAAGGTCGGCACAGGCAGGAAGTTACATGATGGTAGTGATGTGGCTGTTCTGAGCATCGGCCCCATAGGCAATAATGTTGTTGAGGCCATCGAAGAACTTTCCAGCCAGTCTGGTCAAACAAGTGTCGCCCACTACGACATGCGCTTCCTCAAGCCCATCGACGAGACCATCCTACAGGAAGTGGCAGAAAAGTTCAGTCATATCATCACTGTCGAGAATGGTGTGAAGACTGGTGGTCTTGGCTCTGCTGTAATAGAATGGATGAACGACCACGGTTACCATCCAGAGATTATCCGTCTCGGATTGCCTGACACTGAGTTTGTGGAACATGGTACCGTTGCCGAGCTCCAGCATATTGTCGGCCTCGACAAGGAAGCTATCATCAAAGCAATAAAAGGGATATGAAAGTAGTCATTGTCGGTGCAGGTGCCGTAGGAACTCACCTGTCGAAACTATTGTCTCGAGAGCATCAGGACTGCGTACTCATTGATGACAATGAAGAACGGCTGGCAGCGCTGAGTGAGTATGACGTCATGACCTACGACGCTTCACCTACCAGTATCAAGGCGCTGAAAGAGGCTGGCGTTTCACATGCCGACCTGTTTGTGGGAGTCACCCCTGAGGAGACCACCAATCTCACAGCCTGTATGATTGCCCACAGTCTGGGTGCCAAGAAGACCGTTGCCCGTATTGACAACTACGAGTATCTGAGTCAGCAGAATAAGGAACTCTTCAAGCAAATGGGCATCGACTCCCTGATCTATCCAGAAGTACTTGCCGCCATCGACATCAACAATGGTCTGAAACTCTCTTGGGTTCGTCAGCGTTGGGATGTACATGACGGTGCCCTCACCCTCCTAGGTATCAAACTGCGTGAAACAGCAGAGATCCTGAACCAACCCCTGCGCGACCTGTGCGGACCTAACGATCCCTACCATGTAGTAGCTATCAAGCGTGGTGAAGATACGATTATCCCAGGTGGTCTTGATGAACTACGTGTGGGTGACCTCGTCTATTTCATGACCACTCAGGAATACATCCCCTATATCCGCAAGATTGTGGGTAAGGAGCACTATGCTGATGTAAAGAACGTGATTGTGATGGGTGGTGATAAGACAGCCGTCCGTGCTGCACTCACAGCTCCCGACTATATGAACATCAAGATCATCGAGAAGAATCCCAAACGCTGCGAAAAGCTCAATGAACTGCTTGGCAACAGCGACACGATGGTGATTCATGGTGATGGTCGTGACCTCGGACTGCTCGAAGAAGAGGGCATCCGCAACACCCAGGCATTCGTAGCCCTTACAGGTAATGCAGAGACAAACATCCTGGCCTGTCTTACTGCCAAGCGCCTAGGTGTGCGCAAGACGGTGGCAATGGTTGAAAATCTCGACTATGTAAAGATGGCTGAGGAGTTGGATATTGGTACCATCATCAATAAGATGACCATCGCCGCCAGCCATATTTTCCAGATGATGCTTGAGGCTGATGTCGACAACCTGAGAACACTGATGCTTGTAGATTCCGAAGTAGCAGAGTTTACAGCTGCAGAAGGCTCCAAAGTCACGAAGAAACTGGTGAAGGATCTCGGACTCCCTGTTGGTGCCACTATCGGTGGACTTGTACGCAATGGTGTGGGTATGCTTGTCAGCGGTAACTCACAGATTGAGGCGGGCGACTCCGTGATGGTCTTCTGTCATGAGGCTAAGCTCAAGCAGATAGAGAAGTTCTTCAAGAAATCAACAATCCTCAATACGATTACACCTTAATCCGTAGGGAATGGTTAATTGGCATATCATATTCAAGATCATCGGCTCATTGCTGTTCATCGAGGCCACCTTCATGGCTTGGTGCGTGGGCATGTCGTTCTATTTCCAGGAGGACGACACCCTGGCCTTCCTCTTGTCTATGCTGATTACCTTTGGCTGCGCATTCCTATTCCTGTTGATGGGACGAAAAGCCAGAAACACGTTGAGCCGTCATGATGCTTTCGTAGTGGTAACGGCCATCTGGGTGATATTCTCTCTCTTCGGCATGTTCCCCTTCCTCATTCATGGCAGCATCACCAATGTCACTGATGCTTATTTCGAGACGATGTCAGGCTTTTCCACAACAGGTGCCAGCATCTTCGACGATGTGGAATGTCTGCCACATGGTATCCTTTTCTGGCGATCGCTCACCCAATGGGTTGGAGGTTTGGGAATTGTCTTCTTCACCATCGCCATTCTACCCTCGTTGGTGGGTGGAAGCGTGAAGGTGTTTGCTGCCGAAGCCACAGGTCCCATCAAGGCAAAGATGCACCCAAGACTCTCTACGACAGCCAAATGGATCTGGAGCATCTACCTGTTGCTGACCATTGGCTGTGGTATCTCTTTCTGGATTGCAGGCATGGACTGGTTTGAGGCTTTGAACTACTCGATGACAACTACTGCCACAGGCGGCTTCTCCATCCACAACGACTCTTTTTCCAACTTCCAAAGTCCTAGCATCGACTACATTGCCATCCTCTTCGAGTTTCTGGCAGGTATCAATTTCACCTTATTATACATCACCATCTTCAAGGCCCGTTTCAAGGATCTCTTCAAAAATTCTGAATTCAAACTCTATATCGGTATTGTATTGCTCGCCACAGCCAGTCTGGTAATGATCTTATTCACCCAGATGGGCTATGATCTGGAAAAAGCCTTCCGTACAGGACTCTTCCAGGTGGTATCGTTTATGACGACAACGGGTGTGTTCAGCGATGATGTAGCCCTTTGGCCGCATATCACGTGGATTCTCCTTGGTGGTGTGATGTTCATTGGCGCCTGTGCAGGCAGTACCAGCGGTGGTTTCAAATGTATCCGTGCAGTGATGACACTCAAGACATTGCGCAACAATTTCCGTCAGATCCTCCATCCTAATGCCGTCCTTCCAGTGAAGATCAACGGCTCGAGTGTACCCCAGTCCAGGATTGTGGCACTCTTTGCCTTCTTCACCCTGTTCATGTGTATGATTCTTGTCACCGCTGCCATCATGATTCTCTCAGGCATCGACGCCATCAATTCCATCGTCATTGCCCTGAGTTGCGTCAGCAATATCGGACCTACTCTCAGCAACGATATCGGTGCCAACATCACCTGGTCAGGCATGCCCGACTATACCAAATGGATTCTCTCGCTGCTCATGCTCATGGGTCGTCTTGAGATCATGACGGTACTCGTGCTCTTCA